>Ga0210039_1000317_pt1 | contig 52113 bp, 37 predicted proteins | sample CryGeyCG2114_250_3_FD_185460 | JGI IMG/M metagenome (GOLD analysis project Ga0210039, IMG submission 185460) | Groundwater microbial communities from aquifer - Crystal Geyser CG17_big_fil_post_rev_8/21/14_2.50 (SPAdes) (version 2) | ecosystem: Environmental > Aquatic > Deep subsurface >...
GAATTCTTTAAAGTAAATGTTTCAGATTTTGAAGATGTTAAAAAGAACGTTGAAAGGGTAATAATTTCATTTGGAAAAATTGATATCTTAATTAATAATGCTGGAATAACCAGAGACGCAACATTAAAGAAAATGACTCCACAACAATGGCAGCAAGTAATTGATGTAAACTTAACGGGCGTTTTTAATTGCACACAACTTGTTTCGCAAAATATGCTTGAAAACGGTTATGGAAAGATAATTAATGCTTCTTCTGTGGTTGGTTTGTATGGAAACTTTGGACAAACAAATTATGTTGCAACTAAAGCTGGTGTAATTGGAATGACAAAAGTTTGGGCGCGTGAACTTGGTGGAAAAGGTATTAATGTAAACGCTATTGCTCCAGGATTTATCGCTACCGAAATGGTAAAAGCAATGCCAGAAAATGTAATTAAAATGATGGAAGAAAAAACTCCACTAAAACGACTTGGGACACCAGAAGATATTGCAAACGCCTATTTATTTTTAGCAAGCGAAGAAGCATCTTTTATAAATGGTACAACACTAAGTGTTGACGGTGGAATAATAACATAGGAAAATTTTAATGCGAAATGCTGTAATTCATTCTTCTGGAATGTATGTGCCAGAAAGAGTTATTAAAAATGAATACTTTAACGAATTACTTGGTGAAAACGTAAGTGATTGGTTGGAAGAATATGTGAAAATTTATGAAAGAAGATGGTGCGCAGAAAATGAGTCAACAGCCGATTTAGCAATTGAGGCTGGAAAATCGGCGATGAAAAATGGTAATGTTTCACCAGAAGATGTTGATCTTTTAATCATTTCGACAGACACTCCAGAATATATTTCACCTTCAACTTCTTCCAAAGTTCAATACAAATTAGGTTTAGTAAACGCAGCAACTTTTGATATTAACAGCGCTTGTGCGGGATTTGTAACCGCGCTTGATACTGCTTCCAAATTTATAATTGCGGATAAACAATACAATACCGTAATGGTTATTGGTGCATACGCAATGAGTAAGTATTTAAATATGCTTGATAAAAAAACAGTGAACCTTTTTGCAGATGGTGCTGGCTGCATGATTTTGAAATCTACTGAAGAAGGTAACTCGGGATTTTTAGCCAGCAAACTTATTACACTTGGCGAGTATCATGACTATATGGGAATTTATGCTGGTGGAACAAATACTCCAATCACAAATGAAGTATTGAAGCAAAAAAAGAATTTACTAACAATTGTAAAAAGATTTCCATCTGAACTAAATCCACAAACTTGGTCAAGCATCGTAAAAGAGCTTGCGGAAAAAGCCTCAATTAAAATTGAAGATGTTAAGCTTTTTCTATTTACACAAATAAATATTAATAGTATTTGGGAAACTATGGATATGTTAGAGCTTCCAAGAGAAAGAGCACAGACAAGCATGCATTATTATGGTTACACTGGTTCGGCTTGCATTCCAATTTCTTTTGTAGAAGCGCAGAAGCAAAATAAAGTTGAAAAAGGCGATATAATTTTTATGGTCGGTTCTGGTGGCGGTTTTTCAGTTGCTGGTGCTGCTTTTAGGTACTAATTAGAGAATAATATGGCAAGTTCATTGCAAGTAATAGGAACGTGGTTGCTGATAGTTAGTTATATGTCGGTAATTCTTTATTTTGTAGTTCGCGGAGCTATGAAAACAAAAAGCATGTCTGATTATGCAATCGGTAATATGAGCTTCTCTCCAGTCTCAGTTGGATTGTCTCTTGCGGCTTCAATGACAAGTGCAGCTACTTTTGTTATAAATCCTGGCTTTATCGCAAATTATGGTTTAGCTGGTTTTATTTCTTTTGGAATTGTTTTCCCAATTGGTTCGTTAATTTCTTTAGTTGTTCTTACAAAAAGTTTTCAAAAATATGGACAAGCAATAAAGGCGCTAACTCTGGCGCAATGGATTGGCAAAAGATACAACAGCAATGGATATTCTTTGTTCATGGCATTTCTTTCATTATTGCTTATTACATTTATTGTATTAATTATAGTTGCGCTCACAAAAGTTTTATCCAAATCGCTAAATGTTGCTGAAATATATATTCTAATTGGATTAGTTGTTTTCGTATTTGGCTATATGATGTTTGGTGGCGCAAACTCAATGGTTTACACAAATACAATTCAAGCTGGCATTATGATTGTTGTTGCAGTAATTTTACTTACTTCTGGATATGAACATTTTAGCGGTGGTATCGATTCATTTTTTGCAAAACTGCATAGCATTAATCCTAATCTTACAACTCTAACAAATGCTAATTCTCCACTATTCCGAGATTTCTTTGAAATAATATTATGTCAATTTATTGTTGGAATTGCGGTCGTTTGTCAACCACATATTATTACAAAATCGCTTTTACTTAAAAGCGAAAAAGATGTAAACAAATTTTTAATCGTTAGCGTAGTTGCTGAAATTCTATTTTTCTTGGTTGTGTTTGCTGGCTTTTATGCACGATTAGCATTTCCAGATTTAACAGTTGATGGCATTCCGTTAAAAAATGATGGAATAATTCCTGCATATGTAGTTAGTGTTTTTTCTAATGGAACGTTTTCGGTTGTTGTTGGACTTTTGGTTGTACTTGGATTAATTTCGGCAGGAATGTCAACATTGGAAGGATTGATTCAATCGGTTTCTTCAACTATTACTTCCGATATTATTAAGCCTATCTGGGGTAATAAAATTAAGACAGAAAAAGGACTTATTCTTGCTAACAGAATTACTATTGCTGGCTTGGCAATTATTGCTGGAATAATTTCTTACGATCAGCTTATAAATCCTAAATTAAGCGTTGGTCTGTTAGCTCAAAATGGAGTTTATGCATTTTTCTCAGCAGCTTTTATTCCAATATTATTTGGAATATTTTTGAAAGATGTAAAATTAATTGCTCCTCTAACTGCTTCAATTGTTGCAATTATTGTCCACTTTTCTATTTACTACTTTTTGCCATTGCTTGTTAACGAATTCGGATTCGAATTTGGATTTTTTACAAAATATTTGATTGGAACAATTCGAAACCCAGCAATAGCTGCCGCATCGGCAATTGTTATTTCTACAATTGTTGGCTTGGCAATTCACTTTTTCAATAAAAAATCGCGGAAGATATGAACAATTTTGATTGGTTTTCTAAGTGGAATATTTATTCACCCAACTCAATAGCCATAACGGATTTTGATAACGGTAAGTTATATTCTTATTCGGAACTGAATCATTCATCAAATCAATTGGCGGAATATTTTAGATCAGAATATAAACTTGGATTGGGTGATAGAGTTGCTGTTCTTGCAGAAAATTGCATTGAATATGTTATTCTATTTGGAGTTGCTCAAAAATTGGGAATAATTCTTATTCCGCTTAATTATCGTTTGGCTGCTCAAGAACTTAATTATATTATTCAAAATAGTGAACCATTATTAATAATTGTCCAAAATAATTTTATAGAAAAAGCAAAACAGACAGCCGGTTTCGCAAATGTAAAATTCAAACTTACGCTTGATGAATTATCAGATTTACAAAAAGAGTTGAGCTCACAACCAATATCAAAAAATATTAAATGCGAACAAATTACTGAAGATAGTCCAATTTTTATTTTATATACATCTGGCACAACAGCTTTTCCAAAAGGTGCTTTGTACACGCACAAAATGTTATTCTGGAATAGCATAAATACTGAGCTTCGTTTAAATATTACTTCGGATGATAAATCAATTAATTGTGCTCCCCCATTTCACACTGGCGGTTGGAATGTTCTATTTACTCCATTTCTTCACCACGGTGCTCATACAATTTTGATGAAAAACTTCGATTCAGAATTAATATTAAAAATAATGGATGAACAGGAAATTACAATTTGGTGGGCAGTTCCAACAATGCTTAAAATGATTACTGAAAGCGAATTGTTCACTAAATCAGAAATGAAAAAATTGAGATATTTAATTGTCGGTGGCGAAGCTCTGCCTTTGGAAGTTATAAACACTTGGCATAATAAAGGCGTTCCAATAAGACAAGGTTATGGTTTAACAGAAGTTGGACCTAATGTAACTTCGCTAAATCAAGAAGACGCAACAAGAAAGCTTGGTTCAATCGGAACTCCAAATTTTTATATTCAAACAAAAATAGTTGATGAATCTGGAATTGAAATTTTAGGCGAAGGCAAAGGTGAATTTCTACTTAAAGGTCCAAACGTAACTCCAGGTTATTGGAAAAACGAAAGTGATACTAAAGCTACAATTAAAGATGGTTGGTTTTCAACTGGCGATGTTGTTATGCGCGATGCTGAAGGCTTTTTGTATGTGGTTGATAGATTAAAAAACATGTACATCTCAGGCGGCGAAAATGTTTATCCAGCGGAAGTTGAGCACATGTTGCGCCTCCATACAGAAATTGATGATGTCGCGATTATTGGTGTTCCCGATGAAAAATGGGGCGAAGTTGGAAAAGCGTTTATTGTAAAAGGAAAAAACTCAAATTTAAAAGAAGAAGATGTTCGTAATTACTGTCTTGAAAAATTAGCTAAATATAAAATTCCAAAACACATTAAATTTTTAGAAATATTACCAACTAATGATTCTGGTAAAATTGATAGAAAAAAGTTAAAGAGTATAGAATAATTTATGAACAAACAAATCAAAATAGGAATTGTTGGAACCGGTATTTATCTGCCTAAATCCAAAATTACTGCGGAAGAAATTGCAAGTAAAACTAATGGAGTTTGGGAAACAGAAGCAGTAAAAACTAAACTTGGAATTATTGAGAAAACTATTCCTGGAGAAAACGATGGAACTCAAGAAATGGGAGTTTGGGCTTCGGAAGATGTACTGCAAAAAACTGGAATAAATCCGTTGAATATTGATTTAATTTTGAACATTGGCGAAGAGTGGAAAGAATATCCTTTAACAACTTCTGGAATTTATCTTCAAGAGAAAATTGGTGCTAATAATGCTTGGGCTATAGATTTACAACAACGGTGCTGCACAACAATATCCGCGATGAAAATTGCTAAAGATATGATGATTGCTGACGATAACATAAATACTGTTCTTATTGCCGGTGGATACAGAAATGGTGACTTTGTAGACTACACCGATAAAAATATGTCAATGATGTTTAATCTTGCTGCTGGTGGCGGAGCAATAATTTTGAAGAAAAATTATGACAAAAATTTATTGCTCGGCTCGCACATAATTACAGACGGAAGTCTTGCAAGAGATGTTGGTGTTAAATATGGCGGAACTGTAAATCCAATTAATAAAGATAACATAGACGTTGCATACAAATCCTTAACCATGTTTAATCCTGAGCACATGAAAACCAGATTAAACGAAGTTTCAATGAACAATTGGATGCTTTGCATAAATAAGGCATTTGAAAAAAGCAACATTAATATAAAGGAACTTGGCTATTTAGCGGTTCTTCATTTCAAAAAATCAATGTACGAATACATGCTAGAAAAATTAAACTTAACAAAGGAGGAATCAATTTACTTAAGCAATATTGGTCACGTAGGACAAATTGACCAAATAATATCTTTACAATTAGCAATTGAACAAAATAAAATTAAACAAGGAACCGTAATTGCAATGGTTGCTGCTGGCATTGGTTATGCTTGGGCTGCTAACGTAATAAAATGGGGATAAAAAACAAAAACATAGGAGAACAAAATGAAAAAACTACTTTTTCTACTAATCGCATTAATTTCTATTTCCTTTATCTCTTGTAGTAAAGACGATAATGTTACTGACCCAACAACAAAAGTTGATCCATGGGTTGGAACTTGGTTAAGTGCTGATGCAAACGTTGCACCAATTCTTGTAGCTTTATTTAGCTATGATAGTGTTAGAGTTACAATGAATGCAGATAAAACTCTTAAACTAGATTCACACATCAAAGATGGTGCATGGTCAAGTTTAAACGGAGTTTATACCGTTACTAAATCTACTACAGGTGATATTCATTCAATTAGTATTAACTACACTGCTTTTGAACAAGAAGGAATTTTTCAAGTAACATCTGGCACTCCCGACAAATTTAAATTAGAAGCCGTTCAAACAGTTCCTGATATTGGTGCAGTTCCAAGAACACCAGCAACTGGATTTGGTTCTGATGCAGCTTTAGGAACTTTCAACATTCAAAATTACGTTAGAGTTAAATAGTAATATTTTGGAGAAGCTTATTGCTTCTCCTTTTTTTAAATCTCAATAACATTAATGAGTAAACAAATGAAACGAATACTTACAATAATATTATTATCCATATTCTTTTCAACACAACTATTTTCTCAGATAACACAAAATTTTGAAGAGGAAAAAGTAAAGGAAGAGAAGAAAGAATTTAAATTCATTGGATATTACTTCATGCGTTCAGAAATATCCAATATGTATCCAACAAACGAATTTCTTAAAGGACAAGTTGTTGGTCGATTATTTGGCGGTAATACTACGCAAACAGGAAAAGACGTAAGATATACTGAACAAAGATTTATTCCTATAATATCCTACACTCCACGTCTGTTTGATGGCTGGGCAACAATGCGAATGTCTTTTGAGTTTGACTGGACTTGGGGTGATGCAAATTATGGAGCTGGTGGCAATTTTGGGGGTGCTTTTGGTGCCGACTTTGTTAACATGCAAACACAAAATTTATTCATCGAATTTCGTCCACAAAAAAACTTATTTATAAATGTTGGCTTAACAAGAATTTTTGATAATATCAAAGTTCCTGCTTATACATTATCTGAAGACCTTTACTACACTGGTTTCCGGCTTGCTTTATGGGGTTCTGATGGAACTGGAATTGCAGCTCATTATCTTCTTAATGATCATAGATTCAAAATTGGTGCTTATCAACTTTACGAAAACAATGTTCAAGAAAATGATGATGTTACTTTAGTTGAATTTGATTATGAATATGATTTTGATATTGTGAATTCTGCCGGATTAGCAGCCTACTACTTACGAGATAGAGGAAATGGCGAAGGCGGAGTTTCAATTCTTGGTCAAGGATTAAATTCTGGATTAAGTAACTACAATGGTGTTTTCAATTTTAATTTTGGTAATGAACCATATACTGCAGATATAGTTTGGTTGGGAACACATTTTCACGGAAATCCAACTTTGAAACAAGGCAGATTTGGTTATACTGGTTTTGCTTTTGCAAATATTGGCGTCGCCAAAACTGCAATTCAAACTGTTGATATTTTTGGAATAGCCGCAAACTTAAGGCTTTCTTACAAATATGGAAAAAACTCAAATGATTTTGTAGCATTTGATGGTACTTTTGCTACAGGCGATGATAACAACATTACTGACAATAAATATAGCGGCGTATTAACTGGTAATAACTGGACTTCACCAGGCGCAGTTTTTATTAGTCATGGTTTATATCTTTTACTTCCACACGGAAATGTAGTAAACAGATTTAATGCCGCAGTTGTTGATATTCAAAACAATGGATTTGGAATGATGGCTGGAGCACTCACTGCTTCTTATGATATTGTCCCAAACAAATTTAAAATTAAATCTGCATTAGGTTTTGGTGCTTCTCCAGTTTCTCCAAGTGGCGGTGGAAACCAAATTGGAACAGAAGTTAATTTTAATCTCCTTTACAAATTAAGAGTATACATGGATTTAGAAATACACGCTGCTTATTTAGCGTTAGGCGACTTTTACGATTCCTCCATTATAAACGGTGGAATGAGTTCAAAGCCTGAAGATCCTTGGGTACTATTTATGTCATTTAAATGGATTATGTTCTAGGAGGTTATGATGAAAAAATTATTTTTTATATCACTAATTGCATTGATTACTATGTTAACAGGTTGCGCGAGTTCATCATTTTATAATCTTCCAGCAAAAGAATTTAAAGATATTGATTATACTTTTGATGTTAAATATCAAAAAGTTAGAAATATTAATATAGCCTATATTGATGAAGGTAAATCTGATAAGGTGCTTTTACTAATTCATGGACTTGGAACAAGCGCCAAAAGCTGGATTAAAAACATTCCAACTCTATCAAAAGAATATAGAGTAATTGCAGTTGATTTACCTGGCTATGGTAAATCGGATAAAGGTTTTTACAAATATTCGATGTCTTGGAATGCACAAGTACTAACAGAATTTTTAACCGAATTAAAAATAGATAAAGCTACATTTATTGGTCACTCAATGGGCGGACAAATTTCACTTCATGCCGCATTAAATTTTCCAGAAAGAGTTGATAAATTAGTTTTAATATCCCCAGCTGGATTTGAAAAATTTACTGAAGGCGAAGGTGATTGGATGAAAGCTGCATTTACAGTAGATTTAGTAAAAGAAACTACTACTAGAAATATTGCTGTTAATTTGGACGCAAATTTTTATGAAACTCCAGCTGATGCAGATTTTTTTGTAACCGATAGAATTCAAATTAAAGGAGCTTCTAATTTTGAAGATTATTGTTACGCCGTTACAAGAAATGTTACAGGAATGATTGACGAACCAGTTTTAGAAAAATTGAAAACTATTGAGAAAAAAACTCTTATCCTTTTTGGTGAAAATGATGGTTTAATTCCAAATGTTTATTTACATGGGGGTTTTACTAAAGATATTGCTAATTTTGCTCATGAAAAATTAACACATAGTGAATTAGTCTTTGTTCCAGAATGTGGTCACATGTTGCAATTTGAAAAGTATGAAATAGCAAATGATGAAATAATTAAGTTTTTAAAAAAGTAAGCAAAAGGTAATGGAGAAATAATGAAAGAAATTAAAGAAGTATATATTATTGATGCGGTAAGAACTCCCATCGGGTCATTTATGGGCTCGCTTAGTTTAATTTCTGCAACTGAACTTGGCAGTGTTGTGATAAAAGGATTGATGGAAAGGAATAATCTCAAAATAGATTCTGTTGATGAAGTTATTATGGGTAATGTTGTTCAAGCTGGAGAAGGACAAGCACCTGCACGACAAGCAGCAATTAATGCTGGCTTAGATAAATCTGTTCAATGCATGACAATAAATAAGGTTTGTGGTTCAGGACTTAAATCCGTTATGCTCGCTGCTCAAGCAATAATGGTTGGTGATGCCGAAATTGTTATTGCTGGTGGTATGGAAAATATGTCACAAATGCCTTTTTATTTAAATAATGTTCGAAATGGTTATAAATTAGGTAATCAAAATCTTGAAGATGCAATGCTTAAAGACGGATTAATTGATGCTTATGACAATGTTCACATGGGGAATTTTGCAGAACTTTGCGCATCTGAATATAATATTACAAAAGATGACCAAAACAATTATGCAATTCAAAGTTACAAGCGTGCATTAAAAGCAATTGAAAGTGGCAAATTTGAAAACGAAATAATTCCGATTGACATTCCAAACAGAAAAGGAACTCCAACTATTTTTTCAGTTGATGAAGATCCAGGTAAAGTTAATTTTGAAAAATTACCGACTCTTAAACCAGCATTCCAAAAAGAAGGAACTGTAACAGCTGCAAATTCATCATCTATTAGTGATGGGGCAGCGGCTGTTTTGTTAATGACAAAAGAAAAAGCTGATTTATTGGGATTAAAACCAATTGCAAAAATTGTTGCTCAGGCTTCTGCTGCCAAAGATCCAAAATGGTTTACCACTGCCCCTATTGATGCAATAAATAAAGTATTAACTAAAGCAAAATTAAAAACAGATGACATTGATTTGTTTGAAATTAACGAAGCATTTTCAGTTGTTTCGCTTGTTGTAAACAAAGAGTTAGGATTAAATCCAGCAAAAGTAAATGTTAATGGTGGTGCTGTTGCATTGGGTCATCCACTTGGTGCAAGCGGAGCAAGAATATTAACAACCTTGCTTCATCAAATGCAAAAACAAGAATCTAAATTTGGTTTGGCTTCACTTTGCATTGGTGGTGGCGAAGCTTCCGCACTTATTGTTGAGAAAGTTTAATTATTATCTTGTATCTAAAAATGCTGCTAAATTATTTTTCGCAGCATTTTTTTTCTCACCATAATTGATAAAACTAAATTGAAACAACATAAAACCCAATAGTTTTGCAAATATGTAAAGAACTAATGTATCCTCCTTTTCATAAATTTTATCATTTTTTAGTGTATATTTACCACTAAATATTTTTAGGTTATATTTTTCATGGAATCTTTAATAGTTTTAATTGTTGTACTAATCTTGGGTTATATAAGTACCCATTTTATTTTCAACAAAATTCAATCACGATATTATGTGCCTTCTGGAATTGAATATATTTTTTTAGGCATCATAATTAGCCCCGCATTTTCATTATGGTTTAAGGATTTTTTAGGTTATAGCTACCCCAACTTAATATCCAACGAAATGATTAGCCAGTTAGTTCCCGGAATTGCAGCAGCAATTGGATTTATTGGATTTTTTTATGGACTAAATTTCAATTTTAAAAATATTAGCTCTTCCGAACCTGAACATTGGCGGCTTGCGTTGTTCGAAATTTTCTTCTCATTTTTGATTATTGGAGGAATTTCATTTTTTTCGCTAAATTATTTTTGGGGTAATGAAAGCAACCAAAATGATATTATTGCTGCATCATTTGCTTTAAGTGTAATTGGAGCGCTTTCGTCTAATTTTATTATTACTTCACTTATAAAAACAAATAATGTTTCAGGAAATATTGGCATTTCTTTAAATAAATCGTCACTTATAAATTCTAACCTAAATATATTTTTATATGGCCTGCTTTTCTCAATTATTCATATTGGTGCAAATTCATCTATTGCAATTTCGGCAATTGAATGGATTGTTATAAGTATTGCATTAGCATTTCTTATTGGCTTTCTGTTTTTTATCTTTATAGGCAGAGAAACTGACGAAAACAAATTATTTGTTGCTGTTTTAGGAATAGTAATTTTTACAAGTGGAATTGCATATTTTCTTAACTTTTCACCTTTGTACATGAATTTTATTTTAGGAATGATGCTTTCAAATATTTCAAAAATTGCAACTAAAATTAAAGAATCTTTAGAAAAGCTGTTTCAACCAATGAGTATTTTAATTGTGGTGATGGCTGGATTTATTTGGGTTCCTCCAAGTTTAACAATATTTATTCTGGTCGTTCTAATTTTTATTTTATTACGTTTTATAACAAAATCAACTGCGGGTGCTGTTGCTTTTCATTCTGCTTATTCAAAAGACAAACTATCACCAAATATTGGCAAAGGATTAATGTCGCTTGATATAGTAGCTTGCGCAATGATAATTGACTACGTAAACGTATATAAAAACGAATTTACCCCAATGGTTGTGAGTGCTGCTTTAGCATCAATAATACTTTTTAATATTGCTGGATATTCAATGGCGAAAAATCTACTTGTGGATGTTGGTGAAATTACAGGAGAATCAAAATGATACCTGTTGTGCGCCGCTTTTTGATAATTAGTATTTTATTTGGAATTATATTATTTATCCAATCAATTCAAGTCGAAAGTATATCTGCATTTAATCCCAAAACCCTTGCTGTGTTGGGGTTTTTAATTTTAGCTTCCTTTACAACTGGCGAAATTTTATCATACATTAAATTGCCGCGAGTTATTGGATACCTTCTAATTGGTCTAGTTTTTGGACCTTACTCAACCGAAATTCTTCATCTTCCCTTATTAAAAGTATTTAGCCTTGATGTAATTAAGGATTTAAGCTTAATAAATACAGTTACTTTAAGTGTAATTGCTTTAACTGCTGGTTTAGAATTAAAGCTTGACCAAATAAAAAAATCGCTTAAGTCAATATTTTTAATATTAGGATTTAAGACTTTGTTAATGTTTATTCTTGTTCCCCTTTCAATTTTTGCTCTTTCTTCATTCATTCCATTTTTGGCTGATGCTGGTTGGAAGCCAGTTTTAGCTGCTGGCTTATTGATTTCTGTTATAGCAATGGGCACTTCAATTGAATTAACTCTTGTTGTTGCTGATGAAGCAAAAGCAAAAGGGAAATTTATTGATTTAATTTTAAGCACTGCTATTGTTAAAGATGTTATCGTAATTTTACTTCTCGCACTAAGTTTAACAATTTCAATTTTATTACTTAATCCAAGTTCAAAAATTGAATTAGGAATATTTACTGCTCTCGGATTTGAGCTGCTTCTTTCAGTAATTATGGGTGGAATTTTTGGTGCTTTATTAATTGTTTACTTAAAATATATTGGCAATGAGATTTTCCTTTTCCTTTTGGCATTTATTGTCTTGGCGAGTCAGCTCTCAATAATTATGCATCTTGAAACCCTAATTGTATTTGTTGCTGCCGGTTTTGTGGTGCAAAACTATTCCAAATTTGGCGAAAAATTTCATCATCCATTACAAAAACTTTCACTTCCAATATTTATTACGTTTTTTACTGTAGCTGGAGCTGCTATTGATATTACTTCGCTTAAGTCCTTAATACTTGTCGGTTTGGTAATAGTTCTTGTAAGAAGTATTGCTTTATATTTTTCAGTTCGCACAGCGGCTCAAATTGCTAAAGAAGATATTAATATTAAAGATTATGGCTGGATGGGATTTCTTTCAATTGGTGGTTTAATGCTTGGCATTGCAATTATTATTGAACAAAAACTACCTGGTTTTGGAACGCAATTAAAGCCATTAATTACTTCAATAGTAGCAATTAATATTTTTCTTGGGCCAATTTTGTTAAAATTTGCTTTATCTAAAGTTGCTCAAAAAATGGACAAAGAAATTGAGCCAATTAAAGCAGATTTATCAAAAACAGTTTCTGTTACTAAAGAAGAAAATCCTTATTCTGCAAAATTCAAAAAGCCCGCATTATCTGATAATGACTTGAACAAATCGCTTTTTCTAATTCTAATAAAACTTAACGATATTTTAAAAATATTCAATAATAAGTTTATCTACAGCCGAACTGAGGAATCTATTGAATTGGTTTTAACTGTTAGCGAAAAATATACCGATAATTTAATAGTAATGAATAATGCTTTAAATGAGGAAACCTTCGATTCTAAAAAAATGATAGAAATAATTACAAGACTAAAATCGGAGCTGTCGGAATATTATCTTATTATATGCGCTGAGCGAAAAACAAACGAGGATAATATTCTTAAACTTGACCCATTAATTAAAAATTTGTTTAATTCGCTTGTAGATTTAACCGATGGTTTAACCCGAGTTATTAGTGTTGATTTGGAAGATTGCTTTATATATTCATCTAAAACAGACAAAATAATTGACAAGTTGAACAAAAGCATTTCCCGAATACAACTTTTTGTGAGAAAAGTATTTAACAAGAAATTCAAATTAGTACGAAAAGTTGAATATAGAAATCTTGCAAAATATTTCTTGGTCGGAAAATCTTCTTCCGAAATTTTGGAAACGGTTAATCTTGTTGGAAACGAAAGATTAACAACATTAAAGAAAATTCATACTCTTTTCACAAATTACTTTGAATATTTAGATGTGCTGATTGAATTTCTTTCCGAAAACGAAGGAAAAGCAGACGCCAAAGCAATATTTTCGGGAAAACTAAATGAATTGCATTCAATATTTATTAGTGAAATTAATATATACAGAACAGAGATACACAATACAACTAACGAAATAAGCTCCCGATTAACATACGCTTTAGCAACTCCTTTTAATAATTTATTAGAAATATTAGAAATTGCTGGCACATATAAGTTTAATCAAAATAAATATAAATATTCAAATTTATTTAAGGAAAGCGAAACTCAAAAAGATCTCACTTCAGACGCAATAAGGCATTGGGTTAATTTTTATCATGGCTATATTGGAATTATTGAAAAAGAATCATACTTATATAAACTTAAATTTGATTTAACAAAAATTGTAAACGCCTCATTAATTAATATTTCAAAAGAAATTAATGGAAACCTTAGAAACGTTTGCAGCGAACTAAACGTTGAAATTGCAGAATTTAAAATGCTGCTAAACTCAAAGAACAGCAATGAAAATTTGCACGAATTAATTTTTAAATCAAAAAATATTTTTTTTATCTCAACCATAAAATCATATACCCAGCAGCTTGAAAACATAAAGAGAAGCAAAAAATTAAATCTTCTTTTGGAAAAATTAATGAGTGATTTTTCAGATGTTTCTGCCCACATTCCAGAAGAAATTTTGCTTCTTGAAGATTCTGATTTTGAATTTGTAGATAGAACTCCAAAATTTGTGAAACTAAAATCTGTTCAATTAAGAAAGATTACAAAAGTAATTCTTGAGCAGAAATTTTTAAGAGAAATGGGTGAGGTTAACGAACTTTTGTTAAACCATCTAAATTTAACAATTATTGAATTGAAAAATTTATACTCTATAGTTACTTACCATTTCAAATCTGCCGAAAACGAAATAAATAGCCCTAATACGAATAATTCGCATCTGGCCATGGAATTGCACTTATCGCTTAATAGTAAGCTCGAATTTCGTATTATGCAATTAAGCAATCAAATTGACCAGCTTGAGAAAAATATAAACACAAAAATATTAGAAAAAGTTGAGCTTACTATTAACGAATTAAGTAAATATATTTCGGAAAACTCACTTTTACGCGCAAATATTTATGTTACCAAAGAATCACACAAAAAAGAATTTCTTAGCATTTTTGAAATAAAATTACATCAGGTAAATCAATTTATTAGAAAATATTCATTAATTACAAAAAGAAATTATAAAAAATATTTTTATCCTACTATTAATAGATTGATGATTCATCTTAAGTTTCTTAAGCCAATTAGTTCTGCTTTAATGAGTGAAACTATTTTCCTAAATGAAGACCGCATCAAAAAACTTCCTTTTCTTTATAGAAAACTTTTTGATGGAACTACCATTGAATCGGATGACTTTTTTGTACAAAGTAATCAACTTGAAAAGAAAATTTCAACTTCAATTAATAATTTTAGCGAAGGTAAATTTTCATCTACTATTTTAATTGGCGAGCCTGGCAGTGGAAAAAACACACTTATTAATTCTGTTATTAATAAATATTTAATAAACCACACTCTTGTTAGATATGAGTTTAAGAAGACTTGCAGCTCTAGCGCAGAATTTGTGATTATTTTAGCTGAAATTTTAGGATATAGAAATAACCTAAAAATTGAAGAGCTAATTTTGAGCATGAACGATAGAAACAATAAAAAAGTTATAATTCTTGAAAACATCGGTCGCCTTTTCTTTAAGAAAATTAGTGGATTTGAAGCGCTTAAAACATTTTCGTACATTGTTTCTTCAACTTCAAAAAATATTTTGTGGATTTGTTCAATAGGTAAGCACCCTTGGACTTTTGTAAATAATAGTTTTGAACTTGATAGAATATTTTTCAGTAAAATTGATATTTCTGAACTTCACCGTAATGATATTAGAAATATTATTTTAAACCGACATAGTGTTACAGGCTATCATTTGTTTTTCAAAACTGACGAAATTAGCCAGTTGAAAAACAAATTTATTAAAGGTGCTACTGTTGAAGAAGAGCAGAAAAAAGCAAGCAATCAATTTTTTGGCAAATTAGAAGAGTTTAGCGAAGGTAATATCATTTCTGGAATGTATTATTGGCTTCAATCAATTAAAGAAGTAAAAGATAACACATTAATAATTGAGCCTACGCGAAAAATACAATTTGCACTTTTGGATAAACTTGAAGATATTTATTTGTTAACATTATCTGAAATTTTGGTGCACGAAACATTTACTGATATTGAACATTCTTTATTGTTTGACTTAAATGTTGAAGTTAGTCGCGAAATTCTTGGTTATCTTGCAGCTCTAAATATCTTGTATATTGACCAAATAGAGTTTATGTCAAATAGGTATTTTTTGAATAAATCAATCTATAAGTTGATTGAAAAAGAATTAATTAAACGAAATATGATTTAAAATGAAAAAAAACATTGTTTTAATTTTAATACTAAGTGGTTGTTTAATTATAGCCCAAGATTCAAGTATCGTTAATCAAAATAGTTTATTAATTAATGATAGTTTATTAAACATTTCAGAAAACGATTCAATAACACAAAAGCCCATTCCGGGAAAAGAAGTAAACAAAGACAGTATTGAAGCCAACAAAGTTCAAAAATCGACTTCAAAATCAGTAGCAAAACCCCAAAAAACAGACAATATTTTTGATTCTGACCAAATATTAAATCAATTAAAAATGCCCAAATTTAATGTTTTTAAGGAAATCAACTTTTTTACATTTTTGGAAATATTATTTTTAGTATTGATAAGTATTGGTCTAACAAAATTAATAGACTTTATAAGTAAACTTAAAAATTTAAAACAGCGATTTATATTTTTCAAATTTGCTTTTGGCACCCTAAAAGGAATTATTTGGTTTATTGTTTTTTATGCTTCATTTAGTTTAATTATGCCCAATAGCAACGAATTTGTTTTCATACTAATTCTAATTGCTTTTATTGTTTCTGCAATTTCTTTTATTCCACTTATAAAAAATTTTATTGGTGGATTTTATTTAACGGTTTCAATGCCTTTTAGTGTTGGCGATTATATAAAAATAAGCGAATATGAAGGCGAAGTTGAAAAAATAAATTGGAAAGACGTAATTCTTAATTCTGAAGGCTCAAATATTATAAATATTCCAAATAGTTTGTTTTTAAGCAGCCCAGTTTCAAATTTTAGACGACAACAAAAAGAACAGCTTGTTACTATAAATTTTGAACTTCCATTTCATCACGAACCAGAAAAAATAATTAAAATTATATACGAAGCGGCACTTTCTTCGCCTTATTTTTATTCCAAAATGAAACATAAAGTTTTGTTAATTAAAAATGATTTTATTGCGCAAAAAAGAGAATATCAACTTCATATTTATATAATTGATGTAAAGTTTACAGACAATCTAATTCACTCTTTAAATATGATTATTAATCGTGCAATTTCAGAAAGCAAATAGAAAAAATGGATTCTAATCAAGATAAGAACAAAATATTATTTATTGCGAAAATTTTAGTTATTATAGCAAGCATTTTGGGTTTAATAGCAATTATTTTAGAATATGGCTTTAATATTTCTGAACAAAATACCAATATTCTTCACATGGTTTCACTTAGTGTAATTATTATATTTTTCGTTTATCAAAGTGTTAACTTTTTCTATTCTTCCAATAAAAAGGATTACCTTAAAACCCATAAAGTTGAAGTGTTTTTATTTTCAACTATTCTTTTGGAAATTATTTTGTCTTTATTTAACTATAGTTTAATAGCTCAAATTGGCGATTTTCTTTCATTAAAAGATGTAGCATTTCTATATATTGTTTTTGCACAGCTTTTTATCGTTTTAGGTTTTATTCTTGGAGGATTGCGGTTTAACCAGAATATTCTACAATTAAAAATTCAACCTTCACGATTATTTATTTTAAGTTTTTTGGTAACTATACTTGTTGGTTCACTTTTGCTTATGCTACCTGCTGCAACTGTTTATGAAAATATTAGTTTTATTGACGCTTTCTTTACTTCAACAAGTGCTGTTTGTGTAACTGGTTTAATTACTCAAGACACTGCTACTTATTTTACTACATTCGGTCAAGTTGTTATTATGTTGCTTTTCCAAATTGGTGGTTTAGGGTTAATGACTTTTACCACATTCTTTGCCCTTTTTCTTTCTGGTGGTTTAGGAATTAAAGAAAGAATTTTGCTACACGATATATTGGATGAAGATAACATTGGTCAAATTACAAAAGTGCTTTCGTTTCTTACAATTTCTACTTTTTTGTTAGAAGCTATTGGTGCCGCAATTTTATTTTTAAGCATTCATACTCAAGTCCCAAATCTTTCAAATGCTATTTTTATATCTGTCTTTCATTCCATTTCTGCGTTTTGCAATGCCGGATTTTCGATCTTTTCACTCAATTTAATGGATGGCTTAGTAATTGGTAATCATGTTTTTACGCTTACAATTGCATTTTTAATAATTCTGGGTGGATTAGGTTTTCCAACTATTTTGGCTTTATGGACTCGGTTTTTTAGGAAAAGGACTAATTCTTTTAGAAAAAAAAGTTCCATTCAAACAAAAATGGTTATATTTTCAACTTTGGGTTTGCTTGTTTTTGGAACCATTTGGATGTATACCTTTGAGTTAAACAACACAATGAATAATTTAGGATTTTTCGAAAAATTAAGTGCTTCTTTTTTCCAATCAGTTACAACAAGAACTGCAGGCTTTAACACTCTTGATTTTGCTCAAATGGGAATTCCAACAATTCTTATGGTTTTATTTTTAATGTTTGTAGGTGCTTCACCTGGTGGAACCGGCGGTGGAATTAGAACAACAACTTTTGCAATAATGTATTTTGGTACTATTTCAATCCTTAAAAACCAAAAAGATGCTCATTTTGGCAATAGAACAATTCCAAAAGAAATTATTGTTAAAGCATTTATTAAAACTTTTTTCAGTATTGCAATTATTTCTGCTGGAATAATTATGCTTACAATAACTGAAGACAAAGATTTATTAGATATTATGTTCGAATCTTTTAGTGCATTTGGAACAGTAGGTTTATCAAGAGGAATTACTGGCGATTTAACAGTATACGGGAAATTGATTATTTCACTATTAATGTTCATTGGGCGTGTTGGTCCTTTGGCTTTTATTTATAGTATTCTAAAACCTGTTGAACAACCAAATTATGATTTACCTTATGAAAATATTTCAATTTTATAAAAGGAAGTTAAAATGAGAAAGAAATTTGCAGTTATTGGGCTTGGAGATTTTGGTTGGAGCGTTGCAATTTCACTTGCCGAAAGAAATGCAGAAGTTGTTGCTATTGACCAAGATATTGAAATAATTGATGAAATTAAAGATAAAGTAACTTATGCTGTTAGATTAAATTCTACTGATGAAAAGGCTTTAAGATCTCTTGGATTGGAAAGTATTGATGCTGTTATTGTATCTATTGGAACTAATTTTGAAAACACAATTTTAACATCCGTTCTTTTAATGAATCTTGGAGTTAAAATGGTAATTGCTCGTGCCGCTTCCAAAATTCAAGAGACTATTCTAAAAAAACTTGGCGTTCATCAAGTTATAAATCCCGAACTCGAAATTGCGGCTAAAGTTTCAACTAGTTTAATCAACGAAGATGTTTTAGATTATCTCGATTTAGGCGATGGACATGCAATTTTCCAAATTAAAACACCAAAAGAATTTGTGGGTAAATCTCTTAATGAAATTGAATTACGTATTAGATTTAATGTAAATTTAATTACTATTAAAAGACAGCACAAAATTGAAAATGAAGAAACATCTAAAACTGAATTTCATGAGAGGATTTATGGAGTTCCAACAGCAAGCACAATTATTGATGAAAATGATAAACTTGTGCTTTTTGGAAGAGAAAAAGATATTAAAAAGATTCTGGATTTGAAGTAGTTTTTAGAAATTGATCGCTTAAAATTAACTATTAATTTTTCATTTTAACTATAATTACTACCAACAGAAGCAAAAACAGAAATTCTTCATCCTAATTTATCGCAGTTTTGCATTATTATTTGGGGACACTAGTACAAATTATGTCCTTTTAATTTATTTAATTTTTTTTTATTTTTTATTCACTAAATAATTATGAAGATGTAGTATGGGTAAATTAAAAAGTAATCTCTCTAGCTCAGCAATTAATTTTACAAACAAGATTAATCAGGCAAACAAGAAATACCTTAATTTTGCTAACACAAGAAAATTTCCTAAAATATTTAGAAGCAAATTTTCACTACCAATAATAGTTTTATTAGCAATATTATTAGTGCTTTATCTATCCACAAGTTCATCAATTGATTCAAATATTCCAACATTTACAGTAAAGAAAGATATTTTTTTAGTTTCAATTACTGAAAGTGGTGAAATATCAGCAAAAAATTCAATTTCAATTTCTGCCCCAAGAGTTAGAGGTGTTTTGAAAATTGTTCAGTTGGTCCCGGAGGGTGAATATATTAAAGCTGGAGAAGTTGTTGCAAAATTTGATCCAACTGAAGCATTGGCAAAGGTAAAGGACGTAGAAGCACAATTGGAAATATCTCGTTCCAATAAGGATAAATTATTAGCCAATCATCAGTCACAAATTGCTCAAATGGAATCGGAGTTAAAAAGTGCCGAGTTAAGCTTTGAATTATCGAAGTTAAGTATGGAACAAATGAAATTTGAAGCTGAAGCAAAAAGAAGAGAAGCTGAACTTCAGCATAAGAAAAACGAATTGAATTTTCAAAAAATCAAACAAACCTTTGAGTCTAATAGAATAATTCAAAAATCTGAATTAGAAAACATGAATGTTGAAATTAGGCAAAAAAATAACGACTTGGAAAAAGCAAAAAGAGACTTGGATGATCTTACACTAATTTCATCCAGCGAGGGTTTAGTTGTTTATGGAATTAACTGGTCCAACCAAGGACAAAGGTTTCAAATTGGTGATCAACCTTGGCCAGGACAAGGAATTGTAACTTTACCTGATTTGTCTAAAATGGAAAGCCGAATTTTTGTTAATGAAGTTGACATAAGCAAAGTAAAGCTTGGACAAAAAGTTAAAGTCAAGCTTGATGCCTTTCAAGACAGTTCTTTTATTGGCACAATTGCAAAAGTGGCAAAATTAGGTAAACGAAAAGATAATCAATCAACAATAAAGGTTTTTGATGTTTTTATTGATATAGAAGGTACTTCAGAAATATTAAAACCTGGAATGACAACAAGTAACAAAATAATTATTAATGAAATTGACAATAAAATTTTTATTCCACATGAGGCTTTGTTTGAAGTTAATAGTAATTTTGAAGTTTATAGGAAAAATGGTTCTGGTTTTGACGAAGTTCAAGTTTCCATTGGTGAAAAAAGCGATGATTTTGTAGTTGTTGAAGATGGTTTAGTTGATGGAGATGTTGTATCATTAGTTGATATAAAAAAAGAGAATTCTAAAGAAAATGCTACAAACGATAGTTCTGTGCAAATACCAGAAAATGGGAAATAGTTGAAAAAGTTAGACCTTTTTAAAATAGGACTTGAAGAATTAGGTGCCAACAAACTACGAACATTTTTAACAATGTTGGGTATTATATTTGGAGTTGGTTCGGTAATAGCAATGTTATCTATTGGAGAGGGTGCTAGAAGAGAAACTTTAGAGCAAATTGAGCTTTTGGGCTCAAATAATATTATCATAAAATCAGAAAAATTAGAAGGTGGGGCTAATAAACCTACATCTTTCTCTCCTGGTTTAACAATAGATGATTTAACTGCAATTAAAAATATCTGCCCATTTATTCATTCACTTACACCTCAAAGAGATGCTATCGGAAAAATAGTATATAAGTCCAATATTCTTGATGCTAATTTTATTGGTACAACAACTGACTATCCAAATACTTTTAACTCAAACCTCGAGGCTGGCAGTTTTTTTAATAAACAACATATAGATCAATATTCCAATGTATGTGTAATTGGAGCAGATATTAAAACCCAACTATTTAAATATAAAAATCCAATAGACGAAAAAATTAAGATTGGTGATTTGTGGTTCAAAATAATTGGTGTTATTTCAACAAAAAAAAATATTGTTGGAAATTCACCTAATACAGGCTTCCGAAATTTTAATCAAGATATTTATATTCCTCTTTCTACAATGAATTATAAAATGGATAAATATATTGATCCTTCAGAAAAAACTGAAATTAGTTGGCAGGATGTAGGAAAAATTGCAAATGCAGTTGATAGAAAAGCCATTAGCCAACTGACTGTTAAAGTTACAAGCGATGATAAAATTGTAATTGTTGCTGATGTGATAAAACGAATTCTTACACGCAAGCATTATGAGGTTAAGGATTATAGAATAATTATTCCTGAAGAAATAATGGCACAGAAACAAAAAACTCAAAATATTTTTAATGTTGTTATGGGTGCAATTGCTGGAATTTCTCTATTAGTTGGTGGAATTGGAATTATGAACATTATGTTGGCAAACATTATGGAGCGTACCAGAGAAATTGGAATTAGACGTGCTGTTGGTGCAACAAGGCAAAATGTTCTTAATCAATTTATTTTTGAAGCTTTAACAATAAGTTTTATTGGTGGTTTGCTGGGCATTCTCACGGGTTTTATATTAACTTCTATAATTTCCAATTATGCCGATTGGCGTACAATAATTACTCCTTCATCAATAATTCTTGCCTTTTTTGTTTCAGTAATGGTTGGATTTATTTTTGGAAGTTACCCTGCTAAAAAAGCGGCAGAAAAAGATCCCATTGATGCTTTGCGTTACGAATAATTAATTGGTTTAAAATGAAAAAAATTCTTCAAATAACAATTATGTTTTTAGTTCCAATTTTTAATTTTGCACAGGAAATTTTTACGCTAGAAAAATCTATTAATGTTGCATTGCAAAAAAGTTTTGGAATTAAAAATGCCGAATATTCTTTGTTAGCTTCTGAAAAAAGTTTGGAAGCTTTTAAGGCAAGTCTTTTTTCTAAGTTGGATTTGGAATTTGATTTACCAAGTTATTCAAAAAGTCTAATTAGTCAGTTTAATCCAGCAGAAAGTAAGGAAGAATTTTATGAACTTGGTAGTTCACGACTTGAGGGCAGACTTAGTTTAACTCAACCTTTAATTTTTTCTAATGGAAATATTAATGTTATTGGAAGAATTTTTGGTAGAGAACAATTTGGGACAAATATCGATTTAACTAAAGATTATTATACTAACATTTCAATATCGTTAAATCAGCCATTATTTACTTTTAATACACAAAAAGCAAATTTGGATCGGTCAGAAATAAATCTTAAAAAAGCAGCAAGAAATTATACACATGCTGAACAGAATTTAATTTATGATGTTAAATCTGCTTTCTATAATTTAGATAGAGTAAAACAAAATCTAATAATTACAAAAGAAAAAGTAAAACAAAACGAGGAATCATACCAAACTGCAAAAAATAAATTTTATGCGGGATTAATTGCAGAAGTTGAAGCTCTTCAATTAGAAGTAGATTTAGCTTCAAGTAGAAACGATCTTCTAAATTCAGAACGTAACTACGAAGAAGGTAAAAATAATTTTAAAATCCTACTCGGTTTGGAGCTTGAAAATGATATTGATATAATTTCCGACCTTTTATATCAGCCTATTATTATTGATGATAGCATTGCAATAGAAAGTGCATTGAAAAATAGATCGGATTTATTAAACCAAGAAAATGATATTTACCTTTCTAAATTAAATGTTGATGAAGTTGATTCACGAAAAAACATTAAAATTGTCCTTAATGCAAGATATGGAATTAGCAATAACGATTCCGAATTTCAAACACTTTTTGATAAACTATTAGATGACATTTATGTAGCTCTAACTTTATCAGTTCCTGTTTGGGATTGGGGAAAATCTTCAAGAGATGTAGAAGTTGCTGAAACTAATTTGCTGATAGAAAAACTTGCATATCAATATTTGGAAAAGACAATTAAAAACGATGTTATTGCAACAATCAATAAAATTAATTCAGCAAAAGCCCGAGTTGAAGTATTAAGTAAATCAGTAGAAATTGCTGAAAAAAGTTATAACATTTCTGTTGAAAGATTTAAGTCGGGAACAATTTCAAGTTTTGATTTAGCTCAAATTCAACTACGACTTACGGAAGCAAAAAATAATAGTATTGGTGCTTTAATTGATTATAATCTTGCCGTTGCTGATTTGGAAAGAAAAACTTACAAAAAGTATCAATAATTACTTCTATTATGTTTTAAAATTAGCATATATTTTTGTATTTCAAAGTATTTCATAAAGTTTTCACACAACCAAAATTTAATATTGCTCAATCTCAAAATTATTAATACAACTATAAATAATTGTAGAGGATTTAGTAAATAACAGCCAACCTTAAACTTGATTATGCCACAGAGACCTATTTAAACTAAATAATTGTATTTTCTATTGCATAATTATGCGTATTAATTCCTCTAGTTTTCAACAAAAGAAATTCCTAAAATACCTTATTTCAAGCCATATTCTAACTATTTGAAATAAATAAATGTATATCATTTAATCTTAACAAATTACCTCAAAATATAGACATATTCTTTTTGTATTTATTTTATTATGCTAAACTCTTGATTATTATTATTTTATTATATACTTTCACACTGTTGCCTTATTTCTTTAGGGAATAATAGCAATATGCATAATTTATTAAATAGTGGAGAGTGTTATGAAAAAAATTGAGTCAATAATAAGACCACATAAGTTAGAAGAACTTCAATCAGCTTTACAAGAAGCAGGCTTTAATGGCTTAACTGTCTCTGAAGTTCGTGGATATGGACGACAAAAAGGACATACTGAAATATATCGTGGATCAGAATATAGTTTAACTTTTGTTCCAAAGGTAAAAATAGAAATTGTATGTGCTTCAGAAATGTGCGAACTGGCAATTGAAATAATTTTAAGCATTTGCAAAACTGGAGAAATTGGTGATGGGAAAATATTCCTTTCTCAAATTGACGATGCTATCAGAATTAGAACTGGTGAATCTGGAGAAGCCGCTCTTTAACAAATTACAAACAAGGATTATAAACTAAAACTGGAGATATTTTATGAAAGCATCAATAAAAAGTGTAATCGCTTTTCTTATACTTGTACCAATATTTTTGTTTGGACAAGATGCACCAACCGTTGAATCAAATGCAAAAGCAATTGCAGATGTTCAAACAAATGCAAATTATGTTTGGACTTTAGTTGCCGTATTTATGGTCTTTTTTATGCAAGCTGGTTTTGCAATGGTAGAAACTGGTTTAACTCGTGCAAAAAATGCAATTAACATTATGATGAAAAATTTAATGGATTTTGCCTTTGGAAGTTTAGCTTATTGGTTAATAGGATTTGGCTTAATGTTCGGAGTCACAACAACAGGCTGGTTTGGAACTGATGGTTTTCTATTAGAAGATTTTGCAAAAGAAGGCGATTCATGGCTGTACGCGTTTTGGATGTTTCAAGTAGTTTTTGCTGCTACTGCTGCAACAATCGTTTCGGGTGCAATGGCTGAAAGGACAAAGTTTGTAAGTTATTTAATTTATAGCGTTGCAATTTCAGCAATTATTTATCCAATATTTGGAAGTTGGGCTTGGGGAAGTTTATATCATGGCAATGGTTGGTTAGAAGGATTAGGATTTATAGATTTTGCTGGTTCAACTGTTGTCCATTCCGTTGGTGGCTGGGCTGCTCTTGCTGGTGCAATTGTATTGGGACCTAGAATTGGTAAATTTACAAAAGATGGAAAACCAAAAGCTATTCCTGGTCATAATATTACTTTGGCTGCTTTGGGTACATTTATTTTGTGGTTTGGATGGTTTGGTTTTAATGCTGGAAGCACAACGGTTGCAAATACAGATATTGCATTAATTGCTGTTACAACAAATTTATCCGCCGCTGCCGGAGCAATTGCTGCAATGTTTACTGCTTGGTTCGCAATTGGCAAGCCTGATGGTAGTATGGCATTAAACGGCGCACTTGCAGGGTTAGTTGCAATTACAGCTGGATGCGCGAATGTATCCCCATTAAGTGCAGTAATTATAGGATCACTTGCTGGAATAATTGTTGTATATAGCGTTTTGTTTATCGAAAGAATCCTAAAAGTAGACGATCCAGTCGGTGCCGTTTCCGTTCACGGTGTCTGTGGCGCTTTTGGTACCATAGCTGCTGGAGTTTTTGATATTAACGGATTTTCTTGGAGTGTTGTTGGAGTTCAAGCATTGGGTGTTGTAGCTGCATTTTTATGGGTTTTCCCTCTAGCATTTATTTTATTCAAAACTATTGAGAAAACAATTGGACTTAGAGTGTCTCCAGAAGAAGAAATGGAAGGACTTGATTTTAGCGAACACGGTATGGAAGCATATCCAGATTTTGAAAAAGTATCTTAAATAAATATATTTAAAAATAAAAAAGGAATTAAAATGAAAAACACTAATACTATTTTTGCAATTGTAACTGTACTATTACTTGCTAATTTTTCAAATATTTACTCACAGACCGAAATTAGTCTTGGCGCTGATTTAGTGAGCCGTTACATTTGGCGTGGGGCTGATTTTGGCAATTCACCTAGCATTCAACCAGCTTTAGCAATTTCAAATTCTGGTTTTGAAATTGGAACTTGGGGCGCTTATCAACTTGGAAGGGACGCAAACTCTAAGCCTGCAGATGAAATAGATTTCTACATTGGGTATTCCGTCGGAATTGGAGAAACCACACTCAATTTACTTGCTACAGATTATTATTATCCTAATTCTGGTAAAAAGTTTGGCAACTTCAAAAATGATGGATTGGGTTCACATATAATTGAAACGGGTGCTTCTTTATCTGGACCAGAATCATTTCCTCTTTATTTTTCAGCCTCTGTTAATGTTTATAATGAAGTTGATAATTCTGCTTATTTTGAAATTGGTTATTCCACTTCAATACAAAACACTTCTCTTTCATTTTTTGCTGGAGCAACAACTGGTGACGCTAATTTATATTATGGAACAAAAAAATTTAATTTTATTAATCTTGGTGTTACAGCTGTAAAAGACATTAAAATTACTGATGATTTTTCATTTCCAATTTTTGGGTCTTTTATATTCAATCCCAACAAAGAGATTGCATATTTTGTTTTTGGAATTAGCCTCTAATTCTTAAAGGCAGATATTTTACTCTTAGATATCTGCCTTTTCTTTTTAGCAAAGAATAAAACCTACTATATCAATTTTTTCAACCATATTTTACTTAACCCTTTTAAGAAATTTTACAATTTTTAAAGTTTTAGAATGCTCTTTTTTTAACACCTTCAATGACAGTTTACCATCAAAAAAAGAATTTGGGTGATTGGATTTTTTTGTTAATTATTACTAACTAGTTGCTTTAAATAATACCCGAAGTATTTTTTAAACATATGTATATTTTTTATTATATTGAACAAGCAGAAAGCAACCAATATTTATTAGTTCTAAGATAAATTTGTGAGTTAAGATGAAAATACTATATATAATATATCTTTTGTTAATTTTAATACTCTTTTCTTCATGTTCAGAACACATTGTGGATTATACACCAAGCGTAGATTTATTAGTAAATCCTAATATTGTTACTGCTAAATTTTCTGATATTCAAAGAAAAGTTTTTAATAAATCATGTGCTATAAGTGGATGTCATGTTACAGGAGTTCAAGCACCTGATCTTTCTGGAAATTCTTATACCGTTTTAGTAAGTAAAGCAAGCACGCAAGGATTAAATTACATTGAGCCAGGTAATCCTAGCCAAAGTTATTTGTATCAGAAACTACTAAATTCGAACGATTCAAGAATGCCCTTGAATGCACCACAATTAAACCAAAGTGTAATAGATTCTATAAGTGCGTGGATATCAAATGGCGCTATAAATAACTAATTTTTTTCACCATTTATTGAAAGTAGGTAATTAGTGAAATTCATATTTATATTTCTACTAATTAGTAATATATCATTTGCTAGTGAGTGGAACATAAGCAAAAAGGCTGATAATCTTGTAAAATTTACATCTTCAACTTCTTTGCTAGATTTTGAAGGTACAACAAATAATGTTGATGGATATATCTATTGGGATGGATCTGAAGCATTCACTGGTAAAAATGAGGTTTATTTTGAAGTATATCTGAACTCAGTGAAAACTGGAAACGGCAAAAGAGATAGAGATATGCGTGAAGATGTGTTGGAAACACAAAAATGGTCAATTACATATTTTAAAGGTAATTTCAAACAAGTAGAAAAAAAAGAAAATCAAAATTACTATTCTGTTATACTAGTTGGCAAAATGTTTCTTCATGGTATTGAAAATGAGATGGTAATTCCTGGAAAAATAACTATAGATGAAAATTTGATGACTGTTGAATCAAACTATTCAATATTTTTGAAAAATTTTAATATTGAAGCACCAAGTCTGTTAGCATTTGTTAAAGTTGCTGAAGAGATAAAATTAGATCTAAAATTTTATTTAAAACAACATCGGGAGGATAACAATTGAAATCGCTCATTATATTATTTTTAATATTAATTTCTAATTTTCTTTTATTTGCTCAACCAAAGTGGGAAAAAACAACTCCAACTGAAATGTTGGATTTGGAATTATTCCACACAACCCAAACAGCAAATTTCCCTACAACTGAATCCCTTCAGAAAGGGAATATAATGTATGAGATATCTCACAGATTTTTACCTTCTATTAAGGATGGATATGATCAATTTTATGGACTGGATGGACCTGCACGAATTAGATTTGCTTTAGGATATGGTATTACTAATAATCTGATGGCAACTATTGGTAGAAGTAATAATACAGATAATCTTGATCTTCAATTAAAGCAAAAACTCTTTCAAAATTATAGTAAAGATGTACCATTTGTTGTTTCAGTTTTAGGTGGTGCTTCCTGGAATACAGAAATACCTACTGGAATTGACAGGAGCAGAACAGACGCAGCCAATTTTCAGTTTTATGGACAATTGATATTTAATACAATGTTATTTGATAATAAACTTGGAATTGGAATTGTTCCTTCTTATTTGGAAAATAGTTTTATTTATGCAATAGATAAGCAGTACACTTTTACTTTCGGGACTTATCTGCAATATTATTTTAATAGAATGTGGAGTACCTGGATTGAGTATAATCCAGTAGTTACTGGTTACAGAGGAAGAATACGTTTGGATGAAACAGGAAAATCTTATAATAGTTTGGCGATAGGTGTTGATATTGAAACTGGCGGACATATTTTTCATATAATGGTCACAAATAATGCTAGACTAAATACATCGCAATATCTTGTTGGTGCTGACCGTTCGGCAAATGAGGATATGTGGAGATTGGGGTTTGGTATTTTAAGATATTTTTAATCATTTTAACTCAATTTGGATTGAGACAGTAATTATAATTTAATTTTGAATTGAAATATATTTAATATAAATTATTTCTAATATCAGCCTTTTGAGTTTGTAATTAACTCATAATGGAAATTGAAAATCAATTAGGAAGCAACGAGTTGAACTACATCCAATCACTTAAAAATGTTCTTTCAGAAAATTGTAATACCGATAATGCAATGCATATGAAAAAGTATATGAAAAACAAATTTGAGTATTATGGCATAAAATCACCTTTACGAAAAGAACTTTGCAAACCATTCCTAAAAAAAGAGAATCTTCCTAAAATTGAAAAAATAGAAGGAATTATAAAAGAGCTTTGGAATGAACCTCAAAGAGAACTCCAATATTTTGCGATGGAATTACTTTCTAAATATTCAAAATTATTAAAACAAAATGATTATTATCTGTTTGAATATATGCTTACAAATAAAAGTTGGTGGGACACTGTTGATTATATTGCTGCAATTATTGTTGGAAATCATTTTAACTTGTATCCAGAATTAAAAAAATCTATTTCCGAAAAATGGATTAACTCAAACGATATGTGGTTAAATAGATCTGCATTATTGTTTCAATTAAAATACAAACAAAACACCGATGAAAAAATACTTTTTGAATATATTCTTAAGCACAGTAGTTCAACAGAATTTTTTCACCGTAAAGCTATTGGTTGGGTTTTACGAGAGTACTCCAAAACAAACCAAGATGTAGTTTTAGAATTTGTAAAAACAAATGAGCAAAAATTATCTGGACTAAGCAAACGAGAAGCGTTAAAAATTATTAATAGAAGCTAGAGTTCCAATATTATTGTAAAGATGACTAGCCAAGTCATCTTTACATTTTTGAATTCTATTTAATTAATGTCATCTTTTTTGTTTCAATAAAATTGCCAGCTTGTAATCTGTATAAATAAATACCTGAGCTTAATCCGTTAGCATTAAACTTAACTTCATACGTTCCTGCAGTTTGTTCTTTATTAATTAGGGTTTTGATCTCTTCACCCTGCAAATTGTAAATTTTCAATTTAACATCACTAGTATTTCCAATCTCATATCTAATTATTGTACTTGGGTTAAAAGGATTTGGATAATTATTAGATAACTGAAATGAAAAAACATTTATGTTATCAAATACTGAGGTTGGAATACTATTTGGATTTCCAGGATTTGTTACTTGAGAAAAATCACCAGGATTAGGTTCACCTTCCTTCCATAATCCGTTTGGGTCTTGAAGTTCCTCGCCATTTGTAAAACCATCTCCATCAGAATCAAGTGCAGCAAACTCAGGATTCCAAAAGCTCTCAGTGCCGTTTGGAGTAACTTTTGATTGAACTGCAATGCCAAATGGATTTCGTGGTGTGCCTCCACCGTTAGTATGACAAGTGTTACACGATGTTTTACTACCGTTAGGAATTTTAGATACTCTAAAAGAACGACCAACTATATATAGAATTGAGCCAAGCATAAAAAATATTACAATTGTAGAATATATTTTTTTCATTTCATTTTCTCTTAATTTGTTTGCGAAAGCAACATAAAATAAGAAAAATTAGAGAAAAACAAAAGACATATTGTCTTGTTATATTTAAATTCCTTAATTGCTATTTTAACAATAGTTTTATAACATTTCCAATATCACTGTTATCTATATAATTTCCACGAACATCATCATTCCCTTTTATTACATCTAAAAATTTAGAACTTCCTGTACCTTTTGCATAAAATGGAACCAAAGAATTTGTATGGTCCTTTGAAAACCACTCAACTGATGGAAGTTTTCCTTTTCCATTATTTCCAATTGGCTTCCACAAATCTACATCTGAATCATTAACTTTTACATTTGAACCAGGTCCAACCAAATAGCCAGTTTCATGATCTGCAGTAACAATTATCAAAGTTTCATTCCAACTACTATTTGTTTCAACCCAATTGCAAGCTGCTTCAATTGCTTTGTTGAAATCAATTTGCTCTTCAATTGTTCTATTCAATAGATTATTATGCGCAACCCAATCAATTGCGCCACCTTCTGCCATTATAACAAAGCCATTGGAATTATTGTTCAAAATATTTATTGCAGCCAATGTCATTTCTGCAAGAGTTGGTATTTCTTCATTTAATGGGGCAGAAAATGGCATTTCATTTTCCAGCGAATCATTTCTTTCAACTTGTGTTGATTGTCCACTTTTGAAAACTCCAATTACTCTTTTAGGGGTTTCTCCCTTTGCATATTTTTGAAATAAACTTCTATCTTGAATTAATTGCCACGGGTCGTTAACGCCGTCGTTATCAGCATCTGCACCAACAGAACCATCGTTCAATAAATTCCACACTTCTCTGCCACCAACATAATTAAATATTTTTTCTTCAAATTTAGTTGATGAATTATCTCCAACATTCATATCATAAGCTTCTTTTTCACCAACAAACCGCTCATTTGTTGATTTAATTGGTGTTCCGTCTGGATTAAATAATGGATTTCCTCCACCCATTATTACGTCCACTTTGCTTTCTATAATCATCTCTTTTGCAATTTCTTTATAATTATATCTACTTTCATTATGGGCAACAAATGCTGCAGGTGTTGCATTACTAAAAGGAACTGTTGAAACTACGCCAGTAGATTTTCCAAAATTTTCTGCAATATCCAAGATAGTATTTAGTTTATTGTTTAATGTATCTACAGATAATTTTGCTTTGTTGGTTTTACTTCCAGTTGCAATTGCAGTACCAGATGCTGCGGAATCGGTTGGTTTTTTCTTTACAAAATTAAAATTTGCCCAAACAGAATCTGGGTTATAAATTTCACCACCAATCATAAATGTACTCATTCCCAATTTTACTGGAAATGAATCATAAACTTGTTTACCTAACTCGCCATGTTGGAAATAACTTGTAATATTTACATGGTTGTATCCCATTCCATCACCGATAAAAATTATTATATTTTTAGGTGTGTTGTTTTTCTGATTTGAGCATCCAGTAACTACAAGAATTATGGCAATTACAATTGCAAATCTATTTAACATTAATTTCATAATAGTCTTTCATTTTAATAATAAGGATATAAAAATACTCAATTATGCAATTAAATATTTTATTTTGGGGACTTTATTAATATGAGATAAATTATCTTTATAAAGATTTGTATATTTGAAATAAAAAATTGAAAAATTATGACAATTAACGAAATACAACAAGGAATTATAAAAGAATTTGAGAACATTACTGAATGGGAAGATAAATATGCACTACTAATAAAATTTGGTCGTGATTTAGCTCCTTTTCCAACAGAGTTTAGAACTGATAAAAACAAAATTGAAGGCTGCCAATCACAAGTTTGGTTAAATGCATCTTTTAGTAATGGCAAATTATTAATAGACGCTGATAGCGATTCCACTATTGTTAAAGGTTTGGCGGCTTTATTAATAAAAGTTTATTCAAATCAAACTCCAACAGAAATACTTTCGTCACCTCCCGAATTTTTACACAAAATTGGAATTGACAACCACCTTTCTCCAACTCGCAAAAATGGATTAGGCGCAATGCTAAAGCAAATTCAACTTTATGCAGTTGCTTTTAACGCATTAAACCGAGAGCAATTATGAATTTGAGAAAATTGATTAGAGTTTTGCACAGAGATATCGGATACGCTGCCGTTGTTCTTACTTTAATATTTTCAATTTCTGGCATTGCCGTTAATCATATTAATGATTGGAATCCAAATTATGTTGTTGAAACTGATTCCGTGAAGATTAAGCCAACCGCCGATTCACTATTAACTGCCGAGCAAGTAAAAAAATATGTGATTTCACAATTAAACATTACTGATTCAATTAAAACAGCTTTCCGAAAAAGTCCAGTTGAAATTGATATTTTTCTTGAGAGAAAAACTATTTCGGCTAATATTAAAACTGGAATGGTTGCAATTGAGACAATTAAAGATAGAGATGCATTTAAAATGATGAATTATTTGCATTTGAATAAACCCAATAAGATTTGGACCTGGGTTTCTGATATTTTTGCTGCTTCTTTAATTTTACTTGCATTAACCGGACTTTTTATTCTAAAAGGCAAAAATGGTTTTTTTGGTAGAGGAAAGTGGTTTTTTATGTTAGGAATTTTAATTCCCGTTTTATTTTTATTTCTTTATTATTAATCATAATTAGATAACTAAATGAAAAATTTTCAAATACCTGATAGATATAGAAGTTCTGCTATTTCAAAAATTAAAAGTGAACGCAAAATTGAAGATCCAAAAGGCAAGGACTACAGTCCATCAATTTTAGATTTTGGCAAAATACGATTTCACATTGCCCGTCATTTTGGTTTTTGTTTTGGAGTTGAAAATGCAATTGAAATTGCTTACAAAGCAATTAATGAAAACAAAGATAAACGAATTTTTCTGCTTAGCGAAATGATTCACAATCCAACTGTAAATACCGAGCTTTCGCTTCATGGAGTTAAATTTATTCAAGACACAAATGGAAACAATTTAATTAACTGGACGGAATTAAAATCGGAGGATATTGTTATAATTCCAGCATTTGGAACAACAATTGAAATTGAAAATATGTTAAATGCAATTGGTATTAACCCATATCATTACAACACAACTTGTCCTTTTGTTGAAAAAGTTTGGAATAAATCGGAGGAGTTAGGGAAAAAAGGCTTCACTGTAATAATTCATGGCAAAGTTAATCACGAAGAAACGCGTGCAACATTTTCGCATAGCACAACAAATGCCCCTTCTGTAATAATTAGGGATTTAAAAGAAGCTAATTTATTGGCAAATATAATTGAAGGAAAAATTCCACAAAACGATTTTTACAAACTATTTGAAGGTAAATATTCTGATGGATTTAATGTAGAAACTGATTTTGAAAAAGTTGGAGTTGTAAATCAAACAACTATGTTAGCCACTGAAACAGAAGAGATTTCATCACTGTTCAAAAATGTATTTACAAATAAATTTGGTGAAAAAAATCTATTAAATCATTTTGCAAATACACGCGATACCCTTTGCTATGCAACAAATAACAATCAAAGTGCTACCCTTCAACTAATGAATTCCAAAGTTGATTTGGCAATTGTTGTTGGTGGTTACAACAGCTCAAATACTTCGCACATTGTTGAGCTACTTGAAGAAAATTTTAAGACGTATTTTATTTCTGACGATTCCAAACTAATTTCATCAAAAATAATTTCGCATTATAATCTTACTGAAAAACAAGAAAAGTTTTCCGAAAATTATTTGCCAAATAAGGATGTAATTGATATTGCAATTACAAGCGGCGCATCGTGCCCAGATGCTACTGTTGATAAAGTTATTAAAAGAATTATTTCATTTTTTGAATAAACCAATTTTATATGAATTCACATTTAATTACTAATTAATTACAAACAGTCATTTTGATGAGTAATTTCAAGATGTGATAGCTTTTAGCCAAACGGGTTTGGATAATTTTGAAACAATGCAAATTCAGACGGGATAAATCACGTCTCTGCGGTTACAATTTTTGGACATTCATAATTGCCTTTCCATCTAAACCTACGAGGTTTTTAAAAACCTCGTAGGTTTTTGAATCTTTACTTCATCAACAGAAGTTTCTTTGTCTGAACAAAACTGCCACTTTGTAATTTGTAAAGATAAACTCCACTTACTAAGTTTGAAGCATCAAATTTCACTTCATAATTGCCAGCACTTTTTTTCTCATTTACCAAAGTTGCAACTTCGCTTCCAAGAATGTCGTAAACAATAAGTTTCACGTTTGACGTTTCACCTTTCACATTATTTGGAATTGAGTATTTAATCGTAGTTGTTGGATTAAACGGATTTGGATAATTCTGCTCTAATTTATATGCTTTTATATTTTCGTTTAATTTTACTTCCACAACGTCCGAGTATTCATAATTTCCATCAAAATCTATTTGCTTTAAGCGATACTGTAATTCTCCGTCTAAACCTACGAGGTTTTTGTCATCTAAAAAGCTATAGTCTTTTGGAGAATTTGAATTTCCATGCCCTTCAATAAAACCAATCTTCTCCCAATTAAGATTTCTCCCTTCGATCGAAATGACAGATGATCTTTCTATTTCAAAACCGTAGTTATTTACTTCTGTGGCGGTTTGCCAAGTTAGAACAGTACCTACATCTGTATGGTTTGCTGTGAATGATGTTAACTCAACAGGTAAAATTGATGAGTTGTTAAATATGTATGATGCTCCTGCATTGGTTAAAGTACTTTCTGTTTTTTTATATGCACCAGAAATAATGTTTGTTCCATCAATTGAAACAGAAAAGCCAAAGTTATCACTCGTGGCTCTATCGCTTGAGACAATTTTTTGATCAAGTTCCCAAATAGCGGAAGTGCTGTTGAAGTGATAAATATAAACAGAACCAGAACCATTTAAATAATTAGCACCATTTGCATCATGATCTTCTGCAAAAGCTCCGATAACTGAATAATCACCAGATATAGAAACCGATGTTCCAAAATAATCACCCACTCCACGGTCGCTTGCAACAATTTTTTGTACTTGGCTCCATGTGCCAGAATTGTTTTTAAAAATATAACTAGCACCAGACAAATTTAACGGATTATTACCAAATGCATCACCAGTCTCATTTTTCGCACCAATTATAGAATAATTACCATCAATAGAAACAGAATAGCCAAAATTATCATCCTCTGCTGTTTCATTAGATTGCAAGTATTGTAGATGAGTCCAAGTTGTTCCTTTTTGAAAAAGCTCAGCTCTTCCATAGAAAGTGGAGCCATTCCAATCATGTGGTTTACCCACCAATAAATTTGTTTCTGAAATACTAATAGAAGTTCCAAATTGGTCACCCGCACCTTTATTAGTTGATACAATTTTTTGCTCAAATTCAAATAATTGTGAAGTTGCGTTAAATTTGTAAATATATACTGAACCTGAATTTTCAGTACTACCTATTCCGTTGGGTTCTTCTTCAAATGGCGCGCCGACAATTGCATAATTACCATTTATATCTACAGATTGCCCATAGTAATCATCTATATACCTATCAAAAGCAACTAATTTTTGTTTTTGTTCCCAAATACCAGTTGAAATGTTTAGCTTAAAAACATATGCTGCACCAAAACTTGAAGCGGGATTACCATTTAAATCATTCTGACCTTCGGTGTATGCGCCTACAATTGCAAATTCTCCATTTATTGAAACAGAATAACCGAAGGCATCCCCACTTTCTCTATCACTTGAAACTAATTTTTGAACTTGTTCCCAAGAAGACGAGCCACTGTTATATTTCAATATATATGCTGCACCTGCTTGACTCAAAAGATTTTGTCCAGCTGCATCATAATCTCCCCCCTTAGCACCAACAATTGCATAGTCTCCTGAAATTGATACAGCATTTCCAAAATAGTCACTTGCATTTTTATCGAGAGCCAAATTTTTTGATAGCTCTGACCAATTCTGGGATAGAACACTTGAACTAAACATAAAGGTGAGTAAAATTGCTGTAAAGAAAAAATTTAATTTTGTTTTCATAAATATTTCATCGATTAAATTAACGTTTTTGATATTATTTTATTAATAGCATCTTTTTTGTTTCCGAATAGTTTTCGGTTGTAATTCTGTAAAAATATGCGCCTGTTGGCAAATTAAATGCATTAAATTGTATCACATGCGTTCCAGCTTCAATATTTTGATTTATTAGTTCGGCTACTTCTTCACCAATTGTGTTGTAAACTTTTATTGTTACAAATCCATTAATTGGAAGAGCATAACTTATACTTGTACTCGGGTTAAACGGATTTGGAAAGTTCTGAGCTAACTTAAACTCTTTTTCAATTTTCAGTTCTATAGAAATAACCTCCGAATATTCAAAAGCCCCATCTATATCTATTTGCTTTAATCTGTAGTTTCTACGCAACTCAACTACCAAATTATTATCAGCGTCTATAAATGAATAATCTTTTAGTGAATTGCTGTTTCCGTGCCCTTCAACAAAGCCTATTTCGTTCCAATCGGTTGACAGATTACTAATCTGTCCTACAAAAGCTCGTTCAATTGAAAATCCATAATTATTTACTTCTGTTGCTGTTTGCCAATTAAGAACTACACTTTCACCTACTACTTTTGCGGTGAATGAAACTAACTCAACTGGCAACGCACCACCGCAAAAGGAACCGCCACCGGCAAATGTTCCATTAACTGTAATTGCATCAGCACAAACATCTGCTCCGCTTCCAACATCAATTGTAGTACCTTCATCAAAAACGAGACTACTTTGGCTGTAAAGTATTGATGAACTTAAAATTAAAATTAAAATTATTTTTTTCATTTTACACCCAAGCTTACTGTTGTAAACTTATTACCATTTGTTTTAAGTTTTTCAATTTCGCTAACTAATGCTGTTTGTAATTGTTCAAATTTAGAAAGTCTAGAAACAAGCTCATTATTAGCAACTTGAAATTCTTTATTTTTTAATTTCAATTCATCATTTTCATTTTTTAAATCTTGAATTGCTTTAACAATAATTGGCAATAAATTACCGTAGGTTGCTTCAATTTTTTCTGGATTAGTTTTCAAAACTAATTTTAACCATTCTGCATTTTCGTCTGTCTGAACTTCATCTAGCTCCTGTGCTATAAATCCAGCAGTTGGTTCTTCCTTAACTTTGCTTCCATCCGATATATTATTTTCGTACCATTCTCTTTTATCCCAATTGAATTTTCTTGGTTTTAATTTCATTAAAAAATCTATTCCTAAATCCAAATCCTTAATGTTTTTCTTATCTCTTGCATCTGATAAAGAAGTAATGCTTGTTACAGCCGCACGAATGGAAGTTATCCAACTATCACCAAAAGTTATTTCGTTTGTGGCATCTGCTGCACTTGGTTGTGCACCGTAGCCGATACAAGTTAAGAAACTTCCAGTTGTAATAGAATTTCCAGCAATCTCTCCCACTGCTGTATTTGAGTAACCCGTCGTATTAGATTCTAAGGAACTACGTCCAACAGCAACATTTCCGCTCCCGGTTGTATTATTATAAAGTGAATTATATCCTAATGCTGAATTAGAAAATCCACTAGTGTTGTTTAATAATGATTCATTACCAATTGAAGTGTTATAGTTTCCAACATTATTGAGTAAAGAACGATAACCAATAGCAATATTGTAATTACTTGATACATTTTGGTTCATTGCATTGCTACCTATAGCAATGTTAGCAATGCCAACCAAATTATTTTCCAAAGAACTACTTCCAAATGATATATTATCATGACCAGTTGTATTAGAAAATAATGCGCGAAAACCAACAGCTGAATTGTCACTTCCAGTAGTGTTGTGATTTAATGAGTTATGACCAAATGCATTATTGTTATTTCCACCTAAATTATTATATAAGGAATTTGTACCATAAGCGGAATTAGCATTGCCTGTTGTGTTGTTATATAAAGACATATATCCAGAAGCTGTATTCTCTATCCCTGTTGTATTGGAGTTTAATGAATATGCACCTACTGCAGTATTGTTATAGCCAGTTGTTAACGAATTAAGAGTATTTATACCCAAACCAGTATTAGAGCCATATGCAGATGACATTGAAAAATTTCCGGAATTTAATCCTAAGAAAGTATTTGTAGAAGTCCCCGATGGTTGAAAGTTGTGGAGGAAACGAGTTGCTCCTTTAAATATTACACCAGTTGTTGAACTATTTCCCGTATCTTCAAGCCTTAAACCATTTAATATATTTACCAAACCAGTTGATTGAGTAACAGTTAAAAAATTTGCCGTAGCATCTTTTACAGTAAAAGTTCCGCCTGTACCAAGCGTGTTTGTAATATTGTTTTGTGCAAAAACAGAAAACGAGATAAACAAAAGTATAAATAATGTTTTAAAGTTTTTCATTTGTAGTTCCTTATTTTTTTAGTTTAATTTCAAATGTGAGCTTAAGTCTTGTTTTGCTAATTGACATAAGAAATTTAATGCTAACAAGAGAATTTTATTCTAACACGAAAGTGTGAAAATGTTATAGATGTGAAATAAATCACAGATGGGACAGAAAGAAATTAATGGAGTAATCTTCTGTTATTTTTTATTTAAATATTTTAATACAGCTTCTGTGGATGAATGAACTTGGAGTTTTCCATAGATTACTCTTAGATGACTACGGACGGTTTCTATTCCGATAAAAAGGGAATCAGCAATATCTTTATAACGCTTTCCTTTAGCAAGATGTTCTAATATTTCCCACTCCCTTTCAGTAAGAATTTCTTTTACTTCATTTTTGCTGTGCCCTTTCTCGAACGATTTAACCACCATGCGTGCAATTTCCATTGACATTGGAGAACCCCCAGCTTGAGCTTCTTTTATTGCTAAAAAGAGTTTTTCTTTTGAAGTTCGTTTTAATAAATAACCTATGGCACCACTTTCCAAAGCTTCAAAAACTCTTTCACTATCATCATACATTGTAAGTATTATAATTTGAGAATCTTTAAGAAGGGGTTTTATTATTTTTGTGCATTCTATTCCAGTCTTACCAGGCAAATTAATATCCATTAATATAACGTTTGGGTTTAAGTCTGGTAAGGTTGTAATTGCCGTCTTCGAATCTGGACAAGTTGCAACGCAGGTAAATCCTTCGGTTGAATTAAGCAATAGCTCCATATTTTGTGAAATATCAGGGTTGTCTTCAACTATTGCGACTGTTATTTTGTTCATATTTTATCTTCAATTTCCATTATCACAAATATAGTTTTCTAGAATTAAATTTTACTAACACTAAAGTGTTAATTTACTATATCTGCATCTTAATATTTATTCTAGTCCCATTAGGATTTTTATTTGAAATCTCAAATTTTCCATTAGAATTTTCAATTCTCTTTTTCATATTTTCTAATCCATTGCTAAACTGATTAAGGTTGCCAAAGTCAATTCCCTTTCCATTATCCTCGAGCGTAATATCTATTTGAAATTTTTCTATTGAAACAATAAGCGAAAGCACATTTGCATTTGAATGTTTTACAACGTTATTAACCGCTTCTTTTATGGACATGAATAAATTTTGTCTAAGTTCTGCATGAATAAAAAGTTCGGGAATTGTATCTGGAATATGAATATCAAATTCAATTTCAGTTGATGATATATATTCTTCAATATATTGTATGATATAAAATATAGTTTTCTCAAGCGTATCATTTTTAGGATTTACAGCCCAGACTATTTCATCCAAAGTTAAAGCCACGTTTCTGCTTGCTTCAGAAATTTTATTCAAATCATCTTCCAAATTAGGATTATCGGTTAAGTGCATTTTTGCTAAATCGCTAAGGAGTGATATTTTGGTTAAACTTGCACCAAGTTCATCGTGAATATCTTTGGATATTCTTATTCTTTCCCTTTCTAATGCGGCTTCATTTTCAAGTTTTACTAATTTTTGTTTATACCTTCTTTGAACTGTATAAAAAATAAAACTTGATATTAGTCCAATAATTAGAAATGCAGAAAGTATTTTGAACCAAAATGTTTGCCAGTAATATGGAAGAATGGTGAAATTTAAATAAGCATAATCTTTGCTTTCTATTCCATCCGGAGTAATGGATTTTACTTTAAAAGTATAATTACCATAAGGAAGGTGCGTAAATAACACCTGCCTTCCATTTTCGACATAAACCCATTCTTCATCTATGCCTTGAAGAAGATATTTGTATTTAATGTTCTTTTCATGTACAAATGAAATTCCACCATAATTTATTTGTACTGATTCAGTATTTGGTGGAAGTTCACCTAATTCCTCTTTAGAACTTTTATTATAATTAATAAAAACATCGTCAATATATACTAATGGTGGGTCTACATTCGAATTTAAAATATTAGGATCAATTACTATCATGCCATCATTTGAAGGAGCATAAATTTTGCCCGTAATGGAAATACAACCAGCATTATCAGCAGCTGCATTAAATTCATCGCTCAACATGCCATCATTTTTCCCAAAAAGAGAAAAATTTAATTTTTGGGTTTTTCCATCTGCAAATTCGTTTAGTGTGTTTTTATCAATTGAATAAATTCCTTGATTTGAAGTTATCCAAAACCTTTTTTTTCCATCATATAAAAGCTTTTTAATTGTGTTTCTATAAAGTCCGTTTTGTTCATTAAAATTGAAGATAGAATTATTTTTAATTCTACTAATTCCCGAAACACTTGTACCAATCCACTTAGTGCCATTCTCATCTACAGAAATAGAATTAATAATATTACTAGCTAAACCATCTTTATCGGAAATGGATTTAATTACAAGACCATTTTTATCCAGAACAACCACCCCACCACCAGTTGTTCCAACCCATAATTCTTCGTTACCACTTTTAGAAATACAAGCAATAAAATTGCTCGATAGTCCATTGGTTTTATCAATAAATAAAATTTCATCATTTTTCAACAACGCTATTCCGGCTCCGTTTGTGCCAATCCACAAAGTGCCGTTATCATCAAATTTTAGAGAACGAATCATTTTTGCTTTCAATTCTTTATGGGAAACAACATTGACCAATTTATCACTTACTATTTTAAATAGCCCATTTTGATGAGTTCCTAAAAATATTTCACCCCTTTCATTCTCCGCCCATGCAAGAACAGTAAATTTTTCCTTATTTGTTTTTATTGGAACTATCTTGTTTTCATGCTCGTAATATTTAGCAATCCCATTTTCTGTTCCAATCCATAAAGTGCCAGCAGAAGATTGAAATATTGTGCGAATATGATTATTCGGCATTCCTTGAGCTTTTGTAATTACTTTAACTCTGTTTTTCTTTATATAAAAAATTCCATTTGTTTGACTACAAATCCAAATACCAACTTTGGTTGGATAAACATGAGATATATCATTTGTTGGTAAGAAATTATTTTTTGAAAGGTGGGCTAAAGTTTTTCCATTATAAATATAAATACCAGAGCCAGAAGTAGAGAACCACAAATTTCCATATTCATCTTCATCTATGTGATTAACAATTTTCTCTTTTAATTGAAGGAATGCCTCATTTACTTCAAATCCTTTTCCATTGAAAACAAAAACTCCTTTGTTCGTTGCTACTAGAATTCGCCCTTTTGAATTTTCTCCGAATGATGGAGCCCAAAATATTTGTTTCACAGTAGATTTTGGCAATCCATTTTCGTGATTAAATATTGTAATTCCATTTTTATCTATAAGATTTACACCTTCATTAAGAGTTCCAGCCCAAATTCTTCCATTATTTTCAACCAAAATTGAATAAATAATGTCACTGCTTAAACCTATTTTAGAATTGATATAATTGAATTTTCCATTTTGCAATATGCTAATACCACCACCATAAGTACCAATATAAATTTTGCCTGATTTATCTTCAGTAATTGTGCTAACATGATTTAGCGAAAGACCATTTTCTTCAGAAATTAGTTCGAATTTGTCTTTGCTAATAGAAAGTAAGCCAGCCCCACCATTTGCCGCCCAAATTTTACCATTTTTGTCATTATATAAGTATCGTACAACATTTGCTTTTATTTTGGGCACATTCGAAGAATTAAATACTTTAAACTGATTTCCATCAAATCTTACCAATCCATCACTAGTACCAAACCAGATAAAACCGTCATAACTTTCAATAATATCATAGACTTTATTGTTAGGTAATCCATCTTCTTTTGTCCAGCCTTGAATTGAATATTCTGACTGCCAATTTTTTGTCTCAAAATTTAATTTGAATTGAGCAATAATTTTACAATTAAGTACAAACACAAAAAAAAGAAAGGGTATAATTGGCATTTTATTTATCATAGTTTAAAATAATATAATTCGATATTAGAAAAAAGAGATTATTTATTAACATAATTTTTGAAATAAACTTCACTACCTAATTAAACCCGTTAAATACGCATTTTATTATCAACTGATTTCAGAACTGGGTATTTATAAATAATAATGAAAAAAGCCTCCCGTTGGGAGGCTAATACATGAGCAATTTTATTTAATGAGCTTAGCTAAAATGGAATTACTAACACTCTTTATTTAATTAGTATCATCTTTTTAAGATCAACAAAATTGCCCGCCGATATTCTGTAGAAATATAAACCGGAACTAAAATTGGAAGCATCAAACTTTACTTCATAATTGCCAGCACTTTTATTCTCGTTTACTAATGTTGTTATTTCTCTTCCAAGAATGTCGTAAACAATAAGTTTCACGTTTGACGTTTCACCTTTCACATTATTTGGAATTGAATATTGAATTGTTGTACTTGGATTAAATGGATTTGGATAATTTTGAGACAGATTGTATTTAGTTGGCAAAGTGATTTTTTCATCATCCAAATTTGTAATGAAATTTGTAAAATCAATCGATGCATAATCAAAACTTACATTAATTACATTTCCATCAAAAAAGCCTATACCCAACTGTCCGACTGCCAATTTTGGGTTTATATTAATTACTTCGCCAGTTAAAAGAAGCTCATCATTTACCCAAACTCGCATTGTTAAGTTTGAGCTAATTTCTTCTATTGAAAATTTTATTTTTGTAAATGTTGTGCCAGTAAAATCGCACGCAGCAATAATTGTTGGTTCAAACGAATTATTTGCATATCCAAGATAAATTGAATCACCTTCAAAAAACATTGTAGTGTAATTCTTATAATCAAAAAAGCGACTAATTCCAAGAGTTGAATTATGCAAACTTCCAACAGAACCTTGTAACTCTATTGCAAAATCCTTAACCGCACCTATTGGTGGAATTACATTTATTGCCGCTTCTGAACTGCTATTATAGCTAAAATTCATACTATTATTACTAATATTTACTGATTGAACAATTGTTTCAAAATCCCCAAATTTGAACCAAGGCGAGTTTTCGTTGCTAAAATCATCATAAAATGCCACATCCGATTCAATTAAAGGATTATATTTAACATCAACTTCTTCACATGACCATTCTAAGGGTTCATCATCTTTTATTAAATCGATAATCATTTTTCCGCTAAATAAGGATTCATTTACGTTGTTTAGCTGTCCGTTGTAAATTAAAATATCGTTAATGTAAGCGCTAATTACCAAATCATTATCAAGTCGTGTTACATCTAGTTGCATTGTATTTACTACATCAGGAAATGGATATTTTGTTAAATATGTAAAGCTTGGTTCAGTATAACTTCCAATATTTTCCGTATAAATAACCGAAATAGAATCCTCCATTTGCAAAGCAATTAATGAATTAAATCCCATTCTACCAAATCCACCACCAGAAATTCCTTTAGTATTACTTCCCGCAACAACTTTAAATGAAAAATCATCTTTAGTTGCTCCAATTGGAAGCAAAATATGACTTATATCATCGCTTCCTGTTTGAAAATTTATTTCGCCATTTTCGACAAAAACATTACAATCGTATGCTAAAAAAGACCAACCCGTTTCATCATTTACTTCAAAATTTTCGAAATATCTGTGTGAAGTTGCAACCGATGTAATTCCCAACTTTCCTTTTGCAAATAGAACCTCATCTTCATCACCCTCATCAGCTACAGTCCAAGTGGCATATAAAACATCATTTTCGTCAACACAAATTGATGGATTTTTAGCGTGTTGATAATCTTCCGAAATAAATACATTTGCAGGAAATGAATTGCCTTGGTCATTTGATTTAATGCAAGTAAGTGATTCATATTCACCATTAAAATATGGGAAAGCAATATAAATATCACCAACTTTATTTACCGTAAGCGATGGCGAATCCCAACCATTAATAGCCAGTTCCATTTCGCTTCCAAAAGTTAAACCACCATCAACTGATTTGGCAAAAAGTATTTTTCTATTAGTTGCCAACAAATCATCTTCTTGACGCCAAACAGCATAAACATTTGAGCCAAAAGTTTTTATGTGAGCACCTGTTCGGTACTTTGTAGCACTTGTTGTTAAACCATTTACCATAATATTTGATAAGAAACTCACGCCATTATTTGTTGATTTTGCAATAAAAATATCGGTTCCACCAGCGTTTCGTCTTCCATCATTCCATATGCAATAAATATTCCCAGAATCATCAACAGTAATTGAGTTTGGTGCATCAAACTTAATTAAATCAATATCTGCAACTGTAATTTCATAAGGGTTTTCAAAAGTAGCTCCATTATTAGTTGAACGCGTGAAAAAATATCCATATTTATCCTTACTATTTATATCCACATAAAATATGTAAACATAATCTCCATAAGTTGCAATTTGCGGAAATATACCCTTTTCAGAAATTGTAACCGGAGTAGAAAATGTTGCAGCCTCATCTGTTGATTTTGTAAAATAAATGCCTTTAAGCATCTCACCAGTTGAATCAACTTTATCGTAAGCAATATACAAATTGCCCAAATTATCTAATGCTAGTGAGCCGAAAATCTGCGGGCTATCATCGCTTATTTTAACTCCTTCACTAAAAGTTAAACCACCATCTGTAGATTTTGAAACAAAAGACGAAAATGTACTATCTATATCCTGCCATAATAAATACACATTATCGTCAAATACTGCAATGGAATTTCCAGGGTCAGTGTTTTGCGAACCCTTTGTGATGTGATTAACAACCACATTTGTAAAGTTTTCTCCAAAAATACTGCTACCACTCAATAAGAGAATGATAAATAGAGAAAGCAAGTATTTCATAATTACCTCAGAGAATTTTAATAAACAGTTATTGTTAATATATTAATAAGTATAGCTTTTGGACAAATATTTGATTTTATGTTTAATTTTTGATGAATTTTAAAAAATGGGAGGCTATACACAAAGTATTCTGAAGTGACTAACAAATCATTTTGATTTATGATTTGGACTAATTTCATAATAAACCAGGCAATAGTCTATAAATCTATATTAAGTTTTAATCATATCGAAAATAGCAATTTAAGAGTTGTTTGTCAAGTTTATAAAGGTAAAGTATTGTTCCAAATCACAATTAAAACAAGCAAAAATTCTTCTTCACAATAACTAAATATTTTCACCTAAAATAACTTCAAACTAATTTGTAATTAGAGATTTATTCCTATCGTAAAATCTGGGTTTAATTAACATAGAGTGTTCATAATTTCCCTCAACCTCGAGATGTTTTAATTAGCAGTCTTAGTATTATAAGTTATATTATATTCTGCAATGGCTTAAACTATTAGAAATAGCTTTGTATTACTCAACTAAAAACATCTCGGCCTTTTTGCCTTCAATTTTTAAAATATCATTTTTATTCAATAAATCTTCAGAAGTATAAAGATTAATAAAATTTATTTTTCCACTAATGATATTTGAAAATTTACTCAAATCAATTTTAGCATCATTATTCCCTGTGTTTATTACATTCATAATTAACTCATCATCAGCTTTTTTGAAATAAATATAAACATCATTTTGGGGTGGAAAGTGAATTAATTCACCTTTTGCCAATGCTGGATGTGCTTTACGAAGAGCTAACATTTTTTGAAAGAAATCATGAATATCATTTTCATAATCAGTTCTACCTAATTGTGTAAATGCATTTCTATCATCATTAGGAAATCCACCTGGAAAGTTTTTCCGCAAAGTTCCGTGGTCTTCATTTTCTTTCATTCCAATTTCAGTTCCATAAAAAATTTGGGGTATTCCACGAGTAGTAAACAATAAATGAAATGCAATTTTGAATTTTTCAATATTAGATTTTGCATAAAACATTGCCCTACCAACATCGTGGTTATCAATAAAAGTAACTAAATTATTTGCATCGGGATAAAGATAATCGGAAGCGAGCGTTGTGTAAAATTTATAAATGGATTCCTTACCGTTTAAATAGTTTACAAGTGCATCCCGCATTCCAAAATCGGTTAAGGCTGGTAGATTTGAATTATAATTTACCAGCTTATTATTGGCTTGATATCCAGAAAGAAATGTAGGCTCTCCAGTCCAGACTTCACCCACAATGTTAAATGTTGGATATTCCGCAATTATTGTTTTTGCCCAATTAGACATAAATTTTTGATCGCAATAAGGATAAGTATCTTCACGAATTCCATCAACTCCAGTAGATTCAATCCACCATAAAGTATTTTGAAGAATATAATTTGCAATAAAATTATTTTTATGATTTAAATCTGGCATATACTTTACAAACCAACCTTCTTGCACGTGCTTAATTGTTGAAGAATCGGCGTATGGGTCAGAAAAAACCATTTTGTGATGATTTGCATGAAAATGATTTTCTACAGAACCGTTTATCCAATCTTCTGTTGGAAGATTTTTAATCCAAGGATGATCAATTGCAATATGATTTGCAACATGATCCATAATAATTTTCAATCCTTTTTCATGCGCCGTCTTTACAAGGGTTTTATAAGTTTCCAAATTACCAAGACGTGGGTCTACTTTATAAAAATCAGTTGCAGAATAACCATGATAACTTCTAAAAGTATTATTTTCTATAACTGGAGTTAGCCAAAGAGTTGAAAATCCCAACTCTTTTATATAATCCAGTTTATTAATAACTCCAGCAATATCACCACCGTGCCTGGCTTGAGAATACTGATTTTGGAAACTATCTACATAGCCTTCCACAAAATCATTTTTCACATCACCATTTGCAAATCTATCTGGCATAATTAAATAAATTGCATCTTCTTGATTAAATCCTTGATGAATATTAGAGGCACTATTTTTAGAATAAATTGGGTAAGTAATTTTTTTTGTTTTATTTGCTTTGGTGAATGATATTTCATAATTGCCCGCCTCTGTTTTGCTTAAATCAATTTCAACAAAAAGATAATTGTCATTTTCTACATGCAATACATTTGTAATCGTTAAATCATCACTTTTAACTTCAGCATTATCAAGATTTTCTCCATAAACCATTAGCTGAACTTTATTATATTTCATTCCTTCCCACCAGTTTGGAGGCTCAATTTTGTATATTTCAATATTCTGAGCAATTATTATATTAAACAAAAATAGGGTGGAAAAAACATATAATTTAACCATAACAACACTTTAATTATTTTTTGATAAATATTGGCACAAATTACAAATAATATTTGAAAGCTTCCTTTTGTTGTGGAAAAATATTGCTGATTAAAATGGCATAATATTATTCTTAAACAAAAACTTTTACAAAATTCTTTATGGTTGCTGTTACAAAATAAAATTGCTCTTCTGTTAAACCTTTATAATGCAATAGGATTAAAATTAACAATTTTGGAAAAAGGAGAATCAATATAGAAGCGAACTTGCCCCGACTTACTTGGTCTTAGCGTTTGTACCCAAAAGGTTAAGTGAACAATAGTACAAACGCTTAGAGCGAGTTAGTCGAATATGCATTAATGCTTTTCTAATTCATATTGGGGTTAAATTATTTCTATTCATTAATCCCATATTTTTTTCTTGCCTTTTCTGCCGAGTAATGGTGAGGTTGTCTCAAAACTAACTAATTGTCATTCTGTCCCGAAGTCTTTCGGCACAGAATGACTGCTTTTCGACAGCCTCAATGGTCCTCGACGACACTATATATTTGTTCAAATTACGCGAACATACCCCAGATGCTAAAGCATTTTCCCCTCTCAAGAGAGGATTATTTAAAACATTTCATTTATGGGGTACAAATAGATTTTATTGAAAGAGAAACTTATAATATAAGCCACTCAAACTAGTACTATTTAAAGCGAATAAATTCAAAACATACCCTCTTGAGAGGGGAAAAATGCGGTGCTTTTCCGCATCAAGGGGTGTGTGAAGCTGTCTCCAAATTTGCTTTATTGTAGAGGAATTGTCCTCGATAGCATTGGTAAATATATTATTTCTTTTCATAAACTCTAACGTAATCAATTTCCATTTTAGCTGGAAGACATGAATTATCAATACCTTTAGCGCCGCCCCAAGCTCCGCCAAATGCTACGTTTAGAATAAGGTGAAATCTTTTATCAAAAGGCCATTCTGCCGAAGTTTTGTGTTCGTTGGAAAAGCTAAAATACTTTTCATTATCAACAAAGAAATCAATTTTTGTTGAATCCCAATCAATTGAATAAACATGAAATTCAGTTGATGCAGTTGAAATTATTACTTGATTTGATTTTTGAGTTCCAATTTTATGGTAATAAGATTGGGTATGAATTGAACCATGAATTTTATTTTGGTCATAACCTACATGTTCCATAATATCAATTTCACCACTTGCAGGCCAACCGCCATATTGCCAATCGGTTGAAAGCATCCAAATTGCAGGCCAAGTACCTAATCCAGAAGGGATTTTAGCTTTAACATCTATTTTTCCATAAAGCCAATCGCCTTTTTGGCGTGTAACTAAACGGGCAGAAGTATATTTTATAGCGGCATCTTTATAATAATGGGCTTCAATTTCAAGTTTACCATCTTTAACTCTTACATTAATTGGATCGGAAGTATAATACTGAAGTTCATCATTTCCCCAACCATTTCCACCTAGATCATAGCTCCACTTTGTATCGTCTGGAATTCCATTTACATCAAACTCATCATTCCACACTAAATTAAAGCCTTCAATACTTGTTGAATCTTTTACTTCTGTTTTTGGTTCATTTACATTTTCATCTTTACTACATCCAAATGCAAATGTTGAAAAAAATATTATTACTAAAGCTATGTTTTTTGATTTCATTTTTATCTCCTTTAATTTTTATTCTCTCGCGCTATCCAGCCAGATTCATTCAAGTTGGAAAATAATACAAATAGTGTTGGGTTAATTAAGTATAATTTATCCTAAATAATGCAATAGGATTAAAATAAACAATTTTAGAAAAAGAATAATCAATATAGAAGCGAACTTGCCCCGACTTACTCGGTCTTAGCGTTTGTACCCAAAAGGTTAAGTGACATTGGTATAAACGCTTAGAGCGAGTTAGTCGAATATGCATTAATGCTTTTCTAATGCATATTTAGGGTTTATGCAAAATAAGGATTTGTCTCTTTGTCATTTCTCTTCCAACATCTTTTGTTAGAGGAGAAATCTCGCACAATTTGTAAGATTTCTCTTCCGACAAAAAAAAGTCGGAATCGAAATGACAGATTCCTTATTTTGCAGAAACTCTAGTAAAGTAAGTAAATACTAAGCTTGTCATTTCGAAAGAGCGTTTTGTGCAACTGAGAAATCTAATTATGTGCGGGGTTAAGATTTCTCACCCCAACAAATTACGTTGGGGGTTCGAAATGACATTATAAATGTAATGCAACACTAACTAAATTATTACCAAAAAATTGAATAAAGAACTACAAGCAGAACTAAAATTGCATACGCGCTAATATTAAAAACAGAATCTGTAACAAATAGTTTACCTTCCAATTGAATGCCTTTTGGATCATCCACAGAAACAGACGTAGTCATGCTAACACCAGCAATAATCGCTAAAGTAATTAAAAATGTGTAAAGCATTTGATCCAAAAATGGAAGATCAGCTCCTGGCAATTTTAGCAAGAATGCTACAACAATTGATAAAATAATTCCAACAATTGCAGCTTTATTTGTGGTTTTTTTCCAGAATAAACCCATAATAAATACAGCAAGCACGCCTGGACTCACTAAACCAGTATATTCTTGTATGTACTGAAACATTTGTGGAATGCTTCCTAAAAATGGAGCTAAAAGCACGGCAATTATTAGAGAAACAGAAGCAGTAACACGACCTACATTCACTAATTTTTTCTCGTCGGAATTTTTGCCAATATATGGTTTATAAATATCCATTGTAAAAATTGTTGAAGTTGAGTTTAGCATTGAAGCAAGTGATGAAACAATTGCAGCAACTAAAGCAGCTAAAACAAATCCTTTTAATCCAATAGGAATAAAAACAGATATTAACCAAGGATAAGCTTTATCGTAGTCAATTGCACCATTGCTATTGGTAAATGCTTCGCGAACGCCAGGTATAATAGTAGTACCTTCTGGTTGTGAAAACATTACATAAGCAACAATTCCAGGAATAACAACAATTAATGGAACAATCATTTTTAAGAAAGCGGCAAAAGCGATTCCGCGTTGAGCTTCTTTTAATGATTTTGCAGCCAAAGTTCTTTGAATAATATATTGGTTGAAACCCCAATAATAAAGATTTGCAACCCACATTCCACCAATTAAAACCGCGATACCAGGCAGATTAAAGAACTCAGGATTATCTCTTGTTAAAATCATGTGAAATTTATCGCCAGCAGTTTCATAAATATGTGCAAGTCCATTAAAAATTCCACCATCAGGAGTAACGGCATTAAGTGCAATTATTGATGTAACTAAACCACCAATAATTAGAAGAGCAACTTGCACAACATCAGTCCAAGCAACTGCCGCTAAGCCACCGTAAAGGGAATAAGCTGCAGCAATTAATGCCAATCCAACAATTGCATACATTAATATGCTTCCATCACCAGTACCAATAATGGTATCAATTGCCTTTCCACCAAGGAAAAGAACAGAAGTAAGATTTACAAAAACAAAAAGTGCAACCCAAAAAACGGCAAGAATTGTCTTTAAGTTAGTGCTAAAACGTTTTTCAATAAATTCTGGAATTGTGTAAAGTCCCTTCTCAATAAAAATTGGAAGGAAAAATTTACCCACAATAATTAAAGTAATAGCAGCCATCCATTCGTAAGAAGCAATGGCAAGTCCGATTGCAAAGCCAGAACCAGACATTGCAATAAATTGTTCTGCAGAAATATTTGCAGCAATTAAAGATGAGCCAATTGCCCACCATGGTAAGGATTTACTTGCGAGGAAATAATCTTTTGTGTCCTTTTGATGTCCCTTTTTACTTCGGGAAACATACAAGCCCATAAAGATAATTGACGCAATGTACAGTATAAAAACTACGTAATCAATTGTTGAGAATGTCATTTTTCGCTCTTCTATTTATTAAATATACTATTGAATTACTAATTATTGGTTCTGCTATAATAGCTATATTTGTTAAAAAATATGATAAAATTCTTCTTTTTTTTTGATTTATCTTTTTCTATTTACTAAATGATACCGTTATTTTTTCAATGTTTCCATCTCTATTAAAAATGGAGTTACTCAAATCTTCATCTAAAACTAGTTTATTTAGTTCTATTTGAGCGTTATTTTTTGTGTAAACAGTAATTTTATTTTCATCTGATTGTGAATAAACAAATGGAACCTGACAATAAGTAAAAGCTAATGAATTTGCGGGTATTGTTAAGTTATTCTTATTTCCA
>Ga0210039_1000318_pt1 | contig 52102 bp, 52 predicted proteins | sample CryGeyCG2114_250_3_FD_185460 | JGI IMG/M metagenome (GOLD analysis project Ga0210039, IMG submission 185460) | Groundwater microbial communities from aquifer - Crystal Geyser CG17_big_fil_post_rev_8/21/14_2.50 (SPAdes) (version 2) | ecosystem: Environmental > Aquatic > Deep subsurface >...
CAACACCAGCATCCTTGAAGGCATGAACAACCGAATCAAGGTCATCAAACGCATGGCCTATGGGTTCCGCGATAACGAATACTTCTTCCTCAAAATCAAAGCCGCCTTTCCCGGACTTCCGCGATGAACCAAAAAAAGAGGCCGGCATCATGCCGGCCTCAGATTCGGGAAGAAAGTTTTCAGGCGAGTATTTTGTCAATCAGCGGCTTGGACATAATCGCACCGACCACGCGCCAGATCAACAAACTGCCGTCCTTGGCGATATTCAGGGTCAACACCAACTCCGGGTTGGAACGGCTCGTGAGGATCACCGACAGATGGCTATACGACCAGTTGGCGGTTTTCCAGTCCAAATCGGTGTATTCGTATCCATCAGCTGTCTTGATCATGAAGCCGCCCTTGATCAACAGTTCGTTCAGGTTTTCAGGGGATACCTGCAACTTCGGGCTGTTCACCACGACATCCATCGAGGCTGCATACTTGTCGTTGGGATCTTTCTCAATGGTATCGAGAATGCCCGGCATCTGAGCCAGAATGGTACGATTGGTCTTGTCGAAATTGATGCCGTCCATCATCTCCTCGGCACTGTTTTTCAGGATGCCGTCATGCAGATGGCCCCTCTCCACAAGCAGGCCGCCGTAGGACACAAGCACAAGAACGATGGCACACGTGGAGTAGAACAGCACCATACGCAGCACATTATTCTGCTTCTTGTAGGCTGTTCCCTCGAAGACATCGTTGTGTGTCTTGATGGTCCGTACGATCTTCCCTTCCTTCTGCTTTGTGTCAGCCATGGCCTCAATCTCCCTGTTCGCTTGAAATGCAGGGTGCAAGTTAGCATAAGATGTAAGCGCAGCACAAGATTTGGCGACAACTCAATGTTGCCGGATGAACCCGGAAACAAAGGGTGCGACACAGACAACATTCACGCTAAGATGCGTGATACGGAGGGCAATTATGCGACTGGATATCGAATGGCTTGCCAAGGAAATCGGCATCAACCCGCTGAACGAAGACAAGAGAGAAGCACTGCAAACCGCCTTCGAATTTGAATTCCTGAACCGCAATATGCCGCTGATTCATCAGGGGACCTCTCTCCACGACCTCTATTTGCTGCGTTCCGGAAGCCTGCGCATCACGCGCCGCAACGGGAGCGGCGACATTACGCTTGGCTTCAGCAACAAAAACCGCACCTTCGGTGAGATCAGTTTCTTCGGCGATGAACCGGCCACTGCCAGTGTTATCGCAGAAACGCCCAGCGAAGTTTATAAACTTTCCTGCGAGAAATATCACTGGCTGATGAAGAACCATGCCGATCTGGCCATGAAACTGATGGCCTACATCCTTCGCGGCATGGGCGAAGTCATTCGCGATATGAACAACTCCAGACACTAAAGAGTCGCCTGTTTTCATACGCTGACTCCGGGCACCGCGTGTAGCTGTGCCAGTGAAGGAGCGATCGGGCCGCGAGTCATAAACGCGGCTCAGCCGCAAGTAGCCACTGAAGCCTGTTTAGATTACTCCTGATTCGGTAAGGGGCGACGGAAACCGGTGCCTAACAGGTAGATTTCGCTGGATGTCTTGCGGCTGGCGGCTGGTTTCACGATTTTCACGGCGGCGAACCAGCCGTTCATTTCTCTGCGGAAAGCGTCGAAGCCTTCGCCCATGAAGGTTTTGAGCAGCAAATTACCACCCTCGCGCAGGTGGTTAACCGCAAAACTGAGGGTCTCATCGTTCAGCCCGATAGTAAGCGCCTGATCCACCAGTTTGTTACCGCTCATTTCCGGCGCCATATCGGAAACCACCATATCCACGCGCCGCTCACCAACCGCATCCTTCACCACGGCCAGTGTTTTCGCCTCGGTGAAATCGCCCTGGATAAAGCTCACCCTGCTCACCGGCTGCATTTCAAGCAGATCCACACCGACAACCAGTCCGTCGTCGCCAACACGCTGTGCCAGCTCCATGCACCACGAGCCCGGCGCGCATCCCAGATCAACGATCACGGCATTACGCTTCACCGTCAGCTGATGCTTGTCGAGAATCTCGGTCAGTTTGAAGGCCGCGCGAGAACGCAGGCCCTCGGCCTGCGCCCGCTTCACATGCGGATCGTTGGCATGCCGCTGATACCATGCCGAAGTCTTGCGTTTTGCCTTGCTTTTCGACTGTTGTCCCATGGCGTGAAAAATGACCGCATGCCAGAGCCTGCGCAAGAGCGGACATTCCCATGCCACAATCGGCGGATTAGGATGGAGAAATGCCATTCGACCTCGCTGTGATCGATCTCGACAACACTCTCTACGCTGCCGACACCGGGGTTTTCGCTCGCATGGACAGGCGCATGACCGCCTTTGTGGCAAAGGCTCTCGGCGTGAACGAGGTGGAGGCCAATCGCCTGCGTCTGAAATACTGGAAAGACTACGGCACCACACTCAGAGGCCTGATGCTGCATCACAGTATGGAGCCGGAAGCCTTTTTACATGATGTGCATGACGTCGGCGCCCATGAAATCCTGAGCTACGATGCCGAACTCGATGCAGCCCTCGCCCGCCTGCCCTGCCGCAAGGTGATTCACACCAACGGCATCCGCGAGCATGCCGAACGCGTATTGAATGCCCTCGGCATCGCGCATCATTTCGAACGGATTTACGACATCCGTTTCGACAACTACATCCCCAAACCGTGCAGCAAGGTGCTGCAAAAACTTCTCGCCGCCGAAGGAGTTGAACCCTCGCGCACGCTGGTGGTGGACGACATGGTCGACAACCTGAAAGCCGCCCACGAACTCGGCTGCAAAACCATCTGGATCACCCACAACCCGGACGGGCGCTGGGATTTCCATCTTCCCTCCGTTCACCACCTCCCCACCCGCTTCGGCTACTGATTACACCTCTTCATCCGGGCAAGATTCGGGCGGATACAGTTTCCCCTGTCACAATATTGTTTCTGTTCACCCCTAGATTGCACTGACGCGGCGGGTTTGCCGGATAGGTAAATATACATAGACTACTTCGCAGACAGGTATTGCAGAATGCCGGATGGGATTCAAAGGGGAGTTGAACGATGAAGATCGCTATTGCTGGTACAGGCTATGTGGGGCTTTCTAATGCCGTGCTGCTGGCACAGCACCACGAGGTGGTTGCGCTGGATATCATTGCCGAGAAGGTGGCGATGATCAACCGCAAGCAGTCTCCCATCGAGGACAAGGAGATCGAGGAATACCTCGAAACCAAGAAACTTAATCTGCGTGCCACGCTGAATAAGCAGGAAGCTTATGAGGGCGCCGAGTTCGTAGTGATCGCCACCCCGACCGATTACGACGAGAGAACCAACTACTTCAACACCAGCTCCATCGAGGCGGTGATCGAGGATGTGAAGCGCATCAATCCGAATGCAGTAATGGTGATCAAGTCCACCGTGCCGGTCGGCTACACAGCCCACACGAGAGAGAAATTCACCTGCGACAAAATCATCTTCAGCCCGGAATTCCTGCGCGAAGGCAAGGCTCTATACGACAATCTGTATCCTTCACGTATCGTGGTCGGCGAGCGATCGGAGCGGGCGAAGGTGTTTGCGGAACTGCTCTGCGAGGGTGCCGTGAAGCAGGACATCCCCCTGTTGTTCACCGATAGCACAGAGGCGGAGGCCGTCAAACTCTTTGCCAACACTTATCTGGCCATGCGGATCTCCTACTTCAACGAGCTGGACACATATGCTGCCACGCACGGGCTGGATACTCGGCAGATCATCGACGGAGTATGTCTCGATCCGCGCATTGGCGCACACTACAACAACCCCTCATTCGGCTACGGAGGATACTGTCTGCCCAAGGATACCAAACAGTTGCTCGCCAACTACCGCGATGTGCCACAGAACATGATCCATGCGATTGTCGAGGCTAACTTCACGCGCAAGGACTTCATTGCAGACGACATCCTGCGCCGAAACCCCAGGGTGGTCGGCGTGTATCGTCTGATCATGAAAGCAGGCTCGGATAATTTCCGCGCATCCAGTATTCAGGGCATCATGAAACGCATCAAGGCCAAGGGTATTGAGGTAGTGATTTACGAACCTGTTCTGGAGGACAGCGAGTTCTTTCACTCGCGTGTGATCAAAGATCTCGATGCCTTCAAGCATGAAGTCGATGTGATTGTCGCCAACCGAATGTCCGATGATCTGCGTGACGTGGCTGACAAGGTTTATACCCGCGATCTGTTCGGCAGGGATTCTTAGGGCCTGTTTTCACCGAATTCGCGTGAAGTGCTGCTGCCTGAAATAGGGCCAGGCAAGGCGCGAGAAGTGAAGTTTGATGGCTCCAAATGAACGACGAGCAACGCTGCATGGCCTATTTCGGACGCATCTGCCGGGTGGGCTATTTTTCCACCCTGCGGCGTTATCTCTCACTCATGTGCAACAAGCCTATCGCATTCGCCATGGCTTGCAGATTCGAAAAAATGGTCTTGTCGCCGAACACGCGTTTAGAGAAAACAGACCCTTGCTACTATTCCTTCAGCTTCCAGCCGATCTGCCAGAGATACCAGCAAGCACCCATGCAAATCAGGGTGCTGATCCCCACCACCCACAGCGCAGTGTAGGGATTGGTATCTCCGACTCCGATGAAGCCGAAGCGGAACCCGTCGATCAGATAGAAGAATGGATTGAAGTTGTTCACCTGCTGCCACATCGGGGGAAGCTGCTTGACCGAATAGAACACGCCGGAAAGGAAGGTCAAAGGCATGATCAGAAAATTACTGATCAGCGCCATATCGTCGAATTTCTTCGACCACATGCCACCGATAATGCCAAAGCACCCCATCAGAATGCTGCCACACACCCCGTAGAACAGAATCAGGGCGATGTGCTCGAAACCCAGCGAGGAGAACGGTGCCAACACAGCAAGCAGCACCGCAGCCACCACCAGTGCACGCAGCACGGCAGCAGCAAGGAAGGCTGCAATCGCTTCAATAGCCGAAAGCGGTGCCATCAGCAGATAGATATGCACATTCATCACTTTACCGACGATGATAGAACTGGATGTGTTGGCAAAGGCATTCTGCAACATGCTCATCATCACCAGACCGGGGATCAGGAAATCGAAGTATGGCACATCCAGCCCCGGCACGGAGCGGTTGCCCATCGCATAGTGGAACACCATCAGATAGAGCACGGCGGTCAGGGCAGGCGCCACGATGGTCTGCATCTTCACCTTCAGGAAACGGTGCGATTCGCGCACGAACAGCGTCCAGCAGCCTCTGGGATTCACCGGCCACATCAGGCATTCACCTTGTCATCGTTTTCGTGGGTCAGGCGGATGAAGACGTCTTCCAAGTCTTCCTGCCGCACACCTGCATCCTGCGGCGGACCGAAGCGGGTCACCGCCGCCTCGTAGGCTGCATGGAAGCTGGAAGCAGCACCTTCGACGTGGCGCAGGGTGAGACTAACCCCCTTGCCATTGGTGCGCGGCTGGAATGCGGACAAGGCCACCTCATCTTCCTGTGTAAGCACGAAGTCATCTCCGTAACTGAGCCACAGATAGCGACCGGCCACATCGCGCATCAGCTCGCGCATCGGCCTGTCTGCAACCACTGTGCCCTTGTCAACAATGGTTACATGGTCGCAAAGCTCCTCGGCCTCCTCCAGATAATGCGTGGTCAGCAGGATGGTGGTGCCGGCGGCATTCAACTCGCGCATGAAATCCCACAGGCGGCGGCGCAGTTCCACATCCACACCGGCGGTCGGCTCATCGAGGATGACCAACGGCGGACGGTGCACCAGCGCCTGCGCCACCAGCAGCCTGCGCCGCATGCCGCCGGACAACTGGCGGGTGTTCTTGTTGCAATGTTCGGTGAGTTCAAGCCTGCCCAGCAGCTCATCGATCCATGTCATGTCCGGCTTCACACCGAACATGCCGCTGGTGATCTTCAGCACCTCTCGCGGATTGAAGAAAGGATCGAAGGCAACTTCCTGCGGCACCACGCCCATATGCCTCTTACACCACGCACGGTCGGCAAACAGATCGTGCCCGAACAGGGAAATCGACCCGTCGCCGGGGCGCACGATGTCGGCAAGTATATTGATCAGCGTGCTCTTGCCGGCTCCATTGGGGCCAAGCAGCGCATAGAAGGAACCGGCCGGCACATCGAGGGATACACCCTTCAATGCCTGCTTCCCGTTATTGTAGCTTTTGGTCAGTCCGTCGATGTGTAGCGCGAGTTCAGCCATACCGGGATATTACGCCTTCCGGAACACAATAAAACGATACAAAAAAAACGGAGCCCAAAGGCTCCGCCGGATAGATATGCAGAAAATCAGTAGCCGGCATTGGCGCAGCCACCACTGCTATCAGACGGTGTAAAAGACTTGCCGCAACCGCAGGTGGAGGCCGCATTCGGATTGCGGATCACAAAGGACTCGCCCTGCAGCGAGGTCTGGTAATCCACCTCGGCGTCCTTCAGAAGGTCAAGACTCATCGCATCGACCAGCAGTTTCACGCCCATGGACTCGACCACGGTATCGTCGCTCTTCACTTCCTCATCGAAGGTGAATCCGTACTGGAAGCCGGAGCAACCGCCGCCGGACACAAAAATACGCAAATGCAAGGCATCGTTGCCCTGCTGCTCAAGCAGGCTGAGGATTTTTCCCGCTGCCGGTTCTGTTAACTGAAGGCTCATGCCAGCTCCTGTGGTACGACTGATTTAAATACACTACTCTCAAACTTCTGTCTGCACGCGGCAGAAAACGCGGCAATCTTCAACCCGGAGCATTACAAATCCGTTAAGCCCCGTTTTAATCGGACTGAATGATTCCACTTTAGACAATTCCGGGCAAGGCGGCTGACTTGCGCACACCGGCAAATGCTCCACAATGGCTCCCTAATGCCTCCGCAAAGGCGAACCCATGATGGAGCCCCTATGAAAACCCGTTCCCCGCTCAAACGCTGGTTTTTCACCGGACTGATTCTTCTGGTGCCGCTGATGGTCACCTTCTACATCTTCATGAGTGTCGTCAGCTCCATGGACAACCTGATCCGTCTGATCCCCTATGCATGGCAGCCGGACCAACTGCTCGGCTTCCACATTCCCGGGCTCGGCGTGCTGTTCACACTGGCCATCGTGCTGCTCACCGGCATGCTGGGCACCAGCTTCATCGGCCGCTGGGTGGTGGGCACCGGCGAAAGCGTGCTGGACCGCATCCCGCTGGTGCGCTCGGTGTACGGTGCGCTGAAAAGCGTGCTGGAAACGGTGCTGCGCGACAATCAGGATTCCTTCCGCCGCGTCGTGCTGATCGAATATCCACGTGCAGGCTCGTATGCACTGGGCTTTGTCAGCGGCACCGGCCACGGCGAGATCCAGCAGGCCACGAAAGAGAATGTGCTCACCGTATTCGTCCCCACCGCCCCGAACCCGACCTCGGGTTTCCTGCTCTATGTGCCGGAAAAGGACACCATCGCCCTGACCATGACGGTCGAAGACGGCATGAAATGCGTCATCTCCGCCGGCGTCATCACCCCCAACTGGACGCCACCCGCTCAATAAGACATTCACCACAGAGGGCGCCTAGAACACCGAGAAAGAAAATATCCGGACCCGGAGAGGCCAGACAGAGGGTTACCCGACAGGTCGCCTGATGCACCCGTAAAGTGCTACAACCTTTTCACAGGAAGGAAGGCACTATCTGATTCTGGTTGTCTCTGTGCCCTCTGTGATGAAAGCCTTTGTCTCTACCTGCGGTGGAAGAGGAGTTTCAGGCGATATTCCTCGGGGTCCTTGGTCTGCGTCATCGCGCCACCACGCGGGTACAGCGCATCGTACAGACGCGAGGTCCAGAACCTGAGCGCACCCAGCCTGAGCAGGCCCGGCAGCGCCGCCTTTTCCGCATCAGCGAGCGGGCGCGACGACTGGTAACCGTCCAGAAACGCCTGCATGCGGGCAGTATCGTCGGGCCCGAGCAGGATGGCCTGGGCATTCAAAGAAATCGCGATATCCATCGCATAAGGCGCATCATGCGCATAGTAGAAATCGATGATACCGGTGACCTCATCGCCCTCGAATAGGATGTTGTCCACGAACAGATCACCATGGATCACCCCGCGCGGCAGATCGACATCCTGTGCCTGCTGGAACACCAGCTCATCGTGCAGCAACCACGCCGCATCATCGCCATACTGCTTCGCCATATCCGACTGCATGCAGAGGATGGTTTCTGAAAGCCAGCGGATACCGGTCGGGTTACTGCGCTTCTCGTCAAAGTTTTCTCCGGCCAGATGCAGAGTGGCCAATGCATGCCCGGAGGAGCGCAACTGCGCCATATTCAGCTCATCGAGGGTGCGTCCGCACAGACAGGAAACGATGCAGCCCTTTTTGCCGCAAACGTCGAACAGCAGCGAACCGTCATTCCGCACCATCACATCCGGACAGGACAGACCATGATGCGACAGATGCTTCATCAGGCGCATGAAATACGGCAACTCCTGCTCTTCCATGCGCTCGAAGATGGTCAGCACGAAACGACCCTGCTCTGTATTCACAAAGAAATTGCTGTTCTCGATGCCGGCAGCGATGCCCGCAAAGGATTGCAGATCGCCGATGGCGTAGTCGCTCAGAATCGAGGCCACATCGGCTTGGTTGAGTTCGGTGTAGACAGACATGGGACTCCCGAAAGCAGGTAATGCACGGATTGTCGTACCTGTATGCCGCATTGCAAGTGCCGGAACTGCATGAACCCGACAGGTCAGGCGTCGGCTGTGGCATGGCTGGCTTTCATCAGCTACCTTTCGGCTCTCATAAACGGAAGGTTCCAATGGACAGTATTATCATACAGGGCGGACGCCCGCTCAACGGAAGCGTGGAGGCAAGCGGCGCAAAAAATGCGGCGCTGCCGCTGCTGGCTGCCGCCATCCTGACCGATCAGCCGGTGGAATATCATCGCATGCCGCATCTGCGCGACATCACCACGATGATCACCCTGCTGGCCAATCAGGGCGCGGATGTGTCGATGGACGATCAGGGCCGCGTACGCGTGGACACCTCGTCGAGCAACAATCCCGAAGCCCCCTACGAACTGGTGAAGACCATGCGTGCCTCCGCCCTTGTGCTCGGCCCGCTGCTGGCCCGCTTCGGCCGCGCCCGCGTCAGCCTGCCCGGCGGCTGCGCCATCGGGGCACGCCCGATGGACATGCATCTCAAGGGCCTGGAGACCATGGGTGCGGTGATCAGGGTCGAACACGGCTATGTGGATGCGACGGTGCCTGCGGGTCGTCTGCATGGTGCACGCATCGCTTTCGACAAGGTGACCGTGACCGGTACCGAGAACCTGATGATGGCCGCAGCTCTGGCCGACGGTGAAACGATTCTGGAAAACGCCGCGCGCGAACCGGAGGTGGTCAATCTTGCCGACTCGCTGCGCAAGATGGGCGCCGATATCAAGGGTGACGGCAGCAGCAAGATCACCATCCTCGGCGTGAGTTCGCTCGCCGGGGCCGAGCTTTCGGTGATTGCCGACCGTATCGAGGCTGCCACATATCTGGCTGCCGGCCTGATTTCCGGCGGTGATGTCACCGTTCGCAAGATCGAAGCCGATCTGCTGGATGCCTTCCTTGCCCGTCTGCGTGATGCAGGCGCGGGTGTCGAGGTCGGAGAGACCGACGGAGAAAGCTGGATCCGCTGCAAGTCCAACGGCCGGCTCAACAGTGTGAACATCGAAACCAGTCCGCATCCGGGATTCCCGACCGATCTGCAGGCGCAGTTCATGGCCCTGATGTGCATCGCTTCCGGCAGCAGCGTGATCCGTGAGACGATCTTCGAGAACCGTTTCATGCATGTGCAGGAACTGCGTCGGCTCGGCGCGCGCATCGTACTGAACGGCAACACCGCCGTGGTCGAGGGCGTGGCCGAACTTTCCGGAGCCCCCGTGATGGCTACCGATCTGCGCGCCTCGGCAAGCCTGGTGCTGGCCGGCCTTGCCGCCCAGGGGGAAACGGTGATCTCCCGTGTGTACCACATCGATCGCGGCTATGAACGCATCGAGGAAAAGCTCGGCGCACTGGGCGCCAGCATCCGGCGCAACACACCCCACACCGATATGTTCCGGAGACCCGACATTGCCACAGACTGATTTCCCGACCAACCGCCCGCTGACCATCGCCCTGTCCAAGGGGCGCATCCTCGACGACACCCTGCCGCTGCTGCAAAGCGCCGGCCTGATGCCGCAGGAAGACCTGCACAAAACCCGCAAGCTGATGGTGGATGCCGACGGCGGCGCCGTGCGCTTCCTGCTGATCCGTGCAGCCGATGTGGCTACCTATGTGGAACACGGCGCCGCCGATATGGGCATCGTCGGGCGCGACCTGCTGCTTGAGCACAAGCCGCATGTGTTGCAGCCGCTTGATCTGCGCATCGGCTGCTGCCGCCTGTGCGTGGCAGGCCCGCGCGAACTGATCGAAAAGGGTGCACCCGCGGCGGGAAGCCGCATCCGCGTGGCCACCAAATACGACCACCTGACCGCGCAGTATTATCTGGCGCGCGGCGTGCATGCCGAGATCATCCATCTGTACGGCTCGATGGAGCTGGCACCGCTGGTCGGCATGGCCGACCGCATCGTCGATCTGGTGGAAACCGGCAGCACACTGAAAGCCAACAACCTGATCGAGGAAACAACCCTGTACGAGATTTCCAGCCGGCTGGTGATCAACCCGGCCAGCATGGCAACACGCAGCACGCAGATTCAGCCGATCATCGACGCCATGGCGGCGGCGGTGGATCAGGCGGGGAGGCAGACATGAGCCCGACAACAAGCAGAATCAAGCGTCTCGACGCGACACAGGAGGATTTTTCCGCACAGCTGGATGCGCTGCTGTCACGCGAGACCGATACCGGTGCGGATGTGCAGCACATCGTGGCGGATATTCTTGAGGCCGTGAAAACACGCGGTGACGCTGCACTTTGCGAATACACCAGCCGCTTCGACGGATGGAACTGCACTGCAGAGACCATCGAGATACCGCGCTCCCGCATGGCCGAGGCCTGGACCTCGATCTCAGATGCGGATCGCGAGGCACTGGAGCTGGCCGCAGCCCGTATCCGCGCCTACCACGAGCATCAGGTGCAGGAGAACTGGGAATACACCGATGCCGCCGGCCTGACTCTAGGCCAGCGCATCACACCGCTGGATTCCGTCGGCCTTTATGTGCCCGGCGGCAAGGCCGCTTATCCTTCCTCCGTGCTGATGAACGCCATTCCGGCGCTGGTCGCTGGCGTCGGCGAGATCGTCATGGTCGTGCCGACCCCTGAAGGCGAGGTCAATGAACTGGTGCTGGCCGCAGCGCATCTTTGTGGCGTACAGCGTGCCTTCGCTCTCGGCGGCGCACAGGCCGTGGCGGCACTGGCCTATGGCACCGGAAGCGTGCCCTCGGTGGATAAGATCGTCGGCCCCGGCAACAAATTCGTGGCCGCCGCCAAGCGTCAGGTGTTCGGCACCTGCGGTATAGACATGATTGCAGGACCGTCCGAGATCGTCGTGGTGGCCGATGGTGGGCACCCCGAATGGCTGGCCGCCGATTTCCTGTCGCAGGCCGAGCACGATGAAGCCGCGCAGAGCATCTTCATTTCCACCGATGCAGCGCTGATCGATGCTGTAGCCAACGCCGTGGAGAAACACCTGGCCGTACTGCCGCGCGCCGCGATCGCGCGCAGCTCCGTGGAGACCCACGGCGCATTGATCCTGGTGCCCGATCTGGCCACCGCCGCCGATGTGGTCAACCACATCGCGCCCGAGCATCTGGAACTGGCGCTGGACGACCCGGATGCCCTGCTACCTTCCATCCGTCATGCCGGTGCGATCTTCGCAGGGCATTTCGTGCCGGAGGCACTGGGTGATTATGTGGCCGGCCCGAACCATGTGCTGCCGACCAACCGCACGGCGCGTTTTTCATCCGCACTCGGCGTCTATGATTTCACCAAGCGCAGCAGTCTGATCCGCGCCACGCGCGCGGCTGTCGAGGCTGTCGGCCACGCCGCCGCGCATCTGGCGCATCGTGAAGGCCTGCAGGCGCATGCATTGAGCGTCGAACTGCGATTGAAAGACAACAACTAAGGACCCCGCTAAATGATTCGTAGCGATATTCGCGCGTTAAACGCATACCACGTGCCGGACTCGTCCGGCATGCTCAAACTCGATGCGATGGAAAACCCATATTCTCTGCCGGACGAACTGCGCAGCGAATGGGCGAGGCGACTCTCGGAAAGCGATATCAACCGCTATCCGGATGCTGACATGCTGCCGCTGCGTAGCCGCATCGCCGAACTCGAAGGTGTTCAGCCGGATCAGGTACTGATCGGCAACGGCTCGGACGAGATCATCCAGATGCTGTTGATGGCTGCCGATGCCGGCCCGTGCGCTGTGCCGAAGCCCACCTTTGTCATGTATGAAGCTGTGTCCAAATGGTTGAGGCGCCCTGTGGCATCGATGACCCTGAAGCCGGACTTCTCGCTGGATGCCAAAGCGTTCCTGAATATGTGCTCACGCGAGAAAGCCAGCCTCGCCTTCCTCGCCTGTCCGAACAACCCGACCGGCAATATGTGGCCGCGCGAGGATGTGCAGCATATCGCCGATAACTACCGCGGCCTGCTGGTGATCGATGAGGCCTACGGTCCGTTCGCCGAGGAATCCTACCGCGACATGATCACCAGAAACGTGTTGCTGCTGCGTACCTTTTCCAAGCTCGGCATGGCGGGCCTGCGTCTGGGTTATGCGCTGGGCGATGCGACGCTGATCACGGAACTGAACAAGGTTCGACTGCCTTACAACATCAATACCCTGACCCAGCTTTCGGTGGCCTTCTTCCTGGATCATTTTGCCGTGTTCGAGGAACAGGCGAAGAAGATCTGTGTGGAGCGCGAGCGGCTGCTCGCCGTCATGCAGGCTATGGACAAGGTCGAGGTATTCCCGTCGCAAACCAATTTCCTGCTGTTCCGCGTGGCTGACCCGGCGGCTGTGTTTGGAGGCCTGAAGCAGGCCGGCATCCTGATCAAGAACCTGCATGCCAAGGGCAGCTTGCTGGAAGGATGCCTGCGCGTCACCATCGGTACACCGGAAGAAAACAACCGCTTCGCCAACGCATTGAAGGAGCTGATATGAGTCGCCAAGCCTCGATCACACGCACCACCAAGGAAACCGATATCCGTCTGAGCCTTAATCTGGACGGTACGGGCAAGGCCGAACTGAACAGCTCGATCCCATTTCTCGACCATATGCTCGAACAGATCTCGCGCCACGGCCTGATCGATCTTTCCGTGGTGGCCCGCGGCGACCGCCAGATCGACGACCACCACACGGTGGAAGACATCGGCATCTGCCTCGGTGAAGCGCTGCGCGATGCGCTGGGCGACAAGGCCGGCGTGCGGCGTTACGGGCATGCCTATGTGCCACTGGATGAGGCATTGAGCCGCGTGGTGCTCGATCTCTCCGGCCGTCCGGGGCTGGAATATCACATCGACTTTCCGAGAGAGAGGGTCGGCGATTTCGATATCGACCTGTTCAAGGAATTTTTCCAGGCCGTGAGTAACCATGGCAAGATCACCCTGCACATCGATTCGCTGCGTGGCGGCAACAATCACCACATCATCGAAACCGTCTTCAAGGCCTTCGGTCGCGCCCTGCGCATGGCCATCGAGCCAGACGCCCGTCAGGCTGGCATCCCTTCAACAAAAGGAGCTCTTTAACCACATAGGCACGAGGACACAAAGTTTCATGAAATATTTTCTTTGTGTCTCTGTGATTTCGTGGTGAGTATTCTCTTATGATCGCACTGATTGATTACGGCATGGGCAACCTGCACTCGGTTGCCAAGGCGCTGGAGACCTCCGGCGGCAAGGTCACGCTGGTCAGCAAGCCCGAACCGCTTGCCGGGGCCTCGCGCATCGTACTTCCAGGCGTGGGTGCCTTCCGCGACTGTATCGGTGCACTCAATCAAAGCGGTATGGACGAGGCCATCGTCGGGTTCATCGCCTCCGGCAAGCCCTTTCTGGGCATCTGCCTCGGCATGCAGGTATTGATGGATGCCTCTCAGGAATTCGGCCTTTATCAGGGGCTCGGACTGATCCCCGGCGTGGTGAAAAAGTTCCCCGACACCCATCCTGCACGCGGCTTCAAGGTTCCCCACATGGGTTGGAACGATGTCGTGCTGGCAAGCTCTGCGACCCCGCACCCGGTGCTTGCACCGCTTAACGGCATGCAGGCCTATTATGTACATTCCTATTACTGCGCGCCGAGCGATCCGGCGCACATCCTCGCCGCCTGTTCCTACGGCGAATGGCCGTTCGCTGCCGCCGTCGGCCGCGACAATTTCATCGGGGTGCAGTTCCACCCGGAAAAATCCCAGAAGGCCGGCATGGCCCTGCTTGCAGCCTTCCTGCAATGGAAACCGTAAGCAGGACTGGATTCATCGCACGCGCTTGTTAGCCTGAAAGCCATCATCAGGACCAAGGGAGAAAACCATGAGCAACTGCCTGTTTTGTAAGATCATCGCCGGGGAGATCCCTTCCGGCAAGGTCTATGAGGACGACGATGTATATGCCTTCAAGGACATCCACCCCAAGGCACCGACGCATGTGCTTGTAATCCCCAAGGCCCATGTCGCGACCCTTTCCGACTGCGACGATCCTGCCCTGCTCGGCACGCTGATGAACCGCGTACGCACGATCGCCGATGACGTGCTGATGCTTGCCCCCGGTTACCGGGTGGTGATCAATGTGCGCGAAGGCGGCGGGCAGGAGGTCTTCCACCTGCACGTGCATATCCTCGGCGGCAAGAAGCTGCCGTTCTGATCCATCCTGTGCCAGGCGCATGAAATTCCGTCCCCGCTCCAGACTCACCGCACTGCAATCCGGGCTTTCCGAAGTGCTTGGTGTAGACCAGCTGAAACAACTGGCCGATATCGGGCGTATCCGGCGGGACTGGGCGAAGATCGTCGGACCGGTGCTGTCGCAGCACACCGAACCTCTGAATATCGACAAGGGAAGCCTGCATGTGGCCGTGGATCATCCGGCGATGGCGCAGCAGTTGCGATTTCTGCATGAGGAAATACGACAGGCCTGCTTCAGGCAGTGCCGTGTCACCGGCATCAGCAACATCAGGAGCCGCCACCAGCCCGGTGCAGGCATTCCGTCACGCAACATTTCAAAGCCCGTCGCACGCAGGCTGTCACTGAGCGAGAAAAAAACGGTAGTGCAGGAGATAGGAACCGTGCGCAACAAAATGCTGCGGCGCGCCATGTTCGAGGCGCGTGTCAATCAGCTGCGCTATCTGGAATCAAGCGAATTGTAAGTGGCGTTATAAGCGGATAGGGCATGGTTTCCGCCCATGATGCGTGACCACCGCGAAGGACTGCGCAGCGGGAAAAAATCAACCGGCGATAAAGATTTCGATGCGACGATTCTGATTGCGGCCCTGCTTGGAAGTATTGTCACCCACCGGTTCGGCGGAACCACGGCCTTCGACACGGATGCGATCCTGTGTCACGCCTTCACCCCAGATTAGGACACGGGCAACCGATGCTGCACGCGCAGCAGAAAGCTCCCAGTTGTCGGTAAAATGCTTCTTCAACTCACCGCTGAGAGGCAGGGCATCGCTATGCCCGACAACGCGGATCGGCTTATCACCGCCCTTCAGAGCCACCTGTGCCACATCGGCCAGCACCTTACGGCCCTGCTCATTGATCTCGACAGAACCAGAGGCAAACAGCACCGACTGAGGAAGGGTGACACGCACCTCACCTGCCGATGCGCCATCCACGGTCACGCCCTGCTGATCGATCACCGGCCGCAGGCTGGACTGCAATTCATTCACCCGCTTCTCGAGATCGCGAATCTTCATCTCCTGCTCGCTGTCACTGGCCTTGATTGCGTCGACATCATGCGCCGATCGCTGAATCTGCTCAAAATAGTCCGCACTCACACAACCGTTCAGAACAACCATCAGACCGAGCATCCACATCATGCGTTTCATACTTTCCTCCTGATACGGGAAAGAGAAATTGTTCTATCAACAATCCCCCGACCCTGCAAACTTCAAGTTATGCTTCTTAAAGCTGCCGCAAGTTAATGAATGAGTAAAGGTTTCTCATATGATGCAAGACACTGAACGCTCCGTGCGGCAGGCCGGGACTTGACATATCCGCCCCTTCCCCAATCATCAGCCGCTGCTAATCCGACTTGATTTGAGGTAACCCGATGAAGAAATGTTTAATTCTCTCCGTGCTCGCCATCTTTGCTCTCTCCCTGATGGCTCCGGACGCTGATGCCCGCCGTTTCGGCGGTGGCTCAAGCTTCGGCAAGCAGCGCATGGCACCCGCGGCTCCGAAGAGCTTCTCTCAGCAGAAGGCGGCACCGAGCCCTGCTGCCGCCAACAGCCAACGCGGTTCCGCCCGCCCCGGTATGATGGGCATGCTCGGCGGTCTGGCACTCGGCGGCCTGCTCGGCGCGATGTTCTTCGGTGGCGCATTTGAAGGCATCAATATGATGGACATTCTGGTCATCGGCGGCCTGATCTTTCTGGCACTGTGGTTCCTGCGCCGCAAAGCGCAGTCATCGATGGCCTACGCAGGACACGCGCAGCCGTATCCCGGCGCGCAACCGACCGGCTTTGAAAGCGCCGCAGCAGACCATGCAACAGACCCGCAGGTGACCATGCTGCGACCGGAGATCAATGAAAAGCATTTCCTCAAAGCCGCGCGCGATATCTTCATGCGCATGCAGACAGCATGGGATGCCAAAGACATGGATGATATCCGCCGTTTCTGCACTACCGATGTAGCTGAGGATATTGCAGCCAGGATGAAAGCCGACGGTCGCAATCAGACCGAGGTGACCACACTGCATGCAAGTATCGCGGATGCATGGATCGAATCCGATCTGGAGTGGGCTGCCGTGCACTTCAATGCCATGCTCACCGAATCAGAGCTCGATGCCGATGGAAACACGCTTGAGCAGAGCAACAGCGATATGCACGAAACCTGGATTTTCCGTCATGACCCCGGGTCCGACGATCCGACCTGGTATCTCGCCGGCATCCAGCAGATGCACTGAATCAAGCATTAGACACTCAAGGGCGCCTGCAAAGGCGCCTTTTTTATCCGCAACATTTCCGGTCATCATCACTTCATAGGCAGGCCCGAACAGCCTCGCGGATTGTAGCCCCGAATTCGTTCAACCTTGCTAGCCCTGCCTGAATTAGCCATTCTCAAGTATGTTTGGCCAGAAGGAGTGTACGATTCCAGCCCCTTCATCAATCGAACATACCCCTGGGGAGGGCAACCATGCGAAACCGTAATCATTGCACCATAAAGCTGACACTTTTATCCCTTATTCTGGTAGCTCTGGCCGGATGCGGACCTCTATACACCTATTACGCAAGCTGGGAAATGAATGACGAGGGGAATGATGTGTCGTCACCGCAACCTCTCGGCAAGGATGAGTTTGCCGTAACGATAGCAAGGAAATTCGGCCTCATGGCTCTATTCGCCGAGGTTGCATATCGCAAAGACATAGAAGAGGAAACCCGAGATGAACTGGCCTGCAGTTACATCCAGTCTGGCGAAAAAGAAACGTTCGGGATGCCACAACCGGATGCGTTCGGTCACTGGGAACGCTGGCATGGCACACAATCGGTCCGGGGATGCGTCAACGAATCGGGGCTGTTTTTCGAAACCTATGTTTACCGGAACAAGGACAATCAACTGGAAGAAGCTGTCATTGCGTTCCGCGGCACCGAGAACAGGAAAGGGCAGACTCTCAAAGACTGGAAAACAAACATGGTTGCCGCATTCGGCTTCGAACCAAAGCAATATGAAATCGCAAAAAACCATATCCCGAATCTTATTGCAGCCTTGCTTGCAGAGAGAAAGGACAAAATCATCCCGATTTATGCAGTCGGACATTCGCTTGGAGGCGGACTGGCACAACAAAGCGGCTATCAGTCAAAAAGGATTTTTCAGGTCATTACTTTCAATACCTCACCTATTACAAACTGGAGTCACTTAAGAACAGCCGGTGAAGTCAAAAACAGGTACCCGAATATATTCAGGATTTATCACAACGGGGAGATTCTGGAGAAGCTACGATTCATCTCCACATCGTTCACCTCCACAAGGTATGGGCGTTATGACCTTGGCGTACAGTTCATGCCCAAATCAATTCTCACAGGGCACTCGATGAGCATTTTCGCATGCGTATTTGCAGCTCTGGTCGCAGGGGACGATAGCGCAGAGGCCGATCATCACTTCACCAGAGCAGCTGCAAAAGATGTTCTGGAAAATAAGTGGATCTGCAACGAAGACAGTGAAAAAGGTAAAGCGAACAAAGCGGAATATGACAAAATCATGAAAGCCTGGAAGCAATCATAATATCAGGACATTCAGGTCACACATCAGCCGGAGGGAATTCGTCGTAAGCAGGTACATCGTCACCGAATTTCAGCCATGGCAAGTCGTGCGAGACCCAGCCATGCGCAAAGGAAACCGGTTTTGCATCCTCATCGAGGGTTGCCACGCGCACGATGACATTCGGCTGGCCGTCGCGCATGGCAACCAGATGCGAACCGCATACCGAGCAGAAATAGCGGTTCTTGCCGGGCGATGACTCGTACCAAGAGAGTAGTTCCTGCCCGTGTATCCATCGGAAGTGTTCACGCGCAACAAAAGCATTCGAAGAGAATGCCGCGCCCTGAGCCTTCTGACATGTCCGGCAATGGCAGTGCACGATGCGCCCGGTATGCTGCTCCATCTCGTAGGCGATCGCCCCGCACAAACAACTTCCCCTCATCTCGACCTCCCTGAATCTTGCAGCAACCTGTACCATCCGGAGGGCATCGGAACCCGCAACTCCATCGGTATCTCCTTGACCGGATGCACAAAGCACAAACGCCATGCGTGCAGCATCAATCCCCGGCCGCCGATCGCCCGGTATGCGGCCAGCTCCGACTTGTCCGCATACTTGTTGTCGCCGAGGATGGCATGCCCTTCACCCGCCAATTGTACCCTGAGCTGATGCGTGCGCCCGCTATGCGGTGACAGCGCCAGCAGGGCATAGTCGAAACCGTCGCGACTGAACCGCATCATCACCTGATAATCGGTGATGGCCTCCTTGCCGTCCGCATCATCCACCACCATGCGCTCGCCGCCCACCGTCACGCCCTTGGACAGATGCGAATGCATGCGACCCGCATGCGGGAAAGGATGCCCGGCGACCAACGCAAAATAGGTTTTCTGCATGTCCCGTTCACGGAAATCCTCGGCCAGCCCGCGCAGTGCGGAAAGATTCCTGGCCAGTAACAACACGCCGCTGGTATCTCGATCCAGCCGGTGCGCCAGACGCAGATCGGGAAGGCCGTGCAGTTCTTTCAGGGCCTCGATCAGGCCGGCGTCATGGCCGGAGCCACCGTGCACCACCATGCCGGCAGGTTTGTTCACCACCAGCAGCGCATCGTCTTCGAACAGCACGGGAAGAGCGGCCACCTTGTCCAGCAGGAATTTGGGGATATCACCGGTGGGGTGCTGCTGCACGATGTTCTCATCCCGCAGACTGGCCGGCAGAAATACCGTATCCCCCTCGATAAGACGGGTGTCCGGCTTGGCACGTTTGCCTCCGACACGCACATTGCCCTTGCGTACCAGACGCATGATCAGGCCGCGATAGCCATTACCCAGCCGGCGCAGCAGAAACCGGTCCAGCCGGCTGCCGTTTTCGTCCGCGGAGACGGTCAAAAGGCCGTCGGAATGCTCTGTGCTTGCCAAATTCACCTACCTTGCATTATGCTCGCGGCGGGCAGCTGCTCCGCGTTTATCCGAAGGCCGCAATTATCGCGAATCACATACGTAACCTCCGATGACTTCGAAGGTGCGTCAGACTAACGGGTAAGGGACATGCAAACCATGCTTGCCGGTATTTCGTTGAAACATACTCACACGAAACCCGGCAGCCATGATGAATGCAATCCGCGTTGAGCCTGCCACATAAAGCAAGGCCGCAGCAGGTTAGCATTCGCCCTTTTCCGTCCGCCAAGCCGCGTTCGAACAAGGCCGGAGCATACAAAGTTCGCAACGTTGTCCGATTCGATCACGACCGGGCGGCGTTCTTTTTGTAAGCCCTCCTGAAGCAGCCGAAAGGGAAAGGGCATGAAAAAGAAGCTCATGCTCATCAATGCCGTACACGACGAAGAAAGCCGTGTCGCCATTGTTGAGGATCAATACCTGCAGGAACTGGACATCGAGTCCTCCCACAAGGTTCAGACCAAGAGCAACATCTACAAGGGAACCGTCACCAAGGTCGAAGCCAGTCTGCAGGCCGCCTTCGTCGAATACGGTGCCGGAAGGCAGGGCTTCCTGCCGCTGCAGGACATCCATCCGGACTACTGGAAGGATGGTGTCGCCAAGGACACCGATCCCCGCAAGATCAACATTCAGGATGTGCTGGAAGCCAAGCGCAGCATTCTGGTGCAGGTGGTCAAGGAAGAACGCGGCAACAAGGGTGCAGCCCTTACCACCTACATCTCGCTGGCCGGTCGCTATCTGGTGCTCACCCCGAATGCGGAGCGCGGCGGCATTTCCCGCAAACTCGCCGAAGACGAACGCAAAGCCATCAAGGAGATCCTGTCACAGCTGAACGTGCCGGAGCATCTGAGCCTGATCGTGCGCACCGCCGGCAAGGACCAGAAACTCGAATCCCTGCAGCGCGACTTCTCCTACCTGCAGCGCCTGTGGGACGAGATCCGTATCAAGAGTGAATCCGCCCCCTCCCCTTCGCTGATCTATCTCGAAGGCGATCTGGCCACACGCGCCATCCGTGACCATTTCACCGACGACATCCAGGAGATCTGGGTGGACCAGCAGGAAATCTACCAGCGCACCAAGCAGTTCGTGCACGCCGTACTGCCGGGCAAGGAAAAGCTGGTCAAACTGTACCGTGGCAAGAAGCCGCTGTTCCGACACTACGGCATCGAGGACCAGTGCGAGGAGATCCACGAGCGTGAGATCCGCCTGCCTTCCGGCGGCTCCATCGTGCTCGATCCGACCGAGGCGCTGACCTCCATCGATATCAACTCCTCGCGCTCCACCGGTCAGAAACATATCGACGACACGGCGCTGGCAACCAATATGGAAGCCGCACAGGAGATCGCGCGTCAGTTGCGTATCCGTGACATCGGCGGTCTGATCGTCATTGACTTCATCGATATGGCCAACCGCAAGCATGCCCAGCAGGTCGAGGAAATGCTGCGTGACAGCTGCAAGCCGGATAAGGCTCGCATCCAGTTCGCACGCATCTCCCGATTCGGTCTGCTGGAGATGTCACGCCAGCGGCTGCGCCCGTCGATCCGCGAATCAACCACCGAGACCTGCCCGCGCTGCTCCGGTCGCGGCCGGGTGCGCATCGTCGAATCCATGGCCCTGCAGATGCTGACGCGCATGGAAGACCATGCCGAGAGCGGCAAGGGCCCGACCCTGCTGGTGCAGGTGCCCAAGGATACCGGCGAATATCTGATGAACAGCAAGCGCAATTATGTGGACCGCATCGAGGAAAACTACGATGTGCAGATCAGCCTGCAGATCCGCCCTGATCTGGAGATCCCGCACTACCGGATTGAAAGACAGTGGATGGATGAGGGTCAGCAGCGCATCGAAGTGCTCGAAGACACCATGAAGGGCAAGAAACCGGCACGCGGCGGACGCAAGCTCAAGCCGTCCGTCCCGATCGTCGGCATCCCGACCTTCGAGGATGAACTGCCTCCACCCGAGAAGCAGGAAAAGGGTGGCTTGCTGACCAAGATCACCGGCCTGCTGTTCGGTTCGGCACAGAAGCGCAAGGAAGAAGCCGAGCGCAAGGCCGAAGAAGAGGCAAAAGCCAAAGAGGAACAAGAGCGTGCCGAGCACAACCGCAATCGCCGCGGTCGCGGTGGGCGCCGTCGCGGCGGACGTGGCCGTCGTCCTGATGGTTCCATCGATTCAACAGCCGAAGCAGGCGACAAGCAGCGCCCTGCAGAGACTGATGCCTCCGGCAAGCCGGAAGGTGAAAGCAAGGGTGAGGCGAAGAGCCGTCGTCCACGCAGGCGTAAAAATGCTGCCGAAAAGGCCCAGCAGGGCGATAAGCCGGCAGAGGTGACAACCCGGACAGCAGCCGGAAAACCGGATGCCAACCAGGCAGAAGGTGAAAGCGGATCGGCTGATGGCAGTACGCATGATGCAGTTGCCGGAGAAGGCAATGGCGCTACCCGCCGCCGCCGTCGCCGTCGTCCGCGCCGTCCGTCCGGAGAAAAAGGCGGCGAAGGCAACGCACAGCATGACGGCCAGAGCAGCCCGGAGAGCAGTGCGCCTTCCGCACCTGCGGTTGCGGCTGCATCCGGGGGAGAATGAACCAGCAGGACAAGACCGTTGAGTGCATCAGCATCATCATTGACGATGCACTCAACGGTCAACGCCTCGATCAAGCCCTCTCCTCGGCCTGCGATCTATCGCGCAGCCGTGTGCAGCAACTGATCGCCGACGGGCAGGTTTTCAAAACCTGCGCAAACGGCAGAGAAACCATAAGCAAACACTCGCTGCGCGTCGCCTTACGCCAGACATACGAGATCCATGTTCCCGACAACACCGCACTGGATCTGCAGGCCGAGGATATCGCCCTCGACATCCTGTTCGAGGATGAATACCTGATCGTCGTCAACAAAGCGCCCGGCATGGTGGTTCACCCGTCACACGGCCACGATAGCGGCACGCTGGTGCACGCCCTGCTGCATCACTGCGAGCAGCTTCCCGGCATCAACGGCGTGGAACGTCCGGGCATCGTGCATCGCATCGACAAGGACACTTCCGGCAGCCTGATCGTGGCCAAAACAGAACTCGCGCATCAGCGACTGGTCGAGATGTTTTCCCGCCACGATATCCGCCGTGAATACCTCGCATGGTGCCGTGGTGCCCCACTCTGGCAGGAGCAGCGATTTGACCTGCCCATCGCCCGACATCCGCAGCACCGGCAGAAAATGAGTGTGCAGGAGCATGGTAAGCATGCCATCACCGATGCCCGCGTCGAATCACGCTACGGGCGCGATTTCTGCCGCATGCGGCTTACCCTGCATACCGGGCGCACCCACCAGATCCGCGTGCACTTGAGCCATCATCTGCTACCTATCATCGGCGATTCGGTGTATGCACGCAGCTACAATCCCGGACCGAACATACCCGCAGCCGCCCGGCCCGCATTGCTGGCGCAGAAGCGCCAGGCCCTGCATGCGGAGATTCTCGGCCTGAATCACCCGGTCAGTGGCAAGCCTCTGCTGTTCACAGCCCCCCTGCCGGATGATCTGTCACAACTCTCTGCAGCGCTTGAGGCGGCCTATGCCTGATCCCTGCCACCTGCGCTCGGAGCTGTTCGCCAGCCACGGCCTGCACGGCATCGTCAGCCTGCGCACCGGAGGCGAAAGCAACGCGCCCTTCGACAGCATGAATCTGGCCGACAATACCGGCGACGATCCGGCTATCGTGGAGCGCAACCTGCGCACCCTGCTTGCCGAAAGCGGTATCGCACTCGAGCCGCACCGCGCCCGTCAGATCCATGGCTGCGGGGTGCTGCATTGCCGTGCTGCCGGACGCATGCACGATAGCGAAGCCGATATTCTGCTCAGTGTGGATGGCAGCCCGGTTGCCGTGCGTGTGGCCGATTGCACGCCGGTACTGCTGGCCGATCCGTACTCCGGGCTTGTCGCAGCCGTACATGCCGGCTGGAGGGGCACTGAGGCAAATGTCGTCGGACATGCCGTGCGTGCCATGCTGGATGCCGGAGCACAGACGGGGAACATGCTGGCCAGCATTGGCCCGTGCATCGGCCCCTGCTGCTTCGAGATCGGAGAGGATACAGCAGCCGAACTGCGCAATTGCTGCCCGGATGCAGCAGACTTCGTCCTGCAAAAACAGGGTCGCCCGCATGCCGACCTTACCGGCATCAACCGCTTACAGCTGCTTCAGGCCGGGCTTGCTCTGGCCAATATCGAAGTCATGCTTGCCGCACCCGCTGGCTGCACATGCTGCAACAGCCGTGACTACTTCTCCTTCCGGCGCGACGGGGCAATGAGCGGCCGTCATCTCGCCATTGTCGCCCCCATGGCGTCTGCATAGAGTGCACGCATGAAAAAGATCGTTTGCTTCGCCTTCATCGCCCTGCTGGCCGCCGGCTGCGCGACCGATAAACAAACCGGCAAGTCCGAGGCCGAAATCGACTACCTGAGCGCCAAGGCTGCGGTAGACCGTTCGCGATACAGTGAAGCGACCAAACTGCTCGAAAGCTTCGGCACCAAGCACCCATACAGTAAATTCACGGTGCAGGCTGAGATTCTGCGTATCTTCTCGAGTTACAAGGGTGGCGAGTACGTTCTCACCGAGGTACTCAGCAAGGAATTTGTTGATCGCCATCCTCGCCATCCGAATGTGGATTATGCCAAGTACATGCTGGCCATGAGCCACTACAGGCAGTCATCTCCTGCGGAAAAGGATCAGGAACAGACCAACAATGCCGTGGGTACATTCAAACGTCTGCTGAGCGACCACCCCAATAGCGAATATGCCAAAGACGGAAAGCGCCGCCTGCAACTGCTGTACAACCGTTTGGCCGGTCATGAATTGAATGTCGGTAAGTACTATTTCGGAAAGTCTCGTTTTGTAGCTGCCGCCAACCGCTTCCAGTTGATTGTCGAAAAATACCAGACCACACCTTCCATTGAAGAGGGCTTGTATTACCTTGCCGCCTCCTTCGACAAGATGGGCATCAAAGACAGTGCAAAGCAGACTGCCATGCTTCTCCATCACAACTATCCGAACAGCGAGTGGAGCCGCAAGGCCGAACCGTTCCTGTAAACCTGTCGATGCGACGAAGTTTTCATGCATCTCTAGCCATTACCATCTGCCTTGCAGTGCTACTTCCTGCTTGCGGTGATTCATCACTTGCAAGTGTGAACAGACTGCTGGACGCGCGGGATGCGGCAATCAGCGAACGTAACATTACAAACTATGCATCTCTGATTGCCGAGAATTACCACGGCCGGCAGCAGAGCAAGTCGGTCATGGTCGTCCAGATGAATCGGTTATTCGAACAGTTCAATCAACTAAAAATGGAAAGCTTTGGCCGCGATATCTACATTGCCGATGACTCGCATGCACGCGCTGCGCAATCCTATCGGCTGAAGGTACTGATGGACGGCAACTGGCGCGAAATGCTGCAACGCGAGGAGTTGAGCCTGATACGCACTGATTCTGGCTGGCAGATCAGCAGCGGTCTGTAAGAGCGGAATTCACGCATTGAGAAATAGCCAAGGGCTCCGATAAGCCCCTGTGTATTCCGGAGATCAGACCTTTAAAACTTGTAGCTGATCGAAGCCGCCAGCATATGCACCTGGGACTTGTAGTCGCCGTTCTTCACCGTGTTCGGGGAGCCGGCCGGTGTAGTCGGCGAAGCAGTCTGATTTCGTTTCACAAAGTAGACATAGCCGTAAAACAGGTCGAGCGTGGTTTGCGCATTGATATCGTAGCCGTAGCCAAAGGAAACGATATGCCTGTCATTATCCGGCGTGGATGGCGAAAAATCGACATCGCTGCTCGGCGTCGGATCAAATACATATCCGAAGCGAGTGCGTGAATGGTCGGTATAATCCCATTCGGCGCCAAACCTGAACGCCGTCGTCGCTTTCCAGTTGCGAGGGTCGTTTGTCGAGCCAGTGGCCGTGGCTCCGATCAGTGTCTGCAGTGTGGAAACTGCGGTGCGATAGCTGGCAAGGTCGTAAGTGATATTGATTGCGTCATAGGTCTTCCAATTCACCCAATCCACATCAAAACTCAGCAACCAGTCCTGCTGCGGCTTGTAGGCAACTCCGAAATTAACCATATCCGGCAGCGTTACCTTCGATTTGGCGCCGGTGGTTGTTCCACCCAACGTTCTCAGGGTCGACTGTGCAATCGCAGTTCCGTTGATATTCACCTTGATCTTGCTGCGATAGGACAAGCCAACGCTCAGATTATCCTGCTTGTACATCAGCGATGCATTGCCTCCCCAGCCATCGCCATTGCCGTTGAGCATCTGATTCGAACTATTCAGATCCACATTATTCAAATAGGCGTAATCCGCGCCTGCGGCAACTGCCAGATGATCGCTGATACGATAGACCAGACTCGGATTGACTTGAAACATCTGAATTCGCGAATAGGTATTTTTGGAGGCAAAGGGTCCGGTGGCCGGCCAGTTCGTCTCGAGACCGAATGGCGAATTGATGCCGATCGAACCGCCGAGACCGGACGCCTCGTTCATATAGGTATAATAGGCATGAGGCACAAGGAAGGTCTTGCTTTTGGCTTGAGTGGATGAACCGCCACCTGTGGTCGATGCATTCGGAGAATACTTGGCACCTGGCACAATCAGCCCGACTCCGCCGCCCATGATCTGGTTACCCTGCGAAAAGCCGACACCCGCTGGATTATGCCAGGCCGCCGATGCATCGTCAGCCACGGCGGTAAAGGCGCTGCCCATACCGGATGCGCGGGTTGCCATCTCGCCGATCTGGAATCCGCCGGCCATGGCCGATGCCGCAAAACCGGTCGTCATGCCCACAGCCAGCGAAAATTTGATGAATTGCTTCATGGATCCTTCCCTCCTTTGTGCCCTCTTGGAATGCAGGATAGAAGCAATACCCTAGTAATGGCAAGGGGAAGGTCAGAGGCGCAGCAGCAAGCGGACGATCTTCCTTACCCTTTCGCTGAAAAGGGCCGGCGTGAAAAAACTGCCGGCAATGCGCTTGTTCACCTCAGCCAGCGTCGGATAGGGCGCGATCATCCCGGTCATGGCGCCGATCTTGAGTTTCTGGCTGATGGCCAGCACCCAGGGCTGGATCAATTCTCCGGCATGCAGCCCGACGATACTTGCCCCGAGGATGCGCCCGGATTTATCCGTGACCACCTTGACCAGCCCCTCGGTACGCCGTTCGGCCTGCGCCCGGTCGTTCTCCTCAAAACTCCAGCGCAATACCTGAACATCCTTTCCGGCTTTCTCCGCATCGCTCCGGGTCATGCCGACATGGGCCAGTTCAGGGTCGGTATAGGTCACCCATGGCACCGCCGAGTAATCCACTTTCGCAGGCCAGCGGAACAGCATATTGCGGACCACGATACCCGCCTGATAGGCCGCCATATGCGTGAACTGATAAGGACCGGCTACATCGCCGATGGCAAAGATGCGCTTGTTCGATGTACGCAGCCGCGCATCCACCGTAATGCCCTGGGGTTTATACTGCACACCCGCCGCCTGAAGATTGAGACTGCCCGCATTCGCCCTGCGCCCGGTGGCGATCAGGACATGCGTGCCTACAATGCGCCGGCTGGCGGAATCGCTTTCGAACAACGCCACAACGCCCTGCTTCGCCCTTTCAAAGCGAAGGGAGGTCGCACCCTCATACAAGTCGATCCCCTCTTCGCTCAGTCGTTGCAGAACCACGGCGGCAAGCTCCGCATCGTCCCTGGGAAGCAGACGCGCCACCTCGATCACCGATACCTGCGCGCCCAGCCTGCGATGCGCCTGTGCCATCTCCATACCGATGGGGCCACCCCCCACAACGATCAAATGTTCGATCGGAGAAGTGTTGGCAAAGATATTTTCATTGGTGAAATACCCGACCTCGTCCAGTCCGGGGATCGGCGGCACAAACGGGGATGAACCGCTGGCGATCACAAAATATTTCGCTCGAATCTGCGTATCCCCGGCCCGGAGGGTGCGCTCGTCGACAAACTCACCGGCGGCCTGAATTACCTTCACGCCCAGCCCTTCGAAGCGTTCGACCGAATCATTCGGCGCGATCGCCGCGATCACCCCGTGCACATGCCGGTACACCGCCTGCCAGTCCACCTGCGGCTCTACGCCCCGGATGCCGAAAGGCGCTGAGGAACGTACGGCATGCGCCCTTTCTGCGGCCGCCAGCAGCGCCTTGGACGGCACGCAGCCGGTATTCAGGCAATCCCCGCCCATGGCCGCCTTTTCGACCAGCACCACACGGGCCCCCATCTGCACGGCACCCGCCGCCACGGAAAGTCCGCCGGAACCGCCCCCGATAACGCAGATATCGGTTGTCAGCATCTCACTCATCGCCCGGCTCCTGCTGCTTATGAAGCAGATGTTTGTAGGCCACCGGAAGCATCGAAAGCAGCGCCAATCCGATGAGCGCGGCCATGATCTCGGGCGACAACACCCCTTGAAGGTTCAGGCTCTGGCCGCTGTCAAACATGCTCCCCAGCCCGGAACCGAACAGTGAAAACACAAAGGTGGCCGGCATGATGCCGAACAACGTGGCGATCACGTAAATACGCAGCGGCAAACCGAGAAAGGCCGGAGCCAGATTGACCAGAAAGAAGGGAAACAGGGGAATCAGTCGCAGCACGAACATATAGCTCCAGGCGTTCGCGATGAACCCGGCCTGCATGCGCTGCAGCACAGGCCCAGCACGCACCAGCAGATAATCGCCCAGCGATGTTCTGGCCAGCAGAAACAGTGCGGTCGCACCGATGGTCGCGGCAAGCACGGCATACATGCCTCCGGCCAGCGCACCGAACAGAAAGCCGCCGCTGACCGTCATCACCGCCCCGCCGGGAAGTGAAAAAGCGACGACAAGGATATACACACCGATATAGGCCAGCGGAGCCATAAAGGCATGATCTGCCACCCAGCCCAGCATTATCTGCCGGTGTTCTGCCAGTGTGGCAAAGCTCAGCTGACGGTCAAGATGCAGGGCAAAAAAGGCGACCACCCCGGCAAGCAGGATGATCGGGGGAAGCAGACGCCTCCATGAAAGACCGGATTGATGATTTGCTGCATGCATCGCTGGGCTCCAAGGCATTATCATGCCCTGCCTGCGGAAAAACGCACAGCAGCGAACAGCTGCCGGCGCATATGCCCGCTCAGGGTGATGCTTGGTCGTTCATCAGACTCAGGGATTACAGAGGTTTATTCAAAACAGCCATAAACGGCTGGTCATCAGGCCACCAGACGGGCTTGCTCCAATCTGGATTCGATTTCAAGCACATCGGCCTGCGACGCACCGGCAGACTTGAACACAAAGGGCCAGAAACAGGATTCGCGCACAAAGTAGCTGGAGTTCCCATCATGCTGCACCAGCAGACCTCCGGACAACTCCTCCACATGCAATTCCGCCACATGGGCGAATGAATGGGCGATCCTGCGGGCACGTTCGATATTCATGTCTGGCTCCTTGCTGCCTGTACTTAGCTTTTCTGTCGCATAAACGGCGCCAAAAATAAGCTTCAGCAGGAAGGAAGCACGATGCTGCACATCACAAAGAACGTTTATTTCCCGGCTTGAGTCGCCTTTTTCAGGGCATGCATGCGCTGGATGGCAGCCTCGATCTCGCCCTGTCTGGTGCGCAATCCGTCCAGTTCCAACTCGGCCTTCTCGACCACCTCGGCCGGAGCATTGTCGCGGTACTTCGGATTGGACAGGCGCCCCGCCATCTTGTCGATCTCTTTGGCCAGCTTAGCCTGCGCCTTATCCAGACGGGCAAGCTCTTCCTCGACATCCACGAGGCCGGCCAGCGGCACATAAACCGTCGCGCCATCCAGCGGGGCCACGGCGGCCCCTTCCAGCTCCGTATCGCGCGGCAGCCATGCGAGGCTTTCCAGCCTTGCCAGCGCACGGATGGTGTCCTCATGCGCGGCCAGATCAGCCTGCAACACCGCATCGCAGGCCACGCTTGCGGCCAGTTTTCTGGCCGGCGAGATGTTCATCTCGCCGCGGATCGAACGGATACCCGAAACCACCTGCATCACGTGCCGCATGCTGCCGGCTGCCGATGCGAATTCCGGCGAGTTCCAGCTTCCCGCCACCCATGTACTCGACACCAGGCGGGCTGATTCTCCATGCAGCGTCTGCCAGAGGGCCTCGGAAATGAACGGACAGATCGGATGCAGCAGGCGCAACCAGCCGTCGAGTGCGGTGAGCATGGTGATCTGCGTCTCCAGCTTCGCAGCCTCGTCCTCGCCATACAGGGCCACCTTGGCTGCTTCCACATACCAGTCGCAGTACACACCCCAGACAAAGGCATACAGACTCGATGCCGCTTCATTGAAACGATACTCCACCAGCGCCTGATCCACCTCGCGGGCACAGGTATCGAGCTCAAACAGCACCCAGCGATTGATATCCGAGGTCGGCACAAAATCGCCGGCAGGCGATGCATCGCCCCGGTTCATGAACACGAAACGTGCCGCATTCCAGATCTTGTTCATGAAGTTGCGGTTGGAACCGATGCGTTCGACATCCAGCTTCACATCGCGGCCCGGCGTGGCCATGTGTGCCAGCGTGAAGCGCAGTGCATCGGATCCATACTGCTCGACCATCTCCAGCGGATCGACCACATTGCCCTTGGACTTGCTCATCTTCTGGCCGGATGCATCGCGGATCAGCGCATGGATATACACATCCCTGAACGGCACCTTTCCGGTGAACTTCATGCCCATCATGATCATGCGGGCCACCCAGAAGAAGATGATGTCGAAGCCGGTCACCAGCACATTGGTCGGGTAGAAGGATTCCAGTTCCTTGGTGTCATTCGGCCAGCCGAGGGTGGAGAACGGCCACAGTCCGGAGGAAAACCAGGTATCCAGCACATCCTCGTCCTGGCGGATATGGGTACCGCCACAGCCTTCGCAGCGCTCAGGCGTGGTTCGCGATACGGTGATGTGCTCGCAATCGCCGCAATACCACGCCGGGATGCGATGCCCCCACCACAACTGGCGCGAGATGCACCAATCCTGAATATTGCGCATCCACTCGAAATAGGTCTTTTCCCAGTGCTGCGGCACAAAGCGGATGTCACCATCCTCCACAGCCTTGATGGCCGGATCGGCCAGCGGCTGGATCTTCACATACCATTGGTCGGTCAGGTACGGCTCCAGAATGGCATGCGAGCGATCGCCGCGACCTACCTGATGCGTGTGTTCGTCAATCTTGTACAGCAGGCCTGCGGCATCCAGATCGGCCACCACGTTTTCGCGCGCCTCGTAGCGCTCCATGCCGTGGTATTTTTCCGGCACGGTCTCTTCATCCACCATATGGGCGCGCGGTGTGAGGATGTTGATCAGCGGCAGGGCGTGGCGCTTGCCGACCTCGTAGTCGTTGAAATCGTGTGCCGGGGTGATCTTCACGCAACCGGTACCGAATGCGCGGTCCACATACTCGTCGGCGATCACCGGAATGGTGCGGTCGGTCAACGGCAATTGAACCTGTTTACCGATCAGGTCCTGATAGCGCTCGTCCTCCGGATGCACGGCCACGGCGGCATCGCCGAACATGGTCTCAGGACGGGTGGTGGCGACGATGATGTGCTTCGACGGATCATCCACCAGCGGGTAGCACATATGCCAGAGATGACCGTTTTCCTCCTCGTGCTGCACCTCGAGATCGGACACCGCTGTTTCCAGCACCGGGTCCCAGTTCACCAGCCGCTTGCCGCGATAGATCAGCCCCTCCTCGTACAGGCGCACGAACACCTCGCGCACGGCCTCCGACAAGCCCTCATCGAGGGTGAATCGCTCGCGTGACCAGTCACAGGAGCAGCCCAGCCGCTTGAGCTGGCCCACGATGGTGCCGCCGGAGTGCTCTTTCCATTCCCACACGCGATCAAGGAAGCGCTCGCGGCCCATATCACGGCGGTGCAGGCCCTCTTTGTCCAACAGGCGCTCGACCACCATCTGGGTGGCGATGCCGGCATGATCGGTGCCCGGCTGCCAGAGAGTCGACTTGCCCTTCATGCGCTGCCAGCGGATGAGGATGTCCTGCATGGTGTAGGAGAATGCATGGCCCATATGCAGGGTGCCGGTCACATTCGGCGGCGGAATCACGATGCAATAGGACTCGTCGCCTTCTTTCGGCTGGAATGCATCGGACTGCAGCCATTGCTCGGAGATCGCCTCCTCCATTGCATGTGGCTCAAATGCCTTGACCAGTTCCGGGGCTTGTTCGCTCATATTGTTTCCTGATATACCTGTATTTGCGCAAGCCGCTTAATCGGATTGCGTGTCGTTTTCTGATTCGCTCTGTACGATGTCTGCTGGCTGCTGCGCGGCGATATGTTTGCGCACAACCTCCTCGACCAGCGCCGGCAGCATGTCCTGAATCCGCGCATGGATCTCGTCACTGATCTGCACGATCAGCAGATCCGCATCCAGCGTCGGAGCTGCAGGCACCTCTGATTCAGGGGCAACATCTTCCCGCTGTTCATCATCCGACTGATCGTCATCAAACAATTCTTCGTCGGGGACGGCCTGTACAGCAAGCGGCTCGTCGTCCTGCCATGCATCATCCGGGCCTTCATCCTCAACCCGCTCTTCGTCAGGGATGTCCTGTGTTTCAACAAGATACTCATCCTGCGAAGGCTCCGCATCGCTCTGTTCTGCAGCGTCATCCTGTTTGTCAGGTTCGCTCTGTTCCGCAAAGGCCAGCAGGTCGGGCGTATCCTCCACCAGCATGTCCTCGCTGAGCACGATGCGTTTGACGACCTTCTCGGGCCCTGCAACAGCTTCGTGCTCCGCAACAGGCTTCGGCTCTGACAAAACTTCTTCGGCTTCGCTTTCTACAGCCTCGACGAGCGCATCATCGGAAGCATCGGCCTCCATGCCCTCAGCATTCTCAACGATCTCTTCGATGTCCTCGAGGGCAGGTTCTGCTTTGCCATCAACATCTGCCGGATCAACCGGCTCATCATCGTTGGTGGCTTCATGGCGTTTCCGCGCGGATCTGTGATCGCGCTCTTCCTCTCCCTCGCTCTCTTTAAGCAGGGCATCGATACTTCTCAGAATGTCGTCGATATTCGTGTCGTCGGCCATGCAAGCATGCTACGAATAGCAGACAGCTTGGCAAAGGTTCCTTGCTGCTACTTTTTCTCCGTCTGCGCGATGTATTGCGGATCCAGACCCAACTGGCGGTAGCTGCGGAAACGCTCGCGCGAGGCCTGCATCAGAGGCTCGCTCCATGCATCGACAAAGTCCACGATACTGGAGAATCCGTCCAGTTCCGGCGGCACCTCGCAGGTGCCGTTGATCAGCACCCCGGGCTTATTGTCGCGGCACACATCCAGAGCCAGCAGGATCGGATGCTGCGCGTTCTCTGCCGCATCGCTTGCTGCAACGCCATGTGCCAGAAAGGATTCGGGATGAATCGTCCATAACCGCTCATCAAGCTTGACCATGAAGCCGGCATCCGGACACAGGATGACCACTTGCGGTGTCAGGCGACCGCGGCGCAGCAGCAGGGATGCGATGCCCTCGATACGGTCCGGATTGTCCAGTCGCTGGAACCAGACCTTGCTATCCACGTCCGCCTCCGATGATCTCCTTCCAGCGCCGCCCCAGAATCAACAGTGCCGCAACCGGCAGCACCACGGCCAGCGGTTGCGCGGTCAGCGGCTGCATGTGATACCCAAGGCCCAGCACCGCGGCCAGCACAGCCACCAGCAGGATGCAGAACCTCCACGACCATGCCGATGCCTGCCAGCGATCCACCGGCCAGCCTGCCGACCAGCGCCAGAAGCCATGCATGCACAGCGCGCCGAGCACAAGGCCCACGGTGACATCCAACGGGAAATGCACCCCGCCGTAGATACGTCCGATGGCGGCCAGCGCGAACAGTGCCGCCACACCCCATGCGCGCAGGTCACGGACATTCCACAACAGGAAGGCGGCAAGCAGCATCACACCGTCGGAGGCGGAATGACCGGAGGGAAAGGAATGCGAGGTCAGCGGCGCGCCGAGCACATGGACGTTCTCAAGCAGTGCCGGTGGTCTCGGCATATCGAACAGGCGCTTGAGAAACTGTGCGAGCAGACCGGAGGTGATAAAGGCCAGCATGGCGGCCAAGCCCAGACGCAGGCGGAAAAGCATGATCAGCGCGCACAGCAGCGCAATCACCAAGCCGTCGCCGAAACCGCTGACGATACCGAAAAAACCATCCAGCACAGGGTTGTGTGCATCGTTGATCAAGCGGAAAAGCGCGATATTTAGACCTGATTCCTGCATGGGCGGACGCTAGCGCCTGCCTGCAGGCGATGCTATGTCCCGCTTGGCGCAGGCTTCAGGAAAACAGCGCTGCGTAACGATCCGGGGAAAAACCGACCTCGATGCAAGCGAATGCTTCCAGCACAGGGCGCCTGATCAGTGCGGGATGCTGCAGCATCAGGGCGATGGCACGGACCTCATCGACACCCTGTTTCAGCGCATCGTCCAGATTTCGCCAGGTGGTGCCGCGCCGGTTGAGCAGGCTCTCCCAGCCGAGACTTGTACACCATGCTGCAAGCCTGTCCGCATCCACACCATCCTTGCGGTAATCATGAAAACGGTAAGAGACACCGGCATCGCCCAGCCAGCGCATGGCCTTCTTCATGGTGTCGCAGTTTTTGATGCCGTAGATCACGACTGTGTGCTCAGTCATGCAGGGATTTGAGGTACTCGATAACCGCCGAACGGTCCGCGGCCTCCTTGAAGCCCTCGAAGCGCATCTTGGTTCCCGGTTTGACCGAGGCCGGACTGGTCAGCCAGCGGTCCAGCGTATCCGCATCCCAGACGGTGAACGGCACCCCCTGAATGCTCGGCGCCCGCCCGAACACACCGTACAGCGGCGGACCGACCTTGGTTTTTCCATCCGGCCGGAAATCGTGACAGGCATGGCAGCGGCGTGATTGCAGCGGCGCCTTGCTCATGCCCTCGCCTTCATGCGGAGCGGGAATGGTTTTCAGATAGGCCACTACGTCTACAACCTGTTGATCGGTCAACGGCAGGCGGATCATCTGGGTATCGGGCTTGAGGTCACGCGGCTTGGAAATCCACTGGATCAGGCGCTTCTCATCCATGATACCGAGCCCGATAGCCGACTCGGAGCCGAAGATACCACGCAGATCGAGGCCGGCGCGGATGCGTATCTGTTCTTCATCCGGATGCTCGACATCCTGATGGCAGAACATGCAATCACTCTGGAAGACGTATCGCCCGGCTTCGGCATTGCCTTCAGCCTGCGCCTGCATGGCAAAACCGCCGACACAGAAAAGCAGCCCGACCAATCGAATAAAGCCCCTGCATGCACCCATAGCTTCCCTCCTCCACACAATCAGAAAGCCAGTGTATCACCGGAACAGGGGGGAATCCAAGTCCGCGGAGATGTGGGCAACAAACGGAACTTATTTAAGCCCCAGTACCTCGCGCATACCGTACCAGCCAGCCTCCTGTCCGTTCAGCCAGGCTGCGGCACGCACCGCACCGCGCGCAAACACCATACGGTCGGTGGCAATGTGATTGATCTCGATGCGCTCGGCATCGGACACGAACATCGCCTTATGCTCGCCGACGATCGCACCCGCCCGCATCACCGAAAAGCCAATATCGCCTTCCTTGCGCGCCCCTGTGATGCCTTCACGGGCATACACCGCCACATCCTCCAGCTTCACATCACGCCCTGCAGCCAGCGAACGCCCCATCGCGAGGGCTGTGCCACTCGGCGCATCCACCTTGTGGCGATGATGCGCCTCGAAGATCTCCGCATCGTAACCGGCATCCAGCACGGCGGCGGCCTGCTCGATCAGGATCAGCGCCAGATTCACGCCGACGGAATAGTTCGCGGCCATGACGACCGGCGTATTGCCCAGTATCCGCTTCAGCTCGCTCAGCTGTTCGGCTGTATGACCTGTGGTACCGATCACCATGGCGACCCCGTTGGCAGCCGCATAACGTGCATGCTCGAGGCTTGCCGCTGCCGCCGTGAAATCGATCAGCACATCGGCCTGCGGCAGGCCGGAAAGGCCATCCACCAGCTTGATGCCGAGCGTACCGATACCGGCCAGCTCGCCCGCATCGCGGCCCAGCCATTCGGAACCCGCACGTTCGGTTGCACCGACAAGTTCGGCGCCCTCCATTTCGCTGACCGCCTGCACCAGCATGCGCCCCATGCGCCCGGAAGCGCCACTGATGATCACCCGCATCATTTCACCTCGCCGGAAATATCGTCCCACAGCTGTTTGGCCTTATCCAGAAAAGATTCCCGCTCCGGATACACTTCATCACCCGCCTCGCTGGCGAACTGGCGCAGCAGGTCTTCCTGCCTTTTGCTCAGCTTCTTCGGTACGGCCACATTGACGCGCACGAAAAGATCGCCGGTGCGGTTCACGCGGATATCCGGCACACCCTTGCCGCGCAGGCGGAACACCTTGCCGCTGTCGGTGCCCGCAGGTATCTTGATCTTCAGACGCCCGTCCAGTGTCGGTGCATCCACCTCGGCTCCCAGCACAGCCTGCGGGAAGGTGATCGGCATATCGCAATACAGATCGGCTCCGTCGCGTTCGAACATCGAATGCTTCTTCAGACGCACCACAATATAAAGATCGCCCGTCGCCCCGCCCTGCGGGCCGGCCTCGCCTTCGCCACCGACACGCACCTGCGCACCGTCGTACACACCGGAGGGAATCCGGACCTTGAGCTTTTTCTTGGTCTGCACACGGCCGCTGCCGGCGCAATCGGTGCATGGCGATTCGATCTTTTTGCCGTTGCCGTGGCATTCCGGACAGGTGCGGCGCATGGCGAAAACGCCCTGCTGCATCTGCACCTGACCATGCCCGCCACAAGTGCGGCAAGGCACCGGATTGGTACCCGGACGTGCGCCGCTGCCCTTGCAGGTGCCGCATCCGACATGCTTGGGAATCTCCAGTTCCACCTCGCGACCATTGGCCGCATCTTCCAGTGTCATCTCGAGCTGATAGCGCAGATCCGCACCGCGATTGGAGCGGCCACCGCCACCGCCGAAGATATCGCCGAACACATCGCCGAACACGTCACCGAAATCACGGAAGGCATGCGAATCCTGGAAGCCGCCTCTGGCCCAGAAGTCATTCACCTGATCGTCCACGCCGGCATGACCGTACTGGTCGTAGCGCGCCCGCTTGTCCTTGTCGGACAGCACTTCGTAGGCTTCCGTCACCTCACGGAACCTCTCCGCGGCGTCGGCATCCTCTTTGTTGCGGTCGGGATGGTATTTCATGGCCAGCTTGCGGTAAGAACGCTTGATAGCGTTCACATCGTCACTCTTCTGCACACCCAGAATCTCGTAATAATCGCGTTTTGTCGCCACGCTCTCTCCTTCCCTGTACAAATCTTCAAACACTGTTCACCGTAAACGCCAACAGCCTCCGCCACCCGTCCCCGAACGTACGGGAAGCAGGCGGCGAAGGCCGCAGGCATTCAGAACAGCTTACTTCTTGGTGTCGTCAACCACCTCGGCATCGACCACCTCGGCATCCTGCGCCTCGTTGTTACCGCTCGAAGATGCACCCGCATCGCCGGCAGCACCGGCCTCGGCAGCCTGAGCATCGGCCTGCATCTGCTTGTAAACCTCTTCACCCAGCTTCTGTGCCTTGCTCGCCAGATCCTCTTCAGCCTTCTTGATGGCCTCGATGTCGTTGCCTTCCAGCTCCTTGCGCAGCACAGCCAGAGCATCCTCGATAGACTGACGGGTTTCCGCGTCCACCTTGTCGCCATGCTCTTTCAGCGACTTCTCCGTGGAGTAGGCCAGCGCATCGGCATGGTTCTTCGTTTCGATGCCTTCCTTCAGCTTCTTGTCTTCCTCGGCGTGCGCCTCGGCATCCTTCTGCATACGCTCGATCTCTTCCTTGGACAGGCCGGAACCAGACTCGATACGGATGGAAGCTTCCTTCGATGTGCCCTTGTCCTTGGCATGCACATGCATGATGCCGTTGGCGTCGATATCGAAGCTCACCTCGATCTGCGGCATACCGCGCGGTGCCGGCGCAATGCCCTCGAGATTGAATACGCCGAGCATCTTGTTGGCATTGAACAGCTCGCGCTCGCCCTGTGCCACCTTGATGGTCACGGCCGTCTGGTTGTCGGCAGCGGTGGTGTAGGTCTGGCTCTTCTTGGTCGGGATGGTGGTGTTCTTCTCGATGATCCGGTTGAAGATACCGCCTTCCACCTCGATACCCAGCGACAGCGGGGTCACGTCCAGCAGCAGCACGTCGGTCACATCACCGGACAGCACAGCGCCCTGGATCGCGGCACCGATAGCCACCACTTCATCCGGATTCACACCCTTGTGCGGCTCGCGACCGAAGAACTCCTTCACCTTCTCCTGCACCAGCGGCATACGGGTCTGACCGCCGACCAGCACCACCTCGTGGATCTCGGAAGCCTTCACGCCGGCATCCTTCAGGGCCTGACGGCAGGGCTCGATGGAGCGCTCCACCAGATCCGCCACCATGTTCTCGTACTTGGCGCGGGTCAGCTTGATCAGCAGATGCTTCGGACCGGACGCATCGGCGGTGATGAACGGCAGGTTCACCTCGGTCTGGGTGCTGGAGGACAGCTCGATCTTGGCCTTCTCGGCAGCCTCTTTCAGACGCTGCAGGGCCAGCTTGTCGGCCATCAGGTCGACACCGCTCTCCTTTTTGAACTCGGCCGCCAGATACTGGATGATGCGCTGATCGAAATCCTCGCCGCCCAGGAAGGTGTCACCATTGGTGGACTTCACCTCGAACACGCCGTCACCGATCTCCAGCACGGAGATATCGAAGGTGCCGCCGCCGAGGTCGTACACGGCGATCAGGTGGTTCTCCTCGGTCTTGTCCAGACCATAGGCCAGCGCCGAAGCGGTCGGCTCGTTGATGATGCGTAGCACGTTCAGGCCGGCGATCGCACCGGCATCCTTGGTGGCCTGACGCTGTGAGTCGTTGAAGTAGGCCGGCACAGTGATCACCGCATCGGTAACCTTCTCGCCCAGATAATCCTCGGCGGTCTTCTTCATCTTCTGCAGGGTGATCGCACTGATCTCCTGCGGGCTCATCTTCTTGCCGTCCACCTCAAGCCAGGCATCGCCGTTGTCGGCGGCCACCACGGGGTAGGAAACCAGACTCTTGTGATGCTCGGCTTCCTTGGCATTGGCCTTGCGGCCGATCAGGCGCTTCACGGCATAGAAGGTCTTCTCAGGGTTGGTCACCATCTGGCGCTTGGCCGATGCACCGACCAGACGCTCGCCGTCCTTGGTAAAGGCCACCACCGACGGCGTGGTGTTATCACCCTCGCTGTTGGGGATCACCTTGGGCTTGTCGCCTTCCATCACGGCCACACACGAGTTGGTGGTGCCGAGATCGATTCCGATTACTTTTGCCATTGCTCATTCTCCATTTATTACAAATCCGGTTATTTATAAACTAATCCGACTCCGGCGCGGCAGCGTGTTATTCATGGCATTCACCGCCTGCGCTCATCGGGCATGTCCATTGTATGGGGACTGAAAAAAGCCGATTCAAGGGACTGCCGGAAATTATTTGCCCGGCTCCCCTTTCACACTTACGCGTCGGCAGGACCTGACGACACCAGCACCTTGGCCGGGCGGATCAAGCGTCCGTGCAGGGTGTAGCCCGCCACATGCTGCGCCACCACGGTGCCTTCGGGCGCATCGGTCGGCATCTGCGAAAGGGCTTCGTGATGATGCGGGTCGAAGGTCTCGCCCACTGCATCGATACGCTGCAACTGGAATTTCTTCATCATGTCGTGCCAGCTGTCGAGGGTCAGCTGCACACCGTCGCGCAGTCCCTTTTCATTACCCTCGGCCACATCCAGCGCGCGCTCCAGGTTATCCACCACATCCAGCAGGGCCACGGCGAATTTCTCGATGCCGAACTTGTGCGCATCGGCGACTTCCCGCTGGGTGCGCTTGCGCAGATTGTCCATCTCGGCATGCATGCGCAGCATCTTGTCCTTGATTTCGGCGACTTCCCGCTGTGCTGCTTCCAGCTCGCTTTCGCCAGCCTCTTCGCACTGCTCTTCCGGCAACATGTCCGCTTCTGCGTTCAATTCGTCTTCCCTGTCTTTCATACTAGTTCCTGCCTCCTAAAATTCTGCTGACCAGCCGGGCTGTGCAATCCACCACCTGCAGCACGCGGTCGTACTGCATGCGTCGCGGTCCGATCACACCCAGTGTACCCACGGTATTCATCGGCCCCTGATAGCGCGCCATCACCAGCGACACCTGCTCCATATCCACCAGCGCATGCTCGCTGCCGATGAACACGCGGACCCCATGCTCATCCTTCTCCACCTGCTCCATCAGATGCAGCAGGCGTTCCTTCTCCTCGAAGGCTCCGAGAAGTGAGCGCACGGTATCGATCACCCCGAACTCGGGCATGGCAAGCAACTGCCGCTGGCCGCTGACAAACATATCGTCCTGACGGTGTGTAGGGGCCTCGGCCCAGCGTTTCAAGTCCTCAAGCAAACATCGCACATGCTGGCGGTCCTGTTCCATCTCGCGACGCAGGCGATTCTGCGCCTCGGCAAGGTCGCAATCGGCCAGTAATTCGTTCAGGCGCAGCGATACTTCATGCAGCCTCTTGTCGCTCAGCCCCTCGGGCCGATCGATCAGACGGTTCTGCACCTCGTCGCCGGAGGTCACGATCACCGCCAGCACCTTCTCGGAACTGACCCCGATCAATTCGATGCGGCGGATGCGAGTCACCCCGCTCTCATGCACCCAGACGAGTCCGGCATATCTTGTCAGCGAGGCAAGTTCGTCGGTGGCGCGGCGCAGCAGATCCTTCTGCATGCCTGCCTGGCTCAAATGTCCGGCAAGCGTCTGCTCCATGGTTCGTTCGATGTACGGGTCGGCGACCATCAGGGTATCAACAAAATAGCGCAGACCGCGATCGGTCGGCACGCGTCCGGCCGAGGTGTGCGGCGAGGCCAGCAAACCGCGATGCTCAAGCTCGGCCATCACATTGCGGATCGAGGCCGGACTTAAGGATATATGTCCCTGTTCGGCCAGTGTGCGCGAGCCCACAGGCTGCCCGTTGGCCAGATAAGCGCGCACCACATCGCCCAGTATTTGCCCGTGTCGCTCGTTCAGATCTTTGCTGCCGCGTCGTTGCATAAGGGCTGGCACTCTAGGGCCTGTGAGCGCCAAATGCGAGCGAAGCGCTGCTGCCCGAATGTGGCCAGGCAAGACGCGAGAAGAGAAGTTTGGTGAATCCAAATGAACGACGAGCAACGCCGCATGGCCGCATTTCGGGCGCAACCCCTTGGGACGGGCTATTTTCCGCCCTGCTGCGTTATGCCTCGCTGATGTGCAACAAGCACATCACGCTCCCCATGCCTTGCAGAATCGAAAAAAATGACCTCGTCGCTGCGCCCGCGTTTAGTGCTCACAGGCCCCGCCCCAACTGTCAGTGACAATCAATCAGCGTCCCCGTGACAATCCATCAGGATACTCTTATCCTCCCGCTCCCCTAGGCCGCAGCACGATAAGTGCGCGATGCCAACGGGCGGACGGAAAATTCCCATAAAAGGTTTTGACATCCGGAACGGGCTGCCTATACTCCGGCGCCTTGTGAAAAACGGCCTGCAACGGTCGCAATGGAGTTGAATAACATGCGTACTTGGACCTACAGTCCCGGAAGTGTGACTCGCGAATGGTATATCATTGATGCCAATGATCTGGTGCTGGGCCGTCTGGCCACCCGTACCGCTACCATCCTGCGCGGCAAGCACCGTCCGCAATACACCCCGCACGCCGACTGCGGCGATCATGTGATCGTTATCAATGCAGCCAAGGTTCGCGTCACCGGACGCAAAGAAGCACAGAAAACCTATTACCGCCATTCCGGTTTTGCCGGTGGCATCAAGAGCATCACGCTGGAAAAGCAGCGCGAGCGTTTCCCTGAGCGTATCATCGAGCTGGCCGTCAAGGGCATGCTGCCGAAGAACCCGCTGGGTCGCGCCATGTTCAAGAAGCTGAAGGTGTATGCTGGTGCCGAGCATCCGCATACCGCGCAGCAACCAAAAACCCTCAGCCTGGACTAACGGAGACCATCACCCATGGCAGACACCATTTATCGCGGCACTGGCCGCCGTAAGAGCAGCACAGCACGCGTCATCATTCAGCCGGGTAGCGGCAGGATCGTGGTCAACGGCCGTGATGTTACCAACTACTTCCCGGTGGAAATCGTGCGTCAGCACGCTCTGTCCCCGCTTGCACTGACCCAGCTTGCCGGTCGTCTGGACGTTCGCGTTCTGGTGAACGGCGGCGGCACCTCCGGTCAGGCCGGCGCCATCCGTCACGGACTGGCCCGCGCCCTGATTCTTTATGATGCAGGCCTGCGCCCGCAGCTGAAGAAAGTCGGCATGCTGACCCGCGACCCGCGCGAAGTGGAACGCAAGAAGTACGGTCTGCACAAAGCCCGCAAGGCTCCGCAGTTCTCCAAGCGCTAAGCTTCGAGCACCGCACCAAATCAAAAGGGAAGGCTTCGGCCTTCCCTTTTTTCTTTGCGTCAATCAAGGATTCAATGCCGCAGAAGATACAAATATCTGGCGCTTCACGAAGTTGTGTGGGTAGCGCGCGTCAAAGCTGCCTGGTTGAAGGCGCGCAGCCATGGCTTCCGCAACAGAGAACGGTTTCGCAATGCGATCTATTTCCATCTTGGCGATCTCAATCTGTATCCGGAACCCAAAGGCGGCACTTTATGATCAGCTACCCACACAGATTCGTGATGCGCCGATAAATACGGCGCTTCCGATGAAGCGCCGTTACGGATCAATCGTTTTCGAGACTGTCCAGCGGGCTTTTCACCGCGCCGAGGTTCTGTCGCAGCACATGCGTGTATATCTCCGTTGTTTTCACATCGACATGGCCGAGCAACTTCTGCACCACCCGGATATTGGTTCCCGATTCCAGCAGATGCGTGGCGAATGAGTGGCGCAGGGTATGGGTGGTCACCCGCTTGTTGATCCCGATTTGTTTGGCGGCAGCCCGAATCGCCTTCTGTAAACCCGAATCATCCATGTGGTGGCGGCGTGTTTCGCCCGACTGGGGATCACGCGAAAGAGATTTGGATGGAAACAGATACTGCCACTCCCATGATTGCGGCGCCTTGGGATATTTCTTCGCCAATGCACCGGGCAGCCAGACATTGGCATTGCCCTCGGCAATGTCCTTGTCGAACAGTCGTTGCACTCTCTGTAAATGTATCCGCAAATCATCGCGAACAGATACAGGCAGCAGTGTTGTGCGATCCTTATCTCCCTTGCCGGATCGAACAGTGAGATAGCCATTGCCAAAGTCGATGTCCTGAACGCGTAAGCGTAACGCTTCCATGAGCCGCAAACCGCCACCATACATTAACCTGGCAATAAGACCGTGAACGCCCTCGACCTCCGCCAGCAGTGCCTGTATTTCATCCCGGCTCAATACAACAGGTAAGCGCACAGGCTTATTGGCGCGAACCGGAGCCAGATCATCGGCAACCGGGATGTCCAGCACATCGCGGTAAAGGAATATAATCGCATTGAGCGCCTGATTTTGAGTGGACGCCGCTACATTTCTTTCCACCGCCAAATGCGTCAGAAATGATTCAATCTCTGCCTTTCCCACTTCGCGCGGATGACGAGTGCCGTTGTATTTGATGAACCATCTGATCCAGCGTGCGTATGCCTCTTCGGTTCGCAGCCCATAATGATGATAACGAAGCACTTCATGAACCTGATCCATCAGCTTCACTGCCTTTGGGTGATACTTCGATTTTTCATTGACGCGCGGTTTGAATCGGGACACTGTTTCTCCATTCCGTGTTTGCAAGCAATATCGAATATGGGGGAATTATGTCCGTATATATGAGAAAAAAACAAGGAATTATTTCCTTGTATCAATACTGTTAGGCCGAAGAACGCATGGAGACTCCCGACGTTTTGAACAACCAGCAAGCACACAGCGCTGAAACGCAGAAGGCCGGTCGTCTCGTCGATTATCTGTTAAGGCTGGCAACTCTGCGCACAAAGCTGATCCGGGATATTGCGGATTATGAAAAGGTGCTTTGGGTTTCGAATGTCCCACATGAACAGGGTTGCTTCACGCAGGCCTGGGGACGCGATGAGGAACACGAGCCGGACGAATGGCTGGAAGTGCAGAACCGGCGGGAACCGGAACTTCCCGCCGTTCCTTCTCAATGCAAAGACTGGATAGACCTGACGGCGCTCCGAAATAAGGATGACCTGCCCGAACTTTTCCCGGAGATCACGCGGCAAATCACAAATCCCGATTGGCGAGAGGAATCGGACCAGCCGGAAACGATCCCGCATACCGAGCGCCTTGAGGATCATCCTGAAATTCAAAGGGCATGGGACCGGTACGTCGAAGACAAATGGCTGCCATGGACAGAAGAACACAATGCGTGGGAGAAAATCCACGAGGTCTATTCCGCGCTCTTTGCCATCCATCAGGAACAACTCCGGCTCGGAGAGGAATACGAACTGGTGCTCGGTTTGGGATTGCTGACATGGCAAACATCCACCGGGCAGCGCGCCCGACGTCATTTGGTTGTCGCCGACGCCATTCTTGAATTTGAAGCCCGCTTGGGGAAATTCACCGTCCGCCCCCACACCGAAGGCGCCAAGCTGCGGCCCGAACTCGACATGCTGGACATCGAGGAGCAGCCAGCGCGCGCGGAGGAAACCGCGAAGGCGTCACTGGGCGCAGCCGAAGACGATCCGTGGGAAAAAGGTTGTGTCGAAGGCGTCCTTCAGGCCCTGGTGCATTCAATCGACTCGCAAGGCGATTATGATGATTCGCTGGAAGCGAAAAACACCCGCGCCTCGGCGAAGCCCATCGTGGAATATGCTCCCGCCTTGATCCTGCGAAAACGTTCCGCCAAAGGTCTTACCGAAACCCTGAAACGGATCAAAGAACAGATCGAGCACGGCAGAGACATACCCGGCGAGTTCGCGGATCTCGCTGAAATTCGTCCGAAGGACGGCCGCGAACCAAGCGATGAGCCGGAAGAGTCAAACGCTGTTTTCGATGGTGAGGTCTTCTTCCCCAAACCATCAAACGATGAGCAACGCCGCATTGTGAACAAGATACGAGCGGCAAGCGGCGTGCTTGTGCAAGGGCCGCCCGGCACCGGGAAATCCCATACGATTGCCAATTTGATTTGCCATCTGCTTGCCACGGGGCAGCGAACGCTCATTACCGCGAAAACGCCGCGTGCGCTTCAGGTTCTTGAAGGGCTCGTTCCTGATGAGTTGCGCCCCCTCTGCATCAATCTGCTTGGCAGCGGACTTGAGGAGCGCCGCTCTCTCGAATCAAGCGTTGGCGGCATTCTCCGCAAAAATGAGGAATGGAACGAATTACTTGCCGAAGGTGAGCGCGAGAATAGTGAAGAGTGCTTGCGGCAACTCCGCGAAGAGAAGGCTAGGGTCAACCGGCGACTCCGCGACATCCGGGAGTCCGAAACGCATACGCAGTCCATCGCGGAGGGAGCCTATCGAGGCACGGCGGCCAGAATCGCCGAAGCGGTGAATCGGAATCGAGCCGACTACGGATGGTTCACGGATTCTGTTCCTTTGGACAAGACCTGTCATATCGCCATAACCGATTTGAGAAACGTGCTTGTAGCGTTGCGCCAATTCACGCCGGAAAAGCGCCGGGAACTGGGCCTTGCATGGCCCGAAGCGATGCCGTCTTCTGAACGCTTTGCCAATCTCGTGAGGAATGAGAAGAACGCGATAGAAGAAGAGCAGAACTCGGCACATGAAGGCGACGAACGACTTGCATATCTGTTGGCAGAAAACAATCTTCCAGCCATAGAAGCGATCCGTGACGCATTTTTAACTTTTCGGGACACTCAAAGCAAACTCCGCGCCACGCCTCATTCATGGATGAACGATGCCTTGCGCGATGTTTTAGGCGGGAACTCGTCCCTGTGGCATGAACTCCTGCGTGTCACGCGAGACGTTATTGCGTCAATTGAAGAACTCGTCGCGACCGCCGACGAAAGCCGAACCGATTTCCCGGACACTACCGATATTAGGTGTTTGCATGAAGACGCTCGCAAACTGAAAGAGCACATGGAGAGCGGTGGGAAACTGGGTTGGGGGTTGTTTCGGCCCAAGCCCGTGAAAGAGCGGTTATACGTTATCAAAGCGGTGAAGGTTGGCGGACGCCCATGCTCCACCGTCGAGCATTTCTCAAATCTTGCCGACGCGCTGCACGTTCGTATTGAATGCGAAAAGGCATGGGGCTTCTGGAAAGGGCGAAGTGAAAAGGTTGAAGGGCCGTACACCCTGCAATTGACCGCTCTCAAATCGTTACGTGATGCGCTCGAAAACGCCTTGGTGCTCGAAGATCTCATTACCAAGTGCCGGGAAACGATAAGCCAATGTTCAGGCATGGGCGAGCCCGTATGGGCCGACGAATCCCAAATTGAAATGATTGTCGCTTCATGTCGCCTTGCGCTGGCCCGTGTCCGTAAGCGGCTTGCCGCTGAGGAAATCCAAGGTACTGAGGCTCCGATTTCCCGGCTAGTTGCCAGGGGCGGCGCACATCTCGTGACAAACGACTTGCTGAGCGCCATTCGCAGCCGCGACAAGGATAAGTTTTCGCGCTGCGTGAGCACTGTTCAGGATTTGGAGAAACAGCGGCAACATCTTCAGAAGGTGGATGAATATCTCTCAAAGCTGCGCGGTTTGCTTCCGCATCTCACTGAGTCCTTGGAACAAACCTGCAACGAGCCATATTGGGAAGAAAGAATCCAGCACATTGGCGATGCTTGGCATTGGGCTCAGGCGCGGTATTGGATCGAGGATTACATCCGGCAGGAAGATGTCCCGGCGCTCGCCACGCGAGCCAAACAAATCGAGGACGAGATAAACAGCATCATTGCAAAGCTTGCCTCGCTTCACGCCTGGTCGTTCTGTTTCTCGCGGCTCACGGAAGACCATCGCCGCCACATGGAAGCCTGGCAGCAATCCATGCGACGGCTTGGCAAGGGGACAGGGAAGCACGCGCCACGCCATCGGCGCGAAGCTCAAGGGCATCTCAACGAATGCCGCGAGGCGGTTCCTGCGTGGGTGATGCCGCTCCATCGCGTATGGGACACGGTGTATCCCGACCCCGGCATGTTCGACGTGATTATCGTTGACGAGGCGTCGCAATGCGGTGTCGAGGCGCTTCCCTTATTTTATTTCGGTAAGAAGATATTGATCGTTGGCGACGACAAGCAGATCAGCCCGGAAGCCGTGGGTCTGCCCCGCGATTCGGTGCATCGCCTGATGGAAGAGTTCCTTCATGATTTCCACTTCAAATCGTCGTTCGATATTGAAAGCAGCTTGTTCGATCATGGAAAACTGCGGTACGGAACGCGTCGGATTACGCTACGCGAGCACTTCCGCTGCATGCCGGAGATCATCCGATTCAGCAACGATCTTTGCTATTCGGATACGCCGTTGATTCCGTTGAGGCAATATGGTCCGAACCGGTTTCCGCCACTGGAACATGTATTTATTAGCGGTGGGTATCGAGAAGGTTCAAACAACCGGATCATCAACCGACCGGAAGCTGAAGCTATTGTCAGAAGAATCGCGGAAATGTCCGGCGACAGTCGGTACGATGACAAGACGATGGGAGTGGTGGTGCTACAGGGCGAAGCGCAAGCGGCTTTGATCGAGAATCAGTTGCTCGAACACCTGGGCGCTGAGGAAATGGAACGACGTCGCCTGGTCTGCGGCAATCCCTACAGTTTCCAAGGCGACGAGCGGGACATTATGTTCTTGTCGCTTGTCGCCGCCAACAACGAAAGAATCGGCCCTCTTACTAAAGCGGCTGATGAACGGCGTTTCAATGTTGCTGCCAGCCGTGCCCGCGACAGGATGGTTCTTTTCCATTCTGTCACAAGTAACGATCTCAGCGCCTCATGTCTTCGGAAACAGTTACTTGATTTCTTTGAGAACACGAGGCCACAGCAGATTGCCGGAATCGACCGACAAGAACTGGAGCGGCGGGCCGCCCAAGACAGCCGAGGTGTCGTAAAGCCTCCCCACCCCTTCGATAGCTGGTTCGAAGTTGATGTTGCGTTAGAACTCCTTCGCAAGGATTTCGCAGTGCTCGCCCAGCACGAAGTCGCAGGCAAGCGAATTGACCTCGTGGTTGAGGGCGGACAGGGGCGACTGGCGGTCGAATGCGACGGAGATCATTGGCACGGAGCTGACCGTTATGAAGACGACATGCAGCGCCAGCGCCAATTAGAGCGTTGCGGCTGGGAATTCTTCCGGGTCCGGGAGTCGGCCTTCTACTCCAGCAAGGAGAGCGCACTTGCCGGACTCTGGCAAGCGCTGGAGGAGCGAGACATCTTTGCCGGTTCACGGAGTGGAAATACACTTCGCGAAAGGGATTCAGAGGAAGACAGTTCCAGCGAGTTCGACGACGATACTACCGAAGATGATGATGGCGCTTATGACGATGAAGATTACTCATCCGCTGATTCGGAAACTGACTTCAGTCCATCAGGCCGCCGAGCAGAGGAAATAGCGGCAGTGGAAATTCAGGACGCTATCCTTTCTGCCTTATCGAAGTGCCCGAATCAGTCATGTACGTTGCACTCCCTGACCTCGCGCGTCCTCAAAGAAGTGGGTGTGCTAACTCGTGGAAATCCCCGATTGGAGTTCGAAAGGAGAGTCATGCGGAGCGTTGACTCTCTGGAAAAACGTGGACAAATCGAAAAATACAAAGCAAAGAATCGAAGGATCAGGCTCATCAATGAAACGGCCTAACAACAGCATGCAACGGACGGCGCTGCGCGCCGCCGCTGATGCTGGGCGTTATCTGGACATGGCAAGAGCATGCGTAGGCCCTAGCTCGCGCTGTCGTCGTTTCACCTACCCTGCCCTGGGCTGAAATAGGCCCGCTGACTACGGAGTATTGCCCATGCCATCGACGCAGACCCAGATGTTTGACCTCAACATTGAGGAAGTCCTCGAGAACTGGGACGTCCACCACGGCGTACGCGAGATTATCGCTAACGCGCTGGATGAGCAAGTCCTGTCAGGAACCGATGAAGTCCAGATTGAGAAGGACGGGGATGAATGGGTCGTTCGCGACTTTGGACGTGGTCTTGATATCCGACACTTCACGCTCAACGAAAATCCAGAGAAGCTTCAGTCGTCCGAGGTGATAGGCAAATTCGGCGTGGGCCTCAAGGACGCCCTCGCCACATTCCACCGTCACGGGGTTAGGATTCTGATTCGGTCTCCGAGGGGGACATTCAACATCGCGCCGGCCTCAAAACATGGATTTGAGGATATCCAGACCCTCCATGTGGAAGTGAGTGAAGGCAGTGCCAGGCTTCAGGGCACAGAAGTTCGGCTCGGGAACGTTGCCGACAAGGACATCGAACGGGCGAAGCGCCTCTTCCTCCGCTTTGCGCAGGAACGTGTTCTGGACCAAACGAAATACGGACAGGTTCTCGAACGGAAGGGCCAGCATGGACGCATCTACATTATGGGGGTCCTCGCCAATGAAGAACCCAACTTCTTGTTCTCGTACAACATCACCAGCCTAACACCCGCGATGAAGAAGCGACTCAATCGAGAACGGGTAAACGTTGGACGCACGACCTATGCCGATCGTGTTAAGGCAATCTTGCGTGAAGTCACCGCCGAACTGATCCTCGACGCGCTTGCAGATCAGGTCAGACAACGGTCACGCGGGGAACAAGCCGACGAGATGAGCTGGGCGGAGGTCAGCCAATTGGCCCTAAACCATTTGGCCGCGTCCTCCAAGGTGGTGTACGTAACCGAATCCGAACTCGGAACCAATCCTGGAATCGTGGGGCACATGCGTGCCGATGGCTACGAAGTGCAGGTAGTTCCCGATGTACAGAAGGCGAGACTACAACTACAGGAGCGCCAAGGCGGCCCGGCGGCCCCGGTTTTCGAGGCCTATCTGCAGGAGTGGAATGATAGCTTTGAGTACTCTTACGTCGAGCCCGAGTCATTGTCCCCCGCCGAAGCCGAAGTTTGGGGGTACACAAACGACATTGTGAAGCTCGCGGGCGTTTCCAAACCGCCTCCTATACGCGTCTCTGAGACATTGCGGCTAGACTTGAACGATACCACGGGCGTTTGGGATCCGCAAACCGGCCAGATTGTCATTTTGCGGACGCAGCTTGCGTCAATTTCCGAATATGCTGGGACGTTATTGCACGAGCTGGCACACTTCACGACAGGCGCCCCGGACGCAAGCGTTGCGTTCGAATCCGAACTGACCCGACTGCTAGGGCGTGTGGCCAAGGCGCACCTGGCCGGATAGTTTTCGCGCACTCTGCCGAGTCCAGATAACAAGTCACTCGACCCGACCGCTCGCTGCGCTCGCCTTGCTCGCTTCGCGAGCGGCGGGTCAGTTCGACCGTTAGGCGTAAAACGTCCAGCGCTTAGCCTTCACATCAACATGGACGAGGAGAATCGGAAATGAAAAAGATTATTATTGTTTCAGCGTTGCTTTTGTGCAGCTCTGCCAACGTCAATGCTTGGCAGGCATGGCGAGATTGTGTTCCAGGCTCAATTGGCCCCGGTGGGTGTGATTCCATTGGGCCTGGTGGTGGCCAATCCATAGGTCCGGGTGGTGGGCAGTCAATTGGTCCGGGCGGTGGTTTGTCTATCGGTCCCGGGGGTGGTCAATCTATCGGTCCTGGTGGCGGTCAATCTATTGGTCCTGGAGGTGGAAAATCGCTGCTTCGTGACCGTAGCAGAGGTTTGAATACTGACACAATGAGGCCTTATTCAAATCCATATGGCAATTATTGAACGGAAGCGGCGGAGCTTCGCCAATGTGAGTTTTCACCTTGGCGAGCTACCCTCGCGAGAACTCTATGGCCTGTAAGCTTTGCAATAATGAAAGCAAGCTAATGAATTCACATATTATTCCTGAATTCATTTACAAGCCATTATATGATGAAAAACATCGATTTCATGTGCTTTCCACCTATAAGAAGGTGGGCAAACTAAAAGAACAAAAAGGCATAAGAGAAAATATGCTTTGCTCAGAGTGTGAGCAGCATATATCGAGGTATGAAAGCTATGCCAGAAAAGTGTTATTTGGCGGAGTACCTATTGTGGTTCAGAATGATGGGCCTGGAATAATTGTATCCGAAATTGATTACAAGCTTTTTAAGTTATTTCAACTGTCCGTTATTTGGCGTGCGTCAGCCTCTGAGCATAGCATGTTCAAAGATGTAAGACTGGGGCCTCATGAAAATACTATCAGGCAGATGATTATTTCCGATGATCCTGGAGAAGAGGAAAAATATTGCTGCGTCATGATGGGTATAAAATATGAATCGGATGCAATGGATAGCTTTATCGATCAGCCAGAAAAACGAAGAATAGACGGTCATGTTATATATCGTTTTATATTCGGGTCGATTGCGTGGATATATTTTGTCACATCACACAGAATTCCAAGGCTAATCAATGATTTTATTCTGAAAGAGTCGGGTAGCGCGCGTATAGCGTTCAAAGACATACAAGAGATGGATTGCATAATTGGCTTTGCCAAAGATGCCCACCTCATGGGACGTTTTCCAGATGATATCGCCTAACAAGGCAAATTCACTCGGACTGCCAAAAGCTGCGCCGCTCGTTCCTCGCTCTGCAGCTTTTGGCAGCCGGTGATTTGCGGCGTTAGCCCTCACAAGTCTTAACTGCCGCCTATTCAAGTTGTGGGGCAATCGTAAAGCAAAGAGTTCTAACATGGCGGTTCCAACAAAGTTGGGAGCACGACGAAAACAAACGTGGTTTCAGCGGCGAGTGGCCTCGTTAAAATGAAGTGAAAGCTTCCAAGTCTGAAGCTTTCAAACCATAGCCAGTTGGCCAAGTGTGCAAGCTTTAAGAGTTGAGTCGGTTTGTTTTGGCGCTCTTCGTCTTGGTTGGTAAAGTATTAAAAGTTTGGTGGCTCCGGCAAGGACGCGCCAAAACAGGTAAAAAACGGGGTCAGGCTTCCATAACTTGATATCTATAAAGGGTAGGATGAGCGCATTCTGATGATGTCTATTTGCAAAAAAATGAAAATTGCTGTTTCGTAGAAGCGACGTCACCCCATCTTGAGTAGCAGTCCCGTTTAGAGTCCGGACCTCACTGTAGCCGATTTTGCAGCTAATTGCTTTGCATAGGCGGCAGGTGTCAGACCACCCAATACTTTCTTCGGTCGCTCCT
>Ga0210039_1000326_pt1 | contig 51552 bp, 39 predicted proteins | sample CryGeyCG2114_250_3_FD_185460 | JGI IMG/M metagenome (GOLD analysis project Ga0210039, IMG submission 185460) | Groundwater microbial communities from aquifer - Crystal Geyser CG17_big_fil_post_rev_8/21/14_2.50 (SPAdes) (version 2) | ecosystem: Environmental > Aquatic > Deep subsurface >...
GAATTTTGTTTTAGATTAAATCGATCACAATTTAAAGAAACTATATTTGATAAAATTGTTCAACGAATGGTACTTCAAGAACCTTTTCCTTTTGAAATGATTAAATGTACTTAAGTATATAACTCAATAAATTAAAATATCACGATAATTGAGAGTCAAAGTAGAGCAAATTCTATTCCGCTTAAAATATTTAATTTATAGTTCAAATTTTAAGAGTTATAATTTAACATAAGTAATTTTCACATGTAATTGCTACTGTTTTACTTTGCCATATAACTTTAAAGAATTTTATCTGGAAATGAGCAAAAAAAAATAATATTGCCTCAACTTAGAGTCATTTACAGACCTTGTATGTTAAAAGTATAAAAAAAGTTCTTTGACATATTGAATAAAAAAGTTTAGTTACGGAAGAGAAGGTACCGGTCTTGGTCCACGAGACCGTGGGACAGTTTCTTCCTTCCGTCAGGTTAAAATTGGGGAATAACTTGGTATATGATACCGTATTTTACAAGGCTAGTGTTACCTGGCAATCTCTATTTTTCAAAAAAGTATTGAGGTGAAAAATGAACAAAAAATACTTTATAGGTATTGATGTTAGCAAAGGTTATGCAGACATAACCGTACTCGACAGCAGAAAAAGAATAGTTGAAGAAAACTTTCAATTAGATGACACCTTTGAAGGTCATAATAAATTATTCGAGCTATTAACCCGTCGGGAATAAACCGCAATATATAATTTAATTTTCGTATATTTGATAATGGAAAAACAAGATTTTAGAAAACTAAGTAGCCAAGAACGTTTTGTTATGCGTAAACGAGCCATCATCCTAATAAATGGTGGAACAAAACAAAAAGAAGTAGCAAAAATATTTGGAGTTAGAAATAGCACAGTAAATGCATGGGTAAAAAGCTTCAAAGCCGAAAGTACAAATGGACTAAAGGATGTAAAACGAGGTGTTAAACCAGAAGGTAAAAAACTTTTAAGTTCAGAACAAGAAAAAGCAATTCAGAAAATGATAATAGATAAAATGCCAGACCAATTAAAACTATCGTTTTCTTTATGGACACGCAAAGCAGTAAAAGAACTAATAGAAAGAGAATTCGGCGTTGTTCTAGCAGTTACAACCACTGGTGATTATTTGCGTTCATGGGGTTTTACACCACAAAAGCCGAAGAAAAAAGCATATGAACAAAACCCTCAAGCTGTAGAGAGGTGGCTCAAAGATGAATATCCTAAAATAACAAAGAAAGCCAAAAGCGAGAATGCAGAAATCCATTGGGGAGATGAAACCGGAGTCAAAAACAGTTCACAACACGGAAGATCATATGCACCCAAAGGGAAAACACCAGTAAGGCGTATGAAGGGGAAAAGACTTTCAACTAATATGATATCTTCAATAACCAATCAAGGGAAAGTGGAATTTATGATTTATTCTGGAACTATGAATGCAGATAGATTTCTTAAGTTTTTGCGCCAACTAATTAAAAATAGAGAACGAAAAATATATCTCATCTTAGATAATATAAAAGTTCACCACAGTAAAATTGTGAAAACGTGGGTATATAAAAATCAAAGGACGATAGAATTATTTTTTCTTCCATCATATTCTCCAGAGAAAAATCCCGATGAATATCTTAATTGTGATTTGAAATATGGTGTCTCAGAAAAACCAGCTCCTAAAAACGATGATAATTTGAAAAAAATAGTGAACGAACATATGACAATCTTACAGAATGACTGCAAAAGAGTAAAAAAGTATTTTAACCACCCTGAGATTAAATATGCTGCTTAATTACGGTTTATAGTCGTCGGATTAATAACAGTTTTTCATTTGGACAGGATGAAGTAAAAAGTTCATTTGGGTTACAAGTTGGAACTGGTTTTAGCTTTATAAATTTTTCTAATTCTGATATTGGTTTAAATCTATTTGCTTCCCTTAATTATGAAATTCAAAATAATAATTACAGTTTTAGTTATTTACATTCAAGTGAATTCGTATTATTTAAACATCCTGAAGAATTTGTTAGCTCTTTTGAATTAAAGTATGGAAGATTAACGAACTGAAAAATTATTCGGGATTTAATTTTAGCATATACATTGGTAAATTCTAAAAATAAATTATTCGGTTATAGTTATTGATATAAATGAGTAATCAAAATTCTAAGGCCAATAATTATTAAAATTGCTCCTCCAATAATTTCCATTTGCTTTCCAATTGAAGCTTTAATTCTCTTTCCAACACTTATTGCAAATAACGAAAGTGATGCGGTAATAATCCCAATAATTACACTTGGATACCAAATATTTACATTTAACATTGCAAGACTTAAACCAATTGCCAAAGCATCAATGCTTGTAGCAACACTTAATATTATTAAGGTAAAACCATGTGTTGGATCTTTTTTGTAGCTTTCTAATTTAGGATTAAGTCCAGAAAGAATCATTCTTCCACCTACAAAAGATAGAAGCAAAAAGGCAATCCAGTGGTCAAACATTGTAAAATAAGAAGCAAAACTAATTCCTACAAACCATCCAACAATTGGCATTAAAAATTGAAAAAGTCCAAAATGAAAAGAAAGTCTAAATTTTGCCCGCGAATTGTTTGCATATCCAGTAGTAGCTGCAACAAGCGAAACCGCCGAAGCATCCATTGCTAAACCGAGAGCAATAATAAATATTTCAAAAAAATCCATTGCTAGAAATTATCCTTTTAAATAAGTAGGATTAAAGATTATAAACAAAGGTTAAAATATAAAGTTTACTATTCTTAAATACTAAAACCCGGAAATTCATTTTTGATAAACATAGATAATGCAATAGGATTAAAATTAACATTTAAAAAAAAGTAATCAATATAGTGGCGAACTTGCCCCAACTTACTCGGTTGTAGCGTTTGTACACAAAAGGTTGAGTGAAAAATGGTATAAATACTTAGAGCGCGTTAGTCGAAAACATGCATTAATGCTTTTCTAATGCATATTGGGGAATAAATTGAATTTGTTTATTTTAGCAAAAGGAAATTTAAATTTTTGCCAAAACTTAACTAATTTAGTTTTGAAAATACATTTTGCTTACAATTAAGACGGGGAATATAAAATGATTAATAAAAATAACTGGACAGCCGAAAACATTCCAGATCAAAGTGGAAAAATAATAATAGTAACTGGCTCAAGCAGTGGAATTGGATATGAAGCCGCAAGAGTGCTTGCAAATAAAAATGCAAAAGTTATTATTGCCGTTCGAAATTTTAAAAAAGGCGAAAATGCAAAAGCAAAGATAATGAGTAAAAATTCAAAAGCAGATGTGCGTGTAATGAAAATTGACTTGTCAGATTTATCATCCATTAAAGATTTTGCTGATGAGATTAACCAAAAATTTGAAAAACTTGATTTACTAATTAATAACGCTGGAGTTATGATTCCGCCATATTCAAAAACAAAAGATGGATTTGAGCTACAGTTTGGGACAAATCATTTAGGACATTTTGCTTTAACTTTGCAACTACTCAATTTAATTGAACGTACTCCAAATTCCAGAATTGTTAATGTTGCAAGTTCAGCTCATAAATATGGAAACATAAATTTTGGTGATTTAAGTTGGGAAAACAGAAAATATAAAGCATGGCGCGCTTATGGCGATAGCAAAATTGCAAATTTATATTTTACAAAAGAATTAGCCAAAAGATTAGTTGATAAAAAGATTTTGGTAACAGCAGCTCATCCTGGTTGGACTGCAACCGATCTTCAGCGCCACTCTGGATTTTTTGAATTTGCAAATAAATTTTTTGCAATGCCAACTGAGCAAGGTGCTTTGCCAACATTAAGAGCAGCAACTGACAAAAATGCAAAAAGTGGCGATTATTTTGGTCCCGATGGCTGGCAGGAATGGAAAGGTTTTCCAGTTTTGGTTCAACCAAATGCATTAGCAAAAAATGACGCAATTGCCCAAAAATTGTGGAAAGTCTCGGAAGAATTAACAAAAATAAAATTCGAAGCAAATTAGCCGATTTAATAATTGAATTAAATAATGCAGAAATCTAGAAAAATCACAAATATTTTCTAACATCTACCGATTTCATTCCAGCTCTTTCTGCAGCTTCAAGTCCAAAATCTCCATCTTCAAAAACAAGACAATTTTCTGGAGCCACATTCATTCGTCTTGCACATTCCAAAAATATTTCTGGATTTGGCTTTGCTTGTATTTTATCACTTGATGTAAGTACAAAATCAAACAAATTAAAAATTCCAATTGAAGTTAGAGAAGCATGAACGTTATATTCTGACCCTCCAGAAGCAACCGACATTGGCAAAATGCTTTTATATTTAAGTGCAATATCTACTACTGGCTGTATTGCTTTGGCATTTTTAATCTTTTCTTTAGTAAAGGTTTCTTTATCTTTTAAAATTTTTTCAAGACTTAGATTGTCGTTGTATTTTTCATTGTACATCTTTACAATCTCTTTTCCGGAAGTGCCCTTAAGACTATCTATAAATTCATGTGGAAATTCTCGATCATTCATTTCAAATGCTCTTTTCCAAGCATCAAGATGAAGACCCATTGTATCGGCTAATGTTCCATCGCAATCAAAAATTAAAGCTTTTATGTTTTCTGGTATTTTTATCATTATGCTTTCTTTTATTTTATGTTAGCGGTTTTAAGTTTAAATATTAATAACAAAATTTGTTTAATTAAATATACTTTTATAAAATTCCATTAAAAAACTTCTGGTAATTTCTCTTGAATACTTAATTTTTTGTATCTTATACTAACAATTATTTACAAACAACAAAAATTATGAATGATAAAAACAGTTAAATTTATTTTTGCACTTTTAGTCATGTATTCATGTTCATCCATTGATTATATTAAGAGCACAAACATTTCTGATGAAGCATTCAAAAAAAAACACAATGAAATAAGTATTGTTACATATAATATAAAAGCAATTTACGATAAAGAGAAAAATGAGATGGATAGTCTTCTCGGTTTTGTAAAAAGCAATCAGTTTGATTTTGTATTATTTCAAGAATTGTTTGATGAAAGCACACGGAATGAAATTGTTGAAAAAAGTGAGTCAAATTATCAAACTATTATTTCAAGAGTAGATTATAATAGTTTTCCAGAATTTTTATTTCAGGATGCTGGTTTGTTTTTAATGAGTAAGTATCCTCGTGTGGATTTATCCAAAATAGATTTTGGGGATGACATTAATAACTCCAATGGCATAATCCACATGGTTTTGGAAAAAGAGTGGTCAAAAACAAAAGATTTTCTTGCAAATAAATCTGTACTTGGGTCTTTGTTTAACATTAATGATTCAACCCAATTATTCCTTTTTACAACACATGTTCAAGCTATTGGAACACATGAACATAAATTATTTCAATTAGATCAGATTAAAACCTTTATTGATTTAGCAGTAAAAGGTGTAATTAGCTCTGGAAAAGTAAGCTCATCAAAAAATTTAATTGTTTTGCTAGCTGGTGATTTTAATAGCGATGCATACAATTCTGAACGGTATAAAAACTTATTAAAACACTTGGGTTTTCCACGAGATTTGCACAAGGAATTTAATGGCAATAAAGAAGAATATACTTTTGCTTTTCGTTCACGCAAACCATCGAGACGGTTTGATTATATTTTGGCATACGATAATTGGGGCAAATTCAACTTGAAAAAGGTAAATGTAAAATCTATTGGCGTTGAGGATGTAACGGTTGATTCTGTTAGCATCTCCGATCACATAGCATTAAAAGCTAACCTTTTAATAAAATAAAGGAACCTCATGAAAATTAATGCAATTATTACTGGCTCAACAGGAATGGTTGGAGAAGGTGTACTTTATCAATGTTTGCAAAATGAAAATGTTGAATCTGTATTGGTTATTAATAGAAGACCCTGCGGTGTAAAGCATCCAAAATTGATGGAAATAATCCACAAAAATTTTATGGATTTGTCCCCGATTGAAGATAAACTTGCTGGTTACAATGCGTGCTATTTTTGTTCTGGAGTTTCGTCGGTTGGAAAAAAGGAGAACGAATACAGGCAACTAACTTATGACTTAACGCTAAATTTTGCAAAAACATTAATTAAAATTAATGGTGGGCAAAGCAAAAACATCACTTTTACGTACGTTTCTGGAGTAGGAACTGACAGCACAGAAAAAGGCAAAAGCATGTGGGCACGCATTAAAGGGTAAACTGAAAATGATTTGTTAAAACTACCTTTTAAAGGTGCTTATATGTTTAGACCAGGATACATTAAACCAATAAAAGGTTTGAAAAATGCATACAAAGTTTCTAAAGTGCTTTCACCATTTTATCCAATTTTTGAAAAATTGTTTCCTAAATATGTTGGAACTTTGGAAGAGCTTGGCAATTCGATGATTTATGTAACATTAAATGGATATGAAAAGAAAATCTTGGATTGTGTGGATATTAGAAGAATTGGGAAATAGTTTTTATAATTTTAAATAAAATCAATTTTCAATAAATCTGGATGTAAAAATTTATAATTCAAAACACTTTTAACCTTTAAATTGCTAATAATTTTAAAAGTGTTCGTGTCAGAATCAATAAATCTTGGCGATGCAAGTCCACACGATTCAACTGCCTTTGTATAAAATTCTCTTCTTGTGGGATGTGTATCGGCACAACAATTAAACGTTTCAGCCCAAACTTCTTGCCGAATAATTTGATTTATAATTTCAATGCAATCATCGCAATGAATTAAATTTACAAACGAACCCGGATTTGGAATAAAACCGCTTGAGCCAAAAAACTTTCCTGGATGCCTATTATAACCTATTAGTCCTCCGAACCGCAAAATGGTTGTTTTAAATTGATTACAATTTTTAAATAAGTTTTCGATTAAAACAAGTGGATTTGTTGAACTTTCTAAGTTGTCCGATTCAAATATTGTTTTATTTGAGTTTTCATAAACTGAAGTTGAGCTAATAAATATCACTTTTTCAATTTGTGATAATTTCAACTCAATTAGTAATTTTTTGAAACCTTCCAAGTTTTTTGAGGGAATATTGATTATCAAAATTTCAGATTCAAGAAACTCATTTATGTTTTGAGATAAACAATTTATATCAATTAAAAAAGGCTCGGCTTTTATTGACAGCAATTCTTCAAAACGATTTTGAGATGTTGTTGAAGCTTTAACCGAATTTCCGCAATTAATCAATTTTTCACTTAATGGAAATCCCAGCCATCCACTTCCTAAAACACTAATTTTTTTATGGGCTTTTATCATTTAAAATCTATTTTTTATGGGTTGATTTTTCTTTAACACACAAAACAATCCAGAAGAATTGATTATCCTTTATAAAGATAAAAAATTTAATCCATAATAAATTCACACGATTGTAAAACTGTTTTACATCATAAAGATATTTAGCAATATTTTCAATTATTCCGTATTTTTTGCAATTAGATTTTTTAAAGTAAATGGAGAAAAAAATGGCTGAAAATTTTGATATGATACAAAAAGTTTATGCTGGTTTTTCGGAAAAAGTGAGTAAAGCCCGCGAAATTCTTGGAAGACCAATGACTTATGCCGAAAAGATTTTATACTCACACCTTTGGGACGAAACCACAACAGAACATAAGCGCGGAGTTGATTATGTTGATTTAGCTCCAGATAGAGTTGCAATGCAAGACGCAACTGCCCAAATGGCACTTCTTCAATTTATGCATTCTGGAAGAAAAACTGTTGCTGTGCCTTCAACTGCACATGCCGACCATTTAATTCAAGCCCGCGATAATGCAAAAGCAGATCTTGATAGAGCCAATGATGAAAACGAAGAAGTTTATAATTTCCTTGAATCCGTAACCCAAAAATACGGTGCTGGATTCTGGAGACCTGGTGCTGGAATTATTCATCAAGTTGTTCTCGAAAATTATGCTTTCCCTGGTGGAATGATGATTGGCACTGATTCTCACACCCCTAATGCTGGTGGACTTGGAATGGTTGCTATTGGTGTTGGTGGTGCTGATGCTGTTGATGTTATGGCTGGAATGGCTTGGGAACTTAAATGGCCAAAACTTATTGGTATTAAATTAACAGGTAAACTTTCTGGTTGGACTTCACCAAAAGATGTAATTCTTAAAGTTGCTGGCGAGCTTACTGTTAAAGGTGGTACTGGTGCAATTGTTGAATATTTTGGCGAAGGCACAAAAACAATTTCCGCAACTGGAAAGGGAACCATCTGCAACATGGGCGCCGAAATTGGTGCAACTACTTCTCTTTTTCCTTTTGATGAAAAAATGGCGGCTTACTTAAAGAAAACCAACCGCACAGATGTTGCTGAACTTGCGACTCAAAATGCTGATTATTTAAGAGCCGATAATGAGGTTTACGAAACTCCAGAAAAATATTATGACCAAATTCTTGAAATAAATTTAGATGAATTAGAGCCGCACTTAAATGGTCCTTTTTCTCCAGACCGTGCTTGGCCTCTATCTAAAATGAAACAAGCTACAAAAGAAAATAATTTTCCAGATGAACTTAGTGTTGGTTTAATTGGAAGCTGCACAAACTCAAGTTACGAGGATATTGACCGCGCTGCAAGTATTGTGCGACAAGCAATGGCAAAAGGATTAAAAGCAAAAGCTGAGTTTATAATTACTCCAGGTTCTGAGCAAGTTCGAGCTACTATTGAACGCGACGGACAGTTGAAAACATTAACCGATTTCGGCGGTGTTGTTATGGCTAACGCTTGCGGACCTTGTATTGGAATGTGGCACAGAATGGATAATCCAGAAAACAAACGCAACAGCATTGTTAACTCATTTAACAGAAATTTTGCAAAACGTCAGGACGGAAACCCAAATACGTTAGCTTTTGTTGCTTCACCAGAAATTACAACCGTTTTAACGCTTGCTGGAAAAATCACTTTTAATCCAGAAATTGATACCTTAAAAGACTCTGATGGAAATGAATTTAAATTGGATTCTCCATTCGGTGACGAGCTTCCAGAAAATGGATTTGTTCCAGATTTAAAAGGATATTTAGCACCTCTTGAAGACGGCTCATCGGTTGAAGTAAAAGTTAGTCCAACAAGTGATAGATTACAGCTTTTGGAAAGATTTTCACCGTGGGATGGCAAAGATTATACAGATATGCCTCTTTTGTTAAAAGCAAAAGGAAAGTGTACAACAGATCATATTTCAATGGCTGGTCCTTGGTTAAAATTCCGTGGGCATTTGGATAATATTTCAAACAACTTTTTACTTGGTGCAATAAACGCTTATACCGAAAAACCAGGCGAAGCAAAAAACCAATTGACTGGCGAGTACAAAGTTGTGCAAGAAGTTGCGCGCGCATACAAAGCAAAAGGAATAAACTGGGTTGTTGTTGGCGATGAAAACTATGGCGAAGGCTCAAGCCGCGAACATGCAGCAATGGAACCACGTTTCCTTGGTGGAAAAGCAATTATTGTAAAAAGCTTTGCACGTATTCACGAAACAAATCTTAAAAAACAAGGGATGCTTCCATTAACATTTGCAAATCCAAACGATTACGATTTAATCTTGGAAGATGATAAATTTAATATTGTGGGATTAAACGAATTAGCTCCTGGAAAACAAGTTGATGCAATTATAAAACACGCTGATGGAACAAAAGACGAAATAAAATTAAACCATACCATGAATCAGGGTCAAATAGAATGGTTCAAAGCTGGCAGTGCATTAAACTTAATTGCATTACAAAATAAATAGATTTACAATAAAGCCACGATTTAGGTCGTGGCTTTAGTAGACAAGTATTTTTCTGGTTGTTTTGGTCGCGCGTTCGGCTATATCTTTATTTCAATAATCTTACTTGTATCAATTCCCAAAATGTCAACCACTTTTACCATTACTTTGTATTTACCTGATTCTTTATATTCGTGAGCAGTACTCGTAAATTCAATAGTTGGATTTTTCTTGGTTCTAAAACTTTGCCACTCGTTTTCAAACAAATAATTTCCACTCCATTTTTCTTCTATTTCGCCTTTGATGTTATGAATTTTAATTATTTCCTTTTTGTCTTCATAGTTAAAGTCGATTGCCCAATAATCAATCCAGTCGAACCAATTTTCAGTTAAAACGGTTCTTGTAATAATTCCGTTTTTATCCTTTTCAATTTTAATAATCTGTCCGTCTTCGATTACTACTTTACTTCCTGCTCGCATTGATTGTTGAATATCTTCAATATCATCTTGAGTGTAATGTGTAACAAAATCGGTTAATTCAATTGTTATTGATTTCCCTTTGATTTTTTCTTTGGTGTTTAAGTAGGCAACATCATAAAAACGGGCTTGACCTTTTTCAACGGCTCGTTTATCAAACACATCTTTTGGAATATATTTTAAAGTAATTACAACACCTTTTTCTCTCAATTCCTGAATAAACTGTGGAGTTAAGCCCATTTCAAATTCAAAGCCCAAAACATCTACTTGCGTGTATAGTTTTTGGCGGCATTCTTCAAAAATATCCAGTAATCGGCTTTGTGTTACAGGAACATCCAAAGGACCAACATTCACAAACCGACCTACTTTACTTCCGTGCAATGTGCTGTGTCCTTCAATTCGTTTTGCTTTGTAGGCTTGCAAGATTAAATCAACATACAAATCTTCTTTGGCGGTTAGTGAGCCTGTCGAACTACCGTTTGTTAAGTCATCCATAAAAAACTGGCGTTCATATTTGCCCAAATTTAATATTTCAAAAGCACGGAAATCTTTGCCATTTGCTTGCAATACCCGTTGTATGCCAATCAATCTTTTGCGAGTTGTGTGAACTGAAAATCTTCCTAAATCGGTAGTTATCCATTTGCGGTTTAATTTTTCCGCAACTGCTGCAGTTGTGCCGCTGCCGCAAAAGAAATCGGCTATTAAATCACCTTCATTGCTGCTTGCTTTTATAATTCTTTCTAAAAGGGCCTCGGGTTTTTGGGTGGGGTATGGTAAATGTTCATTACTTAAAGTAAATACTGCTGAAATATTCCAAACATCATCTACTTGACTTATTCTAAAGTCACCGTATTCATCAGTCCCTTGTTGTCTTCCTTCAAAAGATGATTTAAAACCAGGACCATAAAGGCAAAAATAGTATTCCTTAACTTCTTGAGGAGTGAAGGTATATTTTTCATTCTTTGAGTAAAATAAAATATTGTCGTGTCTCCTTTGAAAGATTTTATTAGCCAAATTCCCAGTTCTATAATGCCAAATTATTTCATTAATAAAATTATTTACACCAAACACATCATCTAAAAGTAGCTTGAGATAACTATTAACGCGAAAATCACTATGAATCATTATCAAACCATCTTTTGAAAGAAGTTGATGCATTAGTTTAATTCTCTCAAACATCATATTTAAATAAGAAGAGATTCCTTTACCCCAAGTATCACGGTATGCAATTTCTTCAATAATGCTTTGTTTCTTTTCAGCGGTTTCGCCACCAATCTTTATATCAAAACCAAAGTCAGCACCTACGGCAAAAGGTGGGTCAATGTAAATAAGTTTTAAACCGCCTTCTTTTTCAATTTCTTCTCTTATTGGACCATTTGCCAAAGAGGAAAGAATAAGTTTGTTATCGCCCCAAATTAGTTTATTTGTCCAGCCTTTTAATTGTCGTCCACGGAAATCTGTTTCAAACAAACTGGTTTGCAGTTTATCGGCTTCTTTTCTTGGTTCATCAATATGTTCAATGCTATGAAAAGGCAGAGCAACATTTGTAATGTCTTCTTTTCGTCCATTCCAGAAAAGAAAAACATCTTCTTCATCAGCAAATAATTTATAAATAAACTCTTTGGGCAGCTTTTTGCCTGCTTTAATCAGTTCAATGATATCATTCTTTTCTTGTTCTGTCATAATTTCACTTTATTTTTATTCAAAATTTATTCTTCTTGTTATACCTAAATTTTTCTGTTGTGAATCTCTTTCCCCTTAAAAAACCCTTAAAACTCGCCTAAACAGATAAAAATTAAGTTGTTTGTTTACATCCAGTTACAGCCATTTTCGCCTTAATTTTCACCTAAATACGCCCAAACTCACCTAAATTCTACTAAACACTGTTCAATTTTTTAAAAACCATTCTTTCTTTTCATTTGATTCAATTTGGTTTGCTTTCCTTAAGAATGATAAATAGTTATCAACTTTTTTTATTTTTTGTTTAAGTGAAAGTGCATCCGAAAGTTTTGGTACAATAAAATTATTTAAAGTTCGGCGTTTAGCTTTGCCAAAGCGCTTTAGATATTCCACAATCATTTCCCTAAAATGCGAATCGTCAAGACTACGATTAGCTAAATATTCAGCTTTTAATGCATCATCATCAATTCTTTTAATAACATTAAAAGATAAATATGCTGAATTTATTCTGCCTTCAATAAGCTTCTGTTTTTTAAGATAATTAAATTCTTCCGAACTTAATTTTTTCTTTTTTTGTACCTTATCGAGCAATAATATATCTTCGAGCGTTAAAGATTTATTCTGAATTAAAATTCGAGCAAAATCTTCATCAAGAATTTTCCCGGTAACAGTAACTTTAACTTTACCGTTAGCGAAATCATAGTCAGGAAGAGGAAAGAAGCGCTCACGTTGAAAATTAAAAATCTTTCTTATACCGCCGCCTTGTGTTTCTATCAAATCCAGATTTTTCATCGCCTCAACAAGGAAAGGATTCCTATACCTTTCCTCGGGGGAATCATGTAGAATTACATTTTCAACAGAGCCGGGAATAAAAGTACCATAATTTGAGTAAATAAGCTGGTCATCTTCAATTTCCACAACATTAATGCGTGCACCCTTTGAATAGTCTTGATGAGCAATTGCGTTATTTAATGGTTCGCGTATTGTAAAAGGATCATAGCGTAGAAATTCATCGGGGAAAAGTGTCCCATCTCGTAAATAGCGATATTTAAGATTTCTTATTTTTTTGTAAACGTTATCAACTGCAAGAATTAATGGAATTGAAAAAATTTCAAAATCTTTATCCTGATTGTCAATTGTTTTTAAGTTCCATCTTATTTTAACGGTTGAGCCTAGAAAGTGTTCAGATTCTTCTTTTCCAAGTAAAATTAAAGCAGTGCGGGTTATTTTACTTTTAATAGTAATTTTTGCCTTGTTCAAAAATTTTGCATCATCCCAATTTGAAGCTTCATTTTCATATTTTGGATTACGTTTTACAAACTCAATACGAGCTTTTTTAATAGCCTCCGAGTCTAAATCATCAATAGTGGCATCAGATACAATAACTTTTGTCCAATCTTCCAAAGAATTATAAATCATCCGAATGTATTCTTGGAAATTACGTAAATCTGTTTTATTACTTCCAATACGGATATAAGGAATTTTCTTAAAATATGTAGGTTCTCCCTTTGCCGAAGGGATGCGAATTAATACTATTTTATGTTTATTTGTATAGAATTCATAAATTTCAAAATTAATGCTTGGGGATAATAAATTTCGTAACCAGAGCTCTAAATCTTGGTTTCCTTGTTTAGCTTTTGTAAATGTGAAATTGGTTCCGATTATTTTATGATTAGAATCCTCAACGCCCCATATTAAAAAGCCATAATGTTTATTTTTAATAGTGGCGCCGTTACTCATGGCAGAAATATATTCGCCAATTTCTTCATTTGAGATTGTACCTTTGTTTGGTTTAAACTCAACCCATTCATTTTCGGATGGTAACTTTACCAAATCGTTCAATAATTCTATTAATTGTTTTTCTGTCATTTCACTTCAAAAATTTTTAATACATCGGCAAATAATTTCAATTCGTTTTTTATTTCATCCCACTTTTCTTGCTTTACATAAACGGGTGTATAAGTGTAATTTTGCTGAACCGAGTTTATGTCTTTACACCAGGCAATAAGTCTTTTAATCTTTCGTATGTCGTCTAAATCTTCCCGCCCTTTAGTTTCTAAAATAAAAAAAGTGTTGGGTTGGGTTTTTACAAAAAAGTCGGGGTAATATTCACGAATATTTCCGTCTTCTGACTGATATTCAATTTTGAAGTTTACACCACCTTCACCAATTGTGTTTTTAGCATAGGAAATAACATCATCAAATTTATTTTCTAAAAACGAAGCCAATTCCAGTTCAAAAAGATTATCGCCAATTATTTTATTGAATACGGATTTTTTAGGAACAAGAAAGGATTGGTTTTCTGCGATTTTAGGTTTGGTCAGTTTTAGCGAAATGTAGTTTTTTACTTCAGCCGTCCCTCTATCGGTTACGGTTAATTCGTCAATTGCTTTTTTGAAAGTAGATTTTAAGATTTCTTTGGGATGAAGCTCAGATAGGTTGCGTAAAGTTTGAGCTTCGCTTAATTCTACCTCTCGGTTAAAAAGTTGATACTTAATAAAACTCTCCACTTTGGGATATAAAATATCAAAACCACTAACCAAACGACTGTCCTTTAAAATTGCAGAAGTGAAAAAACCGATTACATTTCGGAAATCGGGAACGGTATCATTAAAAACGGTTTTATGTGAAAAATCTCCTTCAATATCGTTGAAAACAATTTCTTTTAATTCTTCACTACTGAATTTCTTTAATATTACTTTTTCGTTTTTGAATTTGCTAACATCAATTAATTCAAGATTTTTAAATTCCCTGTAAATTCTTGGACTCATTTGTGGAATGGGGATATCCAAATCATCAAGATTTTTATTGGGATTTTCTTTATCAACTTCCACAATAACGGGCGATTTTCCTTTTGTCCCTTTTCCCATTGGGCTGTACTGAAATTCGACACCTTCGGTTTTTAGACTTTCAACAAACTCTAGAAATGCTGGTGTTCCAACAACAACCAAATTTTCAGGAGTGTCAAGCGGAAACATTTTTCTCAAACCACGTCCGATTGTTTGTTCAGGTAATATTTTTGAATCTGCACCGAATGGGCGAAGCCCAACAACAGTTGTGACATTTTTAACATCCCAACCTTCGCGAAGCATTAAAACTGAAACAACGGCTTTGTAAGGAGAATAATCTTTATCAATATCATCAGCTGCTTTTCGGAGAATTTCTAATTCTTCTTTTGCCTTTTTTGTAGTTGCAGTTTCCTTAATTTCACCTGAATTATTTGTGTGAATTGTCAAAACCGCATTTTTCATTTTTGCATAGTTGCTTTCCAAAAATGCCGCCGCCTGGTCTGCTTCTTTGGTACTCATTGTCATTATGAAAAGAATAGGTGTTTTGTGATTCTTCAATTCCTCGTATTGCTGTTCCCATTCCAAGTAACCAAGATGAATGTAATCTTTGTATCGTTCTACAAAATCAGATGAATCCTTTTCCTGTATTTTTTGTCTTGAAGCTTCATCGGGTAAAACCGGAGATTTTACTACATTCTGTTTGATAGCTTCAACTAAAGGATAATCACAAATTGTTTGAACGAAAATTGCACCGTTGTTGTGTTTTGGTGTTGCAGAAAAATCAGTTTGCAATCCTATTCCGCAACCGTTTTTTAGTTTTAGTTTGTTGCTAATATCTTCAATGCTTTTAAACCAAGCCAATGAACTGTCGTGTATGTGATGAGCTTCATCATTCAATATCACCAAGTCTTTTATTTTATCACTCCGTAACACCTTTCCCAAGTCTAAACCTTTTGATGTGTCGGCATCTGGTTTTGGCTTTACCCCCAAAAAAGTATGCTCAAAACTTTGTTCAGGTTCTTCATTAAAAAATACTCTGTGGATATTTGTTAGAAAAATATTTCCCGATTCTGTTATTGGTTTAAGTTCGTCCTGAATATGTAATGTTAATTGAAAATCGTTTTTCCAATCTTTGTCGTCAAAGCCATTTTCGGGTAGAAATGGTTCTTCGAAAAACATTTTTAAGCCATCAAAGTCTCTTCTCAGACGGTTTAATACAATTATGTTTGGAGCAATTACCAAAAAGTTTTTTGAAAGTGGGCTGTCAGTTTCGTAGCGTTTATGGAAATAACTCCAAACTAATGCCAAACCCATAACTTTTGTTTTACCCGCGCCGGTCGCCATTTTTATAACATACCTTGTCCAGCTTTCGTCAAACATTCCGGTACTTACACGACCCGAAGAATCAAAACGCATTAATTCGTATTTATCTTTTGCTTTTGCAACTTCATACAAATAAATAATTGATTCTATTGCTTCACGCTGCGAAAAGAAAAAACTAAATTTCGTTTGTCCGATTAAATGTTCCTGATTAAACCAAAAATTCATTAATGATTTGGAAGTGTCGGAAGCACCTTTGTATTCTTCTTCTCTCCATTTTGTAACAGCTAATCGAATTTTGTAAACCAACGGCGGTAAAAGCTTTTCATAGGCATTTTGAAAAGCATCCATTTGGCTTTGTGTTGGCGCCCATCTTTCGTTGGGCTGCAATATTTTAAATGGGTCTGAATATTTCATTTAGTCTTTTTTTTAATGCAAAATACAATTTTTTTTTAGAATTTGTGAGTAAAAAAACACTCTTTTGCAAGCTGAATTTTTGTCTCGTGCGTTGGAGCTTGAATATGCTCTGTTTTATGCGTTACCATAACATATTCTTTCTTTTAATTATTTCTTCCGTCAAATTTTAAAAGTTCTAAATACGGGTCACCATTTAAATCAAGTAATTTTGCAAAAGCTGGTTCTGTTTTTAACCCTGTTGTTTTAAGTCTAATTATTTCGTTTTTAAAATCAGACCCTTTTTCAAGCAAAATCTGATTTTCAATAATCATGTGCCTGTATGCGTTTTGTTGAACTGTTGTAATATCTTGTCCAAATATCTCAACTTTAAAGATGTCCGATTTAAAGCTGGCAATACTGGCTTTAACTCCATAAAAACTATTTGTCCACAATTTAAAATCTTCAAATTTACCGAAATGTAGTTTCAACCAATTACAAAATGTATCATGGTCATTACATTCACAAATTATATCCAAATCACTATCTGGCAAGTCAATGCAAATTGGTATTGTACCTGTTAATATCGGGGTATACTCTTTTAAAATTTCCAATATCTCAGATTCAATCAAAAACTTATAAACTTTTCTTTGCCTATCATTTCCTCTTTCGAGGTAATCAATTTTTTTGAAATCAATCATAGTTGTAAACATTAATTTTTTGCATTTCTATAAAATGAACTTAAATAAATAAACTAATAAATCCAACGGTTTACGGCTATTATGATATCATTTTTGTTGCATTACTAGTTTAATTTTAGTCTCTTTTCAAAAATGCGTCTAAAATTTTGCTTATTTTTACAATCCAAATTAGAAAGATTATACATGCTAAAAATAAATGAAATATTCTACTCAATTCAAGGTGAAAGTACTTTTGCTGGCGAAAGATGTGTATTTGTAAGATTAACTGGTTGCAATTTGCGATGTACTTATTGCGACACTGAATATGCGTTTTATGATGGAAAAGAAATGTCAATTGAGGAAATAATTGAAGTTGTGGCTTCGTACAATTGCAACTTAATTGAAATTACTGGAGGCGAACCACTTTTGCAAAGTGACGTTTATCCTCTAATGACAAAACTATGCGATAAAGGTTTTGTTGTTTTGCTCGAAACAAGTGGCTCTCTTTTGATTGAAAATGTTGATAAACGAGTTACAAATATTTTGGATTTCAAAACCCCATCCAGCAAAATGGATAAAAAAAATGATTTTAGAAATGTTGAATGCTTAAAACCCAAAGATGAAGTTAAATTTGTAATTGGTTCGCAAGAAGATTACAATTGGGCAAAAGATATAATTGTAAAATACAAGCTAAATGAAAAAGTCACTATTTTATTTTCCTCCGTGTTTGGAAAAATTGAGCACGAAGAATTGGTTAATTGGATTTTAGAAGATAATTTAAATGTTCGTTATCAACTACAAATGCATAAATATATATGGGATCCTGCAAAAACGGGGGTTTAATAAAACACTACTGAGTTGAAAATGTTTAAAAGAAATTAATAAAGAGATAAAGAAGAATGAAAATAGCAAAAAGTTTTAGATGGGAAATGGCTCATAGATTGCAGTGCCACAAAGGAAAATGCTTTAATTTACATGGACATTCGTACAAAATGGAAGTGGAATTTGAAGGAAGTGTTGATAGCAATACTGGAATGGTCCTTGATTATTTTGTGGTTAAAGATATTGTTGCTCCCCTTGTAAAAAAGTTAGACCACTCTGTAATTATTTGGGAAAAGGATAAAATTTTAATAGAAAAAATATCTGCGCTAAATTCTGCTCATGTAATTGTTCCTTTTGAATCCACTGCCGAAAATCTTGTTGGATATTTTTTGGAGAAAATTTCGAAATCAAATCTTCCCAAAAATATTATAAAAGTAAAAGTTCGTGTATGTGAAACTGAAAACACTTATGCAGAAGATGAAATGGTTTTATAGAGGTAACATATTGTGTAACCTCTACAAAAATTATTCTAACTCATCTAAAATTTCTTCTTTTCTTTCTTCTGATAATTCATCAATTGTTCTAAATGAAGTAAGAATTACATCGCCTTGTTGAATTAGCTTTTTCTTATAATATTTTGGGGCATAAATTGAAGCATCAAGCATGTAAAATCGTCCAGTATTTTCATCCAAATATGAATAGCTCACAAAAGGACCGCCTCCGGATTTATCACTAAATTTCCAAAAACCTTGACTCATTAAAGCATAATGTTCGTTAAAATTTGCTTGCGAAACCATGGGTTTAGACATCCCAAAAGAAATATCAACGCAAACCGAATCATCGCTAACCAAAAAATGCTTTTGCGTAATTCTGTTTCTAATATTTATTAGGCTGTCACTATTTAGAAAACTTGCGTTTGCATTTTCAATCCAATGGACAAATATCCAGCGTTCAACTGGTGTATTTCTTCCACTTCTTAGCCATACAAAATTATTTGTAGAATCACTTTTTGCAAGTTCAACAGCAGGTTGCACGTAAATTGTCCAACCATATTTGTTTAACAATTCAGCTTCAATTTTTTGGTTTTCATATCTTGGTTTATAAAGTTTTGAAAAGAGTCTGTCGTTGGATATTTTTCTGAAAGAATAAAGAAGTTCTTCATTTCCATTTAATATATCTTTTTTTAATTCCTCTGCCGAGTTGGCAACAATAAACATAACCAATTGATCTTTTGCCCATAGATTGTTTTTGTTGAAAAAGAATTCTTCTCTATTCTTTACAAGTTTGGTCACCGAAGAATCTAAAGCTTGTTTAATATATTCCGAAACTTGGTCTTTTGCATTAAGAGAGCCAAGAAAGATTATGTTTTTTCTGCTTTTAAGTTGATTAAGGTTTTCAATGTTTTCCCTTTTTAGATTAAAAAGATTTTCAGGCTGCGGAGTATATATTACCTTTTCAAAAACATGTAGCATTTCGGCTTCAAGTTCAAGGAAATGGAGTGAATCTGCAATAACAATAATATCATCATCATTTCCAATAGCTGGCTTTTTTGAGTTAGTGCATGCAGAAAAAAGGAATATTGCTAAAAAGAAAATAGAAAGTAAAATAGTTGGCTTGTTTTTCATATAAGTTCAAATTTGTTAAAAATAATAAAAGTTATACACAAAAATTTATAATAAGTTTCACCTATCCTGTCTTATTAAATTGCTTCTTCTTTTAACCCTTTTGCATTATCCATGTTTAATGTGGAACGTGTGGTAAAATTAGTTGTAAATTTGGTAAAAATATTGAATAAAGGACTGCCATCGTAATACAAACCGACAAAGGAATTGTTAAATTATCATCAGCCCAACCGTAAGAAATATTTTCTACAATAGCTGAAACAACAACAGCAGCAAATCCTATTAAATATTCGGTAAGATTTCCCTCAATTTTTGGCGTTGCCAACATTACTAAACTTCCAAATAACAAAAATGCGACTGTTCCTTCAAGACTTTTAAAAAGGAATTTATGGCGTCCAAATTTTCTTCCTATTAAAGCAGCAAAAATGTCACCAAAAATTAGAACAGCAATTCCTAACAAAACAAAAACTTTTGCAAAAAATAAAACCGTAACTAGAGCTGCAATTAATACATAAGTAGCACCACTTAGTGTAATTTGCTTTGAATTAATTTCATGTTCACGAAGCATAAATCCAAAAACGGAATGGAAAAACTTTTTATATGATGGAAAAAGATACCTTGCCAAATCCAAAATTAGAGATAATAAAGTAAAAGGAATTAGTATAGTGAGTGCTAATTCCTTTGTAATAAAATAATAAACAATTGCTATTGAAAGTGAAAGCAAGTGTATGCTTTTTCTTAACAATTCCGCTTTGTAATTTATTGTTCCCTTATCAAGCGTTGTTGTCATCACTTCCGTCTTTTTTCTCTATTTCTTTGTTAGGACCTTCTTTTCTTGCCTCTTTTTCTTTAATCATATTTTTAACGTGATCAGGAATTTCATCGCTGTTTTTCTTTAATGGCGGTAGTTCTTCGCCATTTATAATTTTATTAATTTCGTCAGCATCAAGAATTTCACGCTCTAACAATTCTTTTGAAAGTCTATGTAGAACGTCCATGTTTTCCACCAAAATATTTTCTGCACGCGCCATTGCTTCCATAACAATTATTTTTACTTCGGCATCAATTTCTTGAGAAGTGTTTTCGCTAAATTCTTGATGTTTTGTTACTTCTCTACCAAGGAATAATTCTTCTTGCTTAGAACCATACGCAATTGGTCCCATTTTTTCACTCATTCCCCATTCACAAACCATTTTTCTGGCAATGCCGGTCGCTTTTTCAATATCATTTCCGGCACCGGTAGTAAAATTATTGAAAACTATTTTTTCAGCAGCTCTGCCACCAAGTGCATAAGTAATAATTCCTTCAAGATATTCTTTTGAATATGTGTGTTTTTCATCTACTGGAAGATAAGTTGTAACACCCAAAGCACGACCTCGTGGAATAATAGTAACTTTATGGACTGGGTCAGCTTGTGGTGTTTTAAGTGCAACAAGAACATGACCAATTTCGTGATAAGCCGTAATATTTTTCTCTTTTTCAGAAATAATGAGACTTTTTCTTTCCATTCCCATCATTATTTTATCTTTGGCATCCTCAAAATCGGTCATATCTATGGTGGTTTTATTTTTACGTGCGGCTGATAATGCGGCTTCGTTAACTAAATTAGCAAGCTCAGCACCTGATAATCCGGGAGTACCTTTAGCAAGGGTTTTTAATTTTACACTTTCATCTAAAGGAGTTTTACGAGTATGAACTTTAAGAATTCCTTCTCTTCCTTTTACGTCTGGTCTATCAACAACAACTTGTCTATCAAAACGGCCTGGTCTTAAAAGAGCAGGGTCAAGAACGTCTGGTCTATTTGTTGCTGCAATAATTATAACACCACTGTTTTGTTCAAAACCATCCATTTCAACAAGAAGAGCATTAAGTGTTTGTTCGCGTTCATCGTGACCACCGCCAAGACCGGCACCACGTTGACGACCAACAGCATCAATTTCATCAATAAACACAATACATGGAGCATTTTTTTTCCCTTGTTCAAACAAATCGCGCACACGAGAAGCACCAACACCAACAAACATTTCCACAAAATCGGCACCACTAATTGAGAAAAATGGAACACCAGCTTCACCGGCAACTGCACGCGCTAAAAGGGTTTTGCCTGTTCCCGGAGGTCCTAGCAATAAAACACCACGAGGAATTTTTCCACCAAGTTTTTGAAATTTGGTTGGTTCTTTCAAAAATTCGATTACTTCTTCAAGCTCTTGTTTAGCTTCATCGGCACCAGCAACATCATTAAAGGTAACTTTTGTTTGTGATTCTGAAATTAGCTTTGCTTTACTTTTCCCAAAACTAAAAATTCCTTTTTGACCCCCAGCACCACCGCCTTGCATACGTCGCATGAAAAGCACCCAAACACCAATAATTAAAATCCAAGGAACCAATCCAAAAAGAAGAGTCATCCACTCGTTCGATTCTTTAACAAAAGTATATTTAATTCCTCGTTCCTTCCAAATTTTAACTTGATCTTGAATAATTGGTTCAACAAGAGTTACTCTAAATTTTTCAATATTTTGATTGTTGATAAATTCTTTTTCTTTAAGTTTACCTTCAAGCACATAATTGTTCGTTTCGTCCTTAATTATTTTAGCTTCCTTAATTTTATTTGTGTTAATTAAGGTTTCGTATTGGTCAAAAGTAAGTTCCATTCCATTATTTGAGCCTTCGTTCATAAATTGCATAACAATTACAGCAGCAATAACAACCACGCCCCAACTTAAAACTGATTTAATAACCTTTGTCCAATCAAAATCACCATCTGGTTTTTTAGAACCGTGCATTGGATTTTTTTTAGGTGCTTTTTTTCCGTTTTTATTCATGTTTTTATTTTCTGACATTTTAAATTTATTTAACATCTAAACTAAAACTCCTTAATAATCATTTAATTGATAAATTGCCCTTAAGTTTCTGTATTTTTGGGCATAATCTAAACCATAACCTATAACAAATTGATTTGTAATTTCAAATCCAATATAATCAATTTTGACATCATATTTCATACTTTTGGGCTTGACAAGAAGAGAAACATACTTGATTGAAGCTGGATTAAATTGCTTTAAGAGTCCATCAATATAGTTTATTGATAATCCTGAATCAACAATATCTTCAACAACTATTATGTGTCGTTCTGCAATGTCGGCATTTAGTTCTTTTAACATTTTTACGTTTCCAGAAGATATTTTTTCGTCACCATAACTTGAAAGCTTCATAAAATCCATTTCGCAATTAATATTAATTTGCTTTAACAAATCGGACATAAACATAAAAGAGCCATTTAAAATTCCAATAAAAATAGGCAATTTTCCTTCATAATCTTCCGAAATTTGCTCGCCAAGCTCTTTTACTCGTTCAGCAATTTTTTCTTCAGAAATCATTGGAACAAACTTTTCGTTTCCAATTTGAATATAATCCTTTTGGTAATCTATTTTACCCATAGTTTAATTATCCTTTTAGTATCATTTTTGAGTTTTACGCTTTCATCTATTCTGTGACTAACAACCCAAATAATTTTATTTGCGTTAAGCAAAAGCAATTGATCTTTTTTTCCGTTTGAGTGTATTTTAACTTCTGTTAAAAAATCGGAAACTGTTTTGGTTCCATTTAATCCCAAAGGATTAAATGAATCACCGTCAATCCACTTTCTAATTGTTATTGGAAATACAATTTTATCACCATTTATATATTCAATGTTTTTGTTATTAGAAAAAGTTACTTCGTTTTTATTAGCTAAAGTTACCGAAATAGTTTTTCCGTAAATTTCAATTTCATTATCTAAATCTAATTTTATTTCATAATTATCAACTTCATTTATGTTCTTTTTAAATAACAGAACAAAGTTGCGCTCTCTAATTGCTTTAAGGTTTTCGCTTAAATCTATTTTCTTTCCAACTTGTAAGTTAAATATTGTTTTTAGATGCAAAATATCGTTAAATGTTGCAATTATGTTAAATTTTTCTTCAATAATTTTTTTTGCAGTAATTCCAAAAATATCTTCGTTTTTTTCTAAAAGTATTAAATCAGAAATTTCTAACCCTAATTCTGTGTTTTTAATATGCTTTTCCGCAATATCTTTGGCTAAATGATTAATAATTCTGTTGCTTTCCCTAATAATTTCAGAAAATTTAAACAGATTTATATCCAAGGATGAATTGAGTTTTTCTTTTACTTTTGGAATTATCTCATTTCGCAAAAAATTTCGGCTAAAATCATTTTCAAAATTTGATTTATCAATTCTGAATTGAATATTGTTAATATTTAGATAATCTAAAATTGATTGCTTACTTGTTGTTAAAAGGGGACGGATTATATTTTCTCTACAAATTGGAATTCCGCTTGCGCCACTTAATCCAGTTCCACGAAATAAGTTAAATAAAATTGTTTCTGAATTATCGTTTAAATTATGAGCTGTAACAATTTTTGTAGCCCCTATTTTCTTATAATATTCGTTCAGTTTTAAATAGCGGATATTTCGCGCTGCTTCTTCAAGCGTTTGCTTGTTTTGCTTTGCTATTTTTTTAACATTAATTTTTTCAGAAAAAAATTGTACTCCAAGTTGTTTACAAAAATTACAGCAAAATGCTTCATCTGCATCTGCATCTTTTCCACGAAGCGAGTGATTAATATGCAAAGCCGAAATACTAATTGCATATTTTGACTTAAATTTATAAAAAAAATGAAGCATAAAAATTGAATCGGAGCCACCACTTAATGCAATTAAAAGTTTATCCCCATGCTGCACAAGATTGTAGTCGTTAATGAAACGAATAATATTTTGTTCAATAGCTCCGTTCACTTTTCTCTTTTTCGAAATGTTAAAATTTATTTATAAAAGGATAATGCAAAAAACACAAATTAATTTATTGAAAGAATCTCAAATTTAATTATTCCAGCAGGAACTTGAGCATCAACTTTTTCGCCTAACTTTTTTCCCATTAATGCTTTTCCAACAGGAGAAGTTAAAGCAATTTTGCCTTGTTGTAAATCTGCTTCTTCTGGAGAAACGATTAAATATTCAAATGTTTTGGAATTGTTTAGGTTTTTCACTTTTACTTTAGAAAGAATGTGAACTTCGCCTTCTGGTAAAGTAGAGTTGTCTATAATTTTAGCACGCGAAAGAAGATCTTCCATTTTGCTAATTTTTAGTTCCAACAACCCTTGAGCATCTTTTGCCGCATCATATTCTGCATTTTCCGACAAATCGCCAAAAGACCTTGCTTCGGCAATTGAGTTTGCCATTTCTTTTCTTCCATTGGTCTTAAGTTCTTTAACTTCGTTTTCAATTTCCCGAAGCCTTTCTGCTGTTAAATAAACAAAACTTGTCACAAAAAAATCTCCTTTTTAAAAAAAATTACCACTGCTTTTGCAGTGGATAAACAAAGGTAATAAAATATTGATTTCAATTCAATAAAAAAGTGAAATTCTCCCCTCTTTTGAAATCGTTATCAAACAGAATGTAGAATTTTTAAATCGAAAAAGGCGGAAACTTTAGGTGCCTCCCCAGCCAAAGGAATTACCTATTGTTTCCGCCTAACTGAAGTAAATTCTTACTTCGGGAAAATTAGAATACTATTTGAGCAACATCATTTTCTTCGTAATACTAACATTGTTTCCAACTAATTTGTAGAAATAAATTCCTGAAGTAAGATTACTTGCGTCAAAATTGAAAGTATATTTACCAGCAATAAAATCTTGGTTAACAATAGTTTCAACTTCTTGACCAAGCACATTAAATACTTTAATTGCATACAATCCAGCTTTAGGAATTGAGAATTCAATTTTAGTTGAAGGATTAAATGGGTTTGGATAGTTTTGAGCTAACTCAAACTTTGTTGGAACAACTGTTTCATTATTTACATCTGTGGTACCTTCTACTTTTTTATAGATTGCACCGCTGCTTGTTCCAACATAAATAGTTTGTGTCGTTTCGTCAACCATAATTGAGCTTACTTCAATACCGCCCATTCCTATACTTGACCAGCTACCAACTATTGGAACTGATTTAACAGATGGGTTTTTGCTTTCTGATTTTCCTAATGAAGCAGAAACAAATTTATAAACACCGCCAGCCCATGTGCTAACATAAACATCGTTACCAAAAACTGAAACAGAGTAAACATAATTACTTGGTAAACCAGCACTTATTTGTCCCCAATTTTCGCCATTATCTATTGATGCATAAACACCGCCACCATAAGTAGCTGCATAAATTGTATTGTTAGCATCAGTAGCAAGTGACCAAATATTAGGATAACCAACTGGCAATTCAACCCAAACATTGTTGACAAAGTCAAATCTTAATACGCCAAGTCCAAATGTACCAGCAAACAAGTTACCGTTTGCAACAGTAAGTGAATGAACAGCATAACCGCTCATGATAAGTCCTTCGTTCATTTCTACCCATGTTGCACCATCATCGCTTGAAGAGAAAACTCCTCCACCCCAAACTGATGCGTATAGAACTCCCTCAAGAGAAATAATTGAACGAACATCGCCATCAAGTGCTACTTTAACCCAACTTGAACCATCTTGTTTGTATAAACCAAGTTCAGTTCCAGCATAAAGATAGCCATCAAACTCATATAATGACCAAATATAAGTAACTGACATATCTTCATTTAGAAGTGTAAAATCGTTACCATTAACACTATAAATATTTCCACCAACAGTACCGACTAATAAACCTTTGCTACTTTGATACATTGACCAAATCATTTCGTTAATACCAGATGTTTGACCAACTGCAACCCAAGCGTTGCCTGTTTCGCTATCGTCACCATTATCTGGATTAAATTCAACATTAATAACTATTGGAGCACATGATACGTTGTTAGCATCGCCACCATCAATTTCAACTTGATCATAGCCATTAATTTCGGCACAGTTTGTAATTTCTGGATTTCCATAAATTGAACCATGGAAAGGAGCAAGATTCATTTGTCCTTGTCCTTCAAAGTAATTACAAAGCATTTGACCATGAATAACACCAAAAACAAAGTTAACAGAGGCTTTAGGAGCAAGTATTGTACCTTGAACATCTATTCCACTAATTTTTAATTTTTTAGCTTGATAGAAGTTATAAATTACATTTCCAATTGCTGTTCCGTTTACAACAACTCCACCAGTCCAAGAAACGTTAGTTCTGTTTACATTTACTAAAACTACAGAACCATTAGGAACGTTAATTTCCAAACTTGTTCTTTCTGAAAGATCGTTTCCATCAATTTCAAACACGTTCAATATTGGCTCATTCCCTTCAAGTATTAAATTAAAATTGCCTTCTAAAGTAGTTGTTCCTGTAACCTGTTTTGTTGACAATAAAGAAGAAAGTGCTTTTAATTCAATTTCTGCTTGAGCAAAATCAACTGGCAATGGATGAGTTGCATCAGCTTTAATAATTGAACCATCGCTACATAAGTTAATTTGTGGAATGTTTTTATATTTTCCGTAAACAGCATTTCCATTAAATACTTGTCCACTAATAAAGGTTAATTTACGCCCAACAACAAGAACGTCTTCTGTTCCACCTGAAGGAGGTAATTTATCGCCAACACTATAATTGCTAAATGATGCATTTCTACCAACAGCAACTTTGCCTTCTGTATCAGATGAAGGTTGAACCGCATCTTTTATTACAAATAAGTTGTAAGGTGCTGCAATTCCTAAATCAAATATAGGAGATTGGCTCATTGCTAGATAATCAACTTTTACTGAAATAGTTAAGCTTTTGCTTTCGCCAGCATTAAGATTACCAACTGCCCAAATGCCTGTGGTAGTATCATAACCAACTGGAGTGGAAGATTGATAAACTAATCCAGTTGGAAGTACATCAGTAACTGAAATTCCAGTTCCATTTGTAGTGCTATTGTTTGTAACTGTAATAGTATAAGTAATTACTTCTTCGTCATCTGGATTTGTATCACTTGCTGTTTTAACAATACTTAAATCAAAATCATTTGTTAGAACTGTATACATTCCAGCATCTAATGACATATTATTGTCGCCAGCCACAAGAGAAACACATTCTGTTTTTCCGTTTGTTACATCTGCGTTAGAATCAAAATTAATGTCTGATCCTTCACTTTCTGAAGTAAATAAGTAACCATTTGGAAGAACAAATTCAACATAATAGTCACCTGGTGTTAAATTTTCAAATAAATAGTAACCATCTTCGTCTGTTGTTGTTGAAGATATAAATTGATCTAAACAATCATAAAGATTAACTGTAACTTCATTTACGCCATCTTCGTCAGAATCTTGAATACCATCTTTATCATCGTCGTACCAAACTCTATCACCAAGTGAGGCTTTTTGAACACAAAGGACTTCAACGGTGTGACTATCATCATAGCGAATATCATCAACATAATTACCATTTGGCATTTGAGGATGACCAATTGCCCATGCATTATTTACAAGATTTCCACCACAATCATTGGCAGTAGTTGAGTAAGACGCATCGAACTCCCAAGGTTCGCCTGGTTGAACTTCATCATTTCTTAAAAGATTATTTTCAGCATTGCTCAACATTGGGTCATAAACTGATGCACCACCAGCAAGAACCAAATCGCCTGTGTTAATAACTTTAAAATTATATGTAATTATATCACCAGCAGTAACTGATGCTGGTCCTATTTTTATAAAAGTCATTGCAGTGTGGAAAAATCCAAAATCAATAGTGTTATTATCCATACAATTTATTATAACTGAGGCGCTGTAATTTTCATCACCATCACTATCAATCTCATCTGAAGAGCCTTCATTTGCAAGAGTTAAATACCATTTTTCACTTGCTGAGTTTTCAAAAACTCCACCAGTGCTAAAATTAACAGAACCTATTTTAATAGTGTATGTTCCATTTAATAATTCTGTAAATTCATAATAGCCTGAATTATCTGTAATAGTAGAAGAGACCAGGTTGCTATTATTATATAATTCAACAACAACATTTTCTATACCAAGTTCACCATTATCTTGAATTCCGTTCACGTTTTTATCGTGCCAAATAAAATCACCAAGTGTGCTTTTGCAATCTGGAACAGCTGGTGCACAAGTAAAATCACGTTTATTAACTTTTCCTTCATTAAAGTTTTCGTTTATTGCTGTAGCTGCATCATTAAATTGACTATAAGTGTACCCAGTGTTTTGATTTCCACCTATTGCATCATTTGCAAGAGTTAAGAATTCATAGATTGTAATATCTTTAAATGGACCATCAACAAAAACTAAACTTCCTAATGGAGTTGAATTTGAACCTAGTTTACCAGCATCGTGGAAGTAAACATTTAGTGTTGCTGCAACTAATTGACCGGCAAAAATTCCTGCTGAAGTTTCGTCTTCTGGATTTTTATAATTTTTTGTAAAATAACTAGATGTACCACCAGTTGGTAAAAAGTCCTTTATATCACCAGAGTCTTCCAAAAGCAACTTATAATTACCTCCAATAGTTAGTCCATCTGGGAATACATCTTCAAAATAATTTTTTCTAATTTTGCCTGGTCCACTATTATCTTTGCCACCCCATCCACCTTGTGTATATGTTGTGTAATTCTCTAAATCGCAATCGCCAGGTGTGTACCAATTAACTTCGGCATTTGCAGAAGCAGATGCAGTTATTGGTGTTGCAAGAACTAATTTTTGTTGACCATCTGGACTTTCTACGTGAAAGTACTGTGTTCCGTGAGGAATAACCGCTTGTGCAGAAGCTGTAATTATTGCAATGTTTCCACCACTTTGAGAAATAGAAAAAGTTGCTTCGCCATTTGCTCCTGTTGTAACAACAGAATTACTTAATAAACCACTTGTTGTTGATAAATTAACGTTTAATCCCTCAAAAGGATTGCCAATGGCATCAAAAGCTGTAATTACAAAATTAGCAACTTCTCCATCGTTTAAGTTTCTTTGTTCTGGAGTAATTATAAAGTAATCTGGATAAATAGCAGAATTTGCATTTGCAGTTACATCTGCTATTATTTCATACACTCTATCACTGATTTCTTCATTTCCAATTGTTGATACACTTAAACCATCGGCATAATACCAAATAGCTGCTTGAACTGCAGAAGCTTCTTGTGAATCAGAAGAAAGCGAACCAGAATAAGGACGCGCTTTGAATGGGTAGTAGTTATTTAAAATGTAAGTAATTTCAATTGGAGTTGAACCCTCATCGGTGTATTCTTCATTATATACCAAGTTGTGTCCCAAATCGATGCAATAGAATTTTACATTACTTTCATCAACAGTACCTTTAAAAGTTCCAGCCCAATAATTGTTATTGGTGCTTGTATAAGGATTTACCAATCCACCTATTGTTTGACCTTTGTCCGGGTCTGTTATAATAGCAGTGCTTTCACCTTTTGCATCTTTCTGATTTCCATTTGTGGAAATAGAAGAAAATTTTGCAATATTCTTTTTAGAGGATGCTTTATCTTGTGCAATATTTTGCCCGATAAATAGAAAAGATAAGAATATAATTGTAAAAACTCCAAATAGTGTGCGTTTTTTCAATTTAGTCTCCATTTTTGTTTTTTAACTTTATTGTTTAATTTTTAAGTAATTATTTGTTGCAAAATTAGTGCCAAATCATTACCTCTAATTATCGATAGTATTTCCATATTTTAAATAGTAACTATAAATTATTGTGTTCCAGAATGAGAAACAAACATTTTTAATGTCTTATAATATTACACATTAATTTAATTTTTGAACAAGTTATAAGGTTATTAAGATTCGATCAAAATAAGATGCGTTAACCGTTTTCACCCGTTAAGCGCGCAATTTGAAGCAAATAAAACCTCAACAAATCCTGCTGTTTTGGTGATAATGCTTGTTCTTCAATTTTAATAATTCGCTCAACCTCTTTTATTGCACGAATAATATTTATAGGCACCTCCACCATTCCTTCGCTAATAACTGAAAGATACTCAAAAGCGGCTGCAAGAAATTGGTGCATATTGTCATCGTTTGACATTTTTAAAACATTTGATAAATCGGTTGGAAGTTTAAGTTTTTTAGGAGCAAAAGAAAGCTCCTTTGTCTGTGAATTAGAGGATAAAGAATACAAAGAAATTGCTAATTCCACAAAACTTGCCACTCTTTGTGTTACTGGCTTTTCGAGCAAGTTCCACATTTTTGACCGCCAAATTTTTACTTTTTCTGAAATAAGTAGAAGTTTTTGTATTTCGTTAAACCATATTGAATCAACTTCACCGCTGATGGAAGCGAGAAAGACTTCAGAATTTGTATTAAAAAAATCAGGTTGCAGAACAATTGCTAAATCAGGACGAAGAGTTGGCAATAAATTAGAAATAAATTTATCACCATCAAAAAAATCGGTTACATTTAGTCCATGTCTTCTTAAAAGTTCTCGTTGAAAAAGAATTAAATACTTTCCAAGTGAATCAATATCTTCTCTTAAAGCAAGAAATGCGGAATTGCCCGCTGGAAACTCTTTTTCCATTCTGTTTAGGTAATTCAAATCAACATCGTGATAAATACGTAATGTATGCAAAATTTCGTAAACTGGAAGATTAGGAAGAATTCTATCTTCAATTAGATTGGCAGATTCTCCTAAATCAGAATATTTTTGAGAAAAACTATCCAGTGCGCGGAACAAACCTGTAGTTAACTGATTAATTCCAAGAACAGCTGTTTGTGATTGGTTATGTGAAATTGCACGAAGTAAACTGCCATAACTCGAAAATGGAATTGTATCTGCTATTCTTTCAAGAATTTTTTGACCAACTGCACTTGTTGTTCCCTGTCCTGGACGAACAGTTGGTCTATCTCTTAGTGGTGGTGTAGTTCGTGAAATAAAATATGAAATTGCATGAATTCCAACAACATCTTCTTCTCTACCATATAAAATTTGTCTAAAGTTTTCAGTTACAATTAATAGAAAATCATCATAAAGATTATCTTTTCTTCCAACGGTTAAACGCTCCAATTCTTTTAATCCACGCGTTTTGAATTGCAATCTAGTCTCAACAAGTGGTTCACCAGCTCTAACTATTTCATTTTCGTAGAATTTTTGCGATTCTTTTATATGATAAAGCATTTGAGCCAAATCAAAAACAGAAATGTAACGCAATTTTTCAGAAATGTTGCTTTGAAATGTGCGTAAATCACCACCAGCAAAAACTCCAAGTAAAGGGGTAGCTGCATATTCTGTGCTTTTTTTTGTAGATGCATTTAAGTGTTTTGAAAACCTATTCATTGAATCTGGTGATTTAATAAACGCTGGTTTACCTACAACAGGAGAGTAATAACCTCCTTGTCTTTGCATTGGTTCTCCGCTGCCCATTTTCATTCTAACAATTCCTATTAAACCTTTTTCGGCAAGCCAACTTGTTAGTTCGTGCTTGGCTTCTTTGTACAAATGCATTCCAGCAGTTTGGCTAACTTGTTGACTTAAATCGGAGCCCGCAACAAATATTTCTGTAATAATTTCGGCAAATCTCTCGCCAGTTTCTTGGTTTAATCTTCTGCTTTGTAAGGAATATTCCCAAATTTTATTAAGGTAATTTTTAAGATTTTTTACCGAAACAATATCCTCAAATAATGGAACTAACCAAATAAAAGGAATTTCGAGTTCATGATTATCTCGCAAAATTTGTTCACGATAAGCACGCATTTTTCTATCCAACGAAATCAAAGCTTCTGGCTTTGTTGACATACTAACTTGCAAAGCCATTACCATTCCAGGATTTCCATATTTTCCTGCAATTTCATTTATTTCAACCATATTATGAATTGTGGTATCAATTGCAAATTGGTCTTGTGCAGTAATTAATTTTTGATGAATACGTGGAGTTATAATAAATCGTTTTAATAAATCTTTAAATAATACCACTTCTAAAGCCAATTCACGATTATTAATATTCCTTTGAATTATTGGAAGTGATACAAAAAGTGCTTTTCTAATTTTTTTGTTTAACGAAAAATAGTATTCCAAAGTATCTTTTCGTTGTTTCCGAAGTTCAAGCATTTTTCGCTCAAGCCGGTCGTTATGATGCCACAAAGAAGTTAAAGAATCTTGAGTAATGTGCAACTTCATTCCAATTTGTCTAATTTTTCCAGGCTTTAAATTAAATGGAAGAATTCCTTTAAATCTTTTTTCAAGCTGATGAGTTAAATCAGAAATTTTGATTAACAAATTTGAAAAGCGTTTATTTGTTTCAGGTAGTTTTTCAATTTCTTGAAGAAGTGCCAGTTCAATTATAACAGATTTATCCACTTTTAAAAGGGTTTGAATTAATTTGCATTGACGAGCAACATTTTCAATTAAAACCGCAGCAACTAAACTGTGACCTTGTCCCGAGGGTCTGTTACTTCCATCCCAATCGCCCCAAAAAGACAAAAATGTTTTAAAAGGTTTGTCGGAATACAAATTAGTATAGTTTTCAACTGCAATCATCGTATTTAAGTCAAGCACCAATTCTTGTGGTTCTTGATTTGATACAATAGCAACATTTAGCCCTAAAAATTCTTTAATTAATTCATTTGCTGCATTTTTAATCAAACTTGGTATAATGCTTTCATTTTTAATTAACCGTAAAATTATTTCTTCAAATATCAGTTCAACTTTTAACGAATACATTTGTGTTGGATGCACGGTTCTGTCGTATAATCTTTGTCTAAAAACTTTTTCTCTGCGTTCCAAACTGTCTTTGAAAAATTCTAATTCAAGCGATTTTATTAAATCTTTGCCTTTGTCGGCTATTGCCAAATCAACTATTTCGATAGCAATTGTTAATCTATCTATAAATCTTTGCTTAAAAACGGATAATCTTTCGGGTAAAAAGTCTTCAATAAAATTTTTTTCATATTGTGAGGCACTTAATATATCAACATGTTGTTGCGATTGTTTTGCGTAAAGTTTATTGCATTCTTTAGATATTTTTTGTTGAATGTTGTTCCAATTGATTATAGAATTTTCTTTAGCAAAAGACTCTTTTATAACATTTTGTTTAACAGCAAATTGCTTTAAATTATAATTCGTAGCTTCTTCGGCAATCATTCTGTTAAGATCAATTAAAACTCTTCTCGTTTTTTTACGAAGAATTTCCGCACTATCAGAACCTCCAAGAGTTAATCGGAATTTTTTTCGTCCCGTTTCAAATCCTTTTTCAGTTCGTGCAAAAGTAGAAAGGGGAATAAGTCCAATTCCTTGTCTCGCCAAGCCAGAAGCCAACCAATCAAGTGATAATCCAGATGGTAATTTATCAATTATCATTTGCGGATACATACTGCCTTTGGGAGCTTTTATTGTAATGTTAAATTTATTTCTTTCATCAGGAAGATTTTGCACGGCTTCTGTTATGGCGTTCATCCTTTCTTCAAAAATTGAATTTCGAAGTTTCCAATAAGCGTTTGCTGTTTCATTTTTATTTCTGTAAAAAAGATAAGCCAAAAAGATTGCACCAATATTTGGTTTTATTGTTGAGGTAATAGTTTTTAATTTGTTGAATAATTTTTGGTTTCGAATTTCAATAACCGAAAGACGCGCCCCAGCAAAGGAATCGGTTTTGGATAGCGAATGAATTGTTATTACATTATTTGACTGCTTTTCAGTTATGTAGCCGTTTTCAATTAATTCATCGGTTAATTGACGTATTGTTTTTATTTGTTTTAACTTGCCAATTGGAGCAACATTTTGATAGGACAAATCATCAATTATAAATATGTTTTTTTCAAGAAGCCATTTAATCAGTTGCTTTAAAATTTTGCTATCAAACTCTTGTCCAGTTGCATTATGTGGATTGTTTAATGCAACGGCGCCATATTTAATCCAATTTGGGTCTTTCAAAATTTTTAAATTGATTTTTTCAATTATTTTATCAATATCCAGATTAAAATCGTCTGTTAATGAAACAGCCGAAACGGATGGAAAGCAATGTTCGTAAGTCCAGCTTAAATCGGGAAAAACAACTTCTTTTATTCCACAATGAAAACCCAACAGGCCCAAACCAGAACGGGAAGAACCACTTATGGTTAAACAATTTTCTCTTCTATATTCCGAATGATGCTTTAAAAACATATAAAGAAAACTATTTTCTAAATCCTTAGCCCAATTTTCCGAATCAATGTTTTCAATAAATTCTGTTAATAAACTATTTGCTTTTGTGCTTAAAAATTTATCAAATGAAAAAATTGCAGATGATAAATCTGTTTTTTTTGCAAGCTCATTTTCAATTTTTGAAACTCTTTCGGTTATGTTATTAACAAATATTTCACTTCGCGAAATTATATTTTCTAAGTTTTTTTCAAAATGCTTAAAAGAATTAACCCCTAAATTGCTGTCAACAACCGAATTTGGAAATAACTCATTAGTTGGTTCCACAACTAAATTGGGTTTTGTCTCATTATTACTTGCCTTTATTAAATTTTCTTTTAGAATAAATGAAAGCAGTTCTACTTCTGAGGCTGATGGCGTTCCCTTTAATTGAAAATGAATGTTTTCTATAACTTTTATGAAATCAGAATTGCCTGCAAAAAAGACAATTGATAAATTTTTTAACGACTTAGAAAATATTTCTGGAGTCATTAAACGGAGTACTCTGTTCATCATTTTTGCTTCGCGCGCAAGAGAAAGATGATTTGGAGCGTTGTTTACTTCAACAAAAAAGAGAGGGAATTCTAAACTTAATAGACGTAGAATCCGTCTTGTTTCTTCCTTTGTGTTTTTTCCCAACAACAAAAAACTTGGAATATTTGGTGCTTTTTCCAAATTTTGTTTTAACTCTTCAATAAATATTTTTTCATTATTAGATAACAGTTGAAAATTAACAGAGGGAAAATTTAATAAATGCTTTGGTAAATCAAACGAAAAAGAAAAAACATTTGTAGGAAGATTGACCAAATATTCCGATAAAGTGTGCAGCAACATTCTTAATGCTTCAAAAATACCACCCGAAGCTAAAATTATTTCCCTATTTCCAGATGATTCTCCAAGATTATATGATAATGGCTCTTGCTGATTTTTAACAAGCCATTCGTTAAAATATTTTACTAAATAACTTGGTTCACCTTTTTTAAAACCTCCACGAGGCATGTAGGGGGCGCTTTTTTTTATTAAATCTTTGAAAAATTCTAACTTTGGTTTATCGCTATTTTCCCATTCAAGATGCTCAAAAATTGCATTTAAATTGTCTTCATTTAATTCTTCGCTTTGAAAATCAATCCCTAAAATCATTCTCAAATAAGCCGACGAAAGTCCCTTGTCTTGCACAGGATTGCCAATGTGGAAATTGACTCTTTCCTCAACTGGAACTGGCGAAGATGCTGTTGCCTCGCTAACTTCCGAGACTTTTGCAGCCTTAATCGGCCTAAGATTAAAATACTCTAATGGATTAATATTTTTTTTCATCTGTTTATAATTGTCTTTTTTTCAGATGGAACTCGCAATTAAAATCATCTTCTTGTGTATAAGTGTTTTTGATTGCTCGTTTCACAGTAATTAAAGAGTGTTTTTTATCTGTCTTTTTCAATTTTACCTTTTGAAGTACTAACTGCCGATTGCAAAAATTGCTGAAACATTCCAATTAGTTCTGTGCCACTTGAAAAATCGTTTGGTGACAATGAAACAATTGTTTTTGCATTTTTTAACGATTGACTTGCTTCGGCTAAGCGTGCTGCTTGTGGTGTTAGCATTAGTAGTTCTGGATTATTTTTTAGCATATTCAATTCTTCTTTATCCAATTCAAGCTGCATTCTTTTTCTGTTTAATTCATCTTCTATTCTTTTGTTTGCAAGTTCTGATTCTTTTTCCAATTCTGTTTTCTTTAAATCATATCTTTTTAATTCAAGATTATTTTCGAGAAGCAAAATTTCTTCATCCGCTTTTAACTTGGCTTTTGTTGCCTGAATTCGTGCTTGTTGATTCAATTTTTCGGTTTGCTCCATAATTCTTGCTGATTCTTGTTGACGCATTGCATCAGCAATTTTAGAATCAATTGCTTCAAAAGATTGTATTGTTAAAGAAATAATATCTAAACCAAGATTTTTTATATTAATATTAATTTTCTGTAATAGATATTCATAAATTTTAGAAGACGTTAGCTCTTCTATTTCAAATTTTTCTGCATATTCTTTTACAATTCCATGAATCAAAATTTCAAGTTCTTTTTCGGCTTTAGCAACAGCATTTTGGTTCCAACCACCAACCCTAATTAATTCTGGAATATTTGCCAAGGCGGCTGCAACCGTTACTGCAATCTTTACCTTAATATCAATATTTCCCTTTGCTGAAGCCTCAATATTCATTTGAGTTGAATATGTTGTTTTGGGTAAAGTTAAACTAAAATGCCTTGGGTAAAATCGCGCTTTTTTTAATTTAATTTTTCCATCAGATTCAAAGAGAACCAATTGATCTGGCTTTCTTAATCGATATTCAAATACAAATATTAAAACAACAATTAATACTAATATGCCGATGGTTATCCACATTCTTTTATCTCCTAATGAATTTCAAATTCTTTGTTATTACTTAAGGTAAATTCTAAAAAAATGAATTAAATCTTTTTTTTATGTGCGAAATTTAACGTTTTTTTTAATTGCATCCATTTAAAAATAGTAATCATACAATATGGCATACAAAAACTGCAATTATATCCTTTGCTTTGACTAAATATCCAACAATTTCTTTTTAAACTTTCACACTAAAAAAACAATTTTAATTTAATTACACTACTTATTTTAACTTATAAAAGGAAAACTATTTGAAATAAATTATACAGTTTGCTTTGCATTTCTTTGTCCCTCTTTAGGAATCCATACACAAATATAAGCATCTAATTAGCTTATGAAAGAATTTCAAAAAATTTAGACTTATTTTGTTAAATTTGTAGTTCTAATTTTTACACTAACTATTTAAAAATGAATAACTTAGAATTAAGCGAAAGAGAAAAGTCGATATTGCGATATGTTATACATCAGTATATATTAACCGCAAATCCCGTTGGCTCACGCAACATTTCAAAAAAATACGATGTGGGTTTTTCGCCAGCAACAATACGCAGTGTTATGTCCGCTCTAGAAGATTCTGGCATGCTGGGTCATCCACACACTTCTGCGGGACGTATACCTACCGATAAAGGTTATCGATTTTACGTTGATTCATTAATGGGAGTTCCAAAATTACCGATTACCGAAAAACGAGCTGCTGAAGCTTTTATTGGTTCATCAAATAATATAGATGATATAATAAAAGCAACTTCTACTATTTTAAGCAATATTACAAATCAACTTGCGTGTATTACTTATCCGCAATTAAGTGATTCTATTTTGGAAAAAATTCAAATAGTTAAGCTCTCTTCCACAAAAATTTTAGTTGTTGTTTCAGTTGCTTCTGGATTAGTGAAAACAATAACTCTTGAATTACGTTCAAATTTTGGTCAATCAGATTTATCAAATATTCAAAGAGCTTTAAACCAACGTCTTGCTGGATTAAAATTTTCAGAAATTCGTGAAACAATTATTGAACGCTTTCAAAGTATTTATTCAACTCAATATAAACCAATAATACGAGTGTTTTTAGATTCGGTTGATAAAATATTTAATGATAAGCATGATAATAAATCGGTAGTTACCGGAACCAAAAACATTTTGGCTCAGCCAGAATTTGAAGAGTTGGATAAATTTCAAGGAATTATTGAATTGGTTGAAGATAGAGATGTAATTGTTCATTTAATGAATAATAGTATTTCCAACGAGAAAAAAAACATAAACGTAAAAATTGGATCTGAAAATTTAGAAGAAAAATTTATTAGTTACAGTCTTGTTACAACAAAGTATAATGTTGGAAATGCTCTTGGAAGCGTTGGTATTGTTGGACCTAAACGAATGGAATATTCAAAAGTAATTGCTACTGTTGAATATATTGCGAAATTATTAACAAAAAACTTGAATTAAAAATGATATATAGGAAAAATATGAAAAAGAACAAGAAAGAAATCGATATTGAAATCGACGAAAACGAAGAGGCAAAAGCTGAGGAAAAGTCTGAATCAAACCTTGACTCAAAAGAGCGAATTGCCGAATTAGAAAAAAAGAACGAGGAATTAAACGATAGACTAATTAGAAGATTAGCAGAATTTGAAAATTATAAAAAAAGAACCGACTTAGAAAAGGACGAGCTTTTTAAGTACGCTGCTCAATCATTTATTCTTAAAACACTTGCCGTTTATGAAGATTTGCAACGTTCACTTTCTCACATTGACGATGAAAACATTGATGCAATTAAACAAGGCTTAAAATTAGTTGGCGATAAATTTACTCAAATTCTTACAGAACAAAATGTAACTAAAATTGATGCTATGGGTAAAGAGTTTGATCATGATTATCACGAAGCATTATTGCAACAACCATCAAAAGACGTTCCAGCAAATACCGTAATAAATGTTGTAGAATCTGGTTATATGTATAAAGACAAAGTACTTAAGCACGCAAAAGTAATTGTTAGCCGCGAAATTGAAGATGAAGTTATTACAGAAAATAATTCTGAGGAATAAAAAGAATGGCAAAACGAGATTATTATGAAGTTCTTGGAGTTAGCAAAACTGCTTCTGCTGATGAACTTAAAAAAGCATATAGAAAATTAGCAATGCAATATCATCCTGATAGAAATCCTGACGATAAAGATGCTGAACTAAAATTTAAAGAAGCTGCCGAAGCGTATGAAGTTTTAAATGATAGCCAAAAGCGGGCAAAATATGATCGCTTTGGTCATCAAGGTATGCAAGGTGGCCAGGATTTTCATGGCTTTAGTAATGCAAATGATATATTTAGCCACTTTTCCGATATTTTTGGCGGCGGAAGTTTTGGTGGTGGTGGTTCTATTTTTGATGACATCTTTGGCGGTGGCGGTGGTCAAGGACGAAGACAACGTGCGTCTGGAACTCCTGGTCAAGACTTAAAAGTTACTTTAAAACTTACTCTTGAAGAAATTGCTGCAGGAACTACAAAAAAAGTAAAACTAAAAAAACACACAAAATGCTCTACTTGTAATGGTACTGGTGCAAAAGATACTGCTAGTTATAAAACATGTTCTGTTTGCTCAGGGGCTGGAGAAGTAAAACAAGTTTCTCGCTCAATGTTTGGACAGTTTGTAAATATTGCTCCTTGCACAAATTGTAGCGGAACCGGAAAAGTAATAATTTCGCCATGCTTAACATGTAAAGGTGATGGAAGAGTTAATGAAGAATCTACAATTAAAATAAATATTCCGGCTGGTGTTTCTGATAATAGCTACATGACATTGCGAGGCGAAGGAAATGCTGGCAAAAATGGTGGTCCGGCTGGTGATATAATTGCAATTTTCCGCGAATTACCTCATGAATATTTTATTCGCGATGAAGATAATATTATTTATGAATTATCCATTAGCTATCCAGAAGCTGTTTTAGGAACCGATGTTGAAATTCCAACTTTAAATGGAAGAGCAAAATTAAAAATTGAAGCTGGAACAGAATCTGGCAAGTTTTTAAAAATGAGAGAAAAAGGAATTCAGCACTTAAACCGTCATGGTGCCGGCGATCAACTTGTTAAAATAAATATTCATGTTCCTCGAAAAGTAAATTCTAAGGAAAAGGAATTATTAAAAGAGTTGGACAAACAACCAAATATTAAAGTTGAAGCTAAGTAGAACACAAAGTTAATTAAACATTTATAGTGCATAAAGCTAAAGGAAAATTACTATTAGCTCTTTTAAGAAAATAGGAAGCAAGTTTGGGTTTTCCGAAATTGAAACAAAAGTGCTTTCTTTTGTTTTTGTTTCTCTTTTAATAGGAATTGCTGCATACTATATTAAATACAAAAGTGAATTAACAGAACTTAAAAAGTTTGACTATTCGGCACAGGATTCTCTTTTTGAAAATAGCATCAACACAAAAATCAATCAAAAAAAGGTTGATTATAAGCAAGAACTTTATGATTTTAGTGATAATGAATTAGAATCAATAATAACAAAAGTTAAACTCAATTCTGCAAATGTAGAAGATCTAATTTTGCTTCCTGGAATTGGTGAAAAAACTGCTGAAAAAATTATTGAATACCGCAAAAGTCATGGCAAGTTTATTTCACCAAATGACTTACTTAACGTTAATGGAATTGGTGAAAAAAAGTTAGAAAAGTTTAAAAATTTATTAATTATCGAATAGAGTAATTTAAGCCGTTGGAGGTAAGATGAATAAGAAAGCAGAACCTTGGTATTTACATGCTGGTCTGTGGGCTATAATTGTTGTTTTAGTTGTAATATTAATTCAAGTTTCAATTACTGGTCCTAACCAAATTGTTAAAACTCGTGAGTATAACAAACAAGAATCACGTTTAAGAATGAAAAATCTTAAACAAGCTCAAATTCTTTATAATGAGAAGTTTGGTAAATATACCGATAATTTAGACTCCCTTATTAATTTTATTAGAACCGATACAAGTCTTCTTAAAATTATGACACAATTTGATACAGTAAAAGTTTATTCGATAAAAGGCGATTCAACTATTTTGGTTTCCAAAAATCCATTTTTTAACTTGGTTTCTGGTCCTTTTAATTACGATTCTCTTTACATTTCTCCAAAATCTGGAAGACTATTTATTGTAAACGTTGATACTTTATTGGAAGTTGATACTGTTATTGACAGACGAGGTAAAATTGTAAAAATTGATTCAATTACTACAATTGGAAAGCGTTATTTAATTAAAAACCCTGATAGCGATGACAAAATTGGAGATGTAGATTCTGACGCATTGTTGAATACCGAATCTTGGGATTAGTAAATCAGCATGTTTTCTAACTTTAATCATGTTGGGTTTAACATAACAAAAAACAAATTACAGCTTGTTGAGGTTGTAAAAGAATCTTCAAAATATTGTTTGGAGAATGTGGATGAACACATTTTTAACGAAGAATTTGATTTTAATGTAGAAGAAATAAAAATCATCTCCATTCTCCAAACTGCTATTAATTCGATTTCTAATAGAATTGCCCTTAAAAGTAAAAACATTTCTTTTTCATTGCCATTAAGTGAATTTCAAGTTTTTGAAATACCTTACGAAAAATCTCTTTCTAGCTCTGGTCTTGAAGAGCATATAAAGTGGGAGTTTTCTATTCTGTTTCCAATGTTAAATGCTTCCGATTATCTTATTAGAACTTTACGTTTAACCAGCGTGGAAAACGAAAACAGAATTTTAGTTGTTGGATTGTTGAACAAAACAGTTAATGAACTTTTAAGTTTTTCTCTCAAAAACAATTTTACTTTAAAATTTATTGATACAGCACACTTTAGTTCTGATTCTAATATTTCTTTAAGTGAAAACAAAAAAAATCTTTCTATATATATCGAAAATGACTTTTGTTCTATTATTTCATACTTAGGAATGGAATTACACGCTGCAAAAAAAATTGAAATTATAAACAACAATGCTTTGGTAAATTCAATTTCCGAGTTTTGGGAAAGTTTAAACATTGCTTATGATAGCATCTATCTTGCTAGTACTTTGGAATCAGACGAGCTAAAAATTAATTTGGAACATCGTATAAAAAATACTATTGAATTTATTAATCCTTTTCGAATTATAAATATCTCCGAGTCGTTTATTCAGAACGCACATTTTTTGAATAGCGCAAATTCATTTTCTTCTGCCGCCGGCATTTGTTACAGAAAGTTTTAATATGAGAATTATTGCTGGTGAATATCGCGGACGCATTATTAAATTTCCAAAATCAAAATTGGTTAGACCAACAACAGACAAAAGCAAAGAAACACTTTTTAATATGTTGAAAAAATATATTCTGTTTGAGGGAATTAGAGTTTGCGACATTTATGCTGGCTCGGGCTCTCTTGGGCTTGAAGCATTAAGCAGGGGCGCAACCGATGTTGATTTTGTGGAGAATGATTTTAAAGTTCAAAAAATTCTTTCTGAAAATATTGATAGCCTTAACGCTTCAAAATATTGCAAAATCTTTAAAATGGAGGCTCTCCGGTTTTTTAAACTTGCAGAACATTTAGAATACGATTTAATAATTGCAGATCCACCTTATTTTAAAAGTGATATTCACGAAGCTTTTAAGTTAATTTTTGAGAATAATTTTATTTCCGAAAATGGCGTATTAATTATTGAACGCTCAATTAAAACAGCCGATATTGATGAGCAAATTTTTGGGCAAAAAGCAGCTAAGCGATTAGGCGATAGTTTAATATATATTTTTACAAATGACTAATTATTTACAAATAGAAATAATATTTATTGACGGTCTTATAAAGCCTATTTATATTTGGCTAATTAGTTTAACAAACTGAGAAACAAAAATGAAACGAGTTATATATCCCGGAACTTTTGACCCAGTTACAAACGGGCATTTAGACGTAATTCAAAGAGCTATTGATTTGTTTGATGAAGTAGTTGTTACTGTTGCACGTAATCCAGTTAAAAACCAAATGTTTTCTCTAGATGAGCGTTTATTTATGCTTCGTGAATCATTAGCTGATTTTAAAAATGTTCTTGTTGATTCTTTTGATGGCTTAATTGTTGACCACGCAAAGCAGCTTGGTGCCGTTGGCATTATTAGAGGACTTCGTGCGGTTTCCGATTTTGAATATGAGTTTCAAATGGCTTTAATGAATAGAAAATTGAACGAAAATTTAAGAACTATTTTTCTTATGCCTAACGAAAAATACACATATTTAAATTCTACCATTATCCGCAACCTTGCTGTGTTTCATGGCGATGTTGCCGATTTTGTTCCTCCAATTGTGGTTGAAATGCTAAAGAAAAAAAATAAAATTCACGAAATTAATGGCATTGATAAGAAACAAGAAATTCGTGAAGACTTTTAATAACTTGTTTTAATATCGGTAAAATTATGGGTTGGATTTATTTATTATTTGCTGGTCTTTTTGAGGTTGGATTTACTTCCATGCTAAAACTTTCTGATAATTTCACAAAGCTTTATCCTTCTATTGGCTTTTTCTTTTTCTCAATTCTTAGCTTTTATTTGCTGACCAAAGCCGTTGAAACTATTCCAATTGGAACAGCTTATGCAATTTGGACTGGAATTGGTGCGGCAGGAACGGTTTTAATTGGAATATTTTTCTTTCAAGAATCCGCTGGATTTTGGCGAATGTTTTTTATTACAATTCTCATTATGTCAATTATAGGGCTTAAATTGGTTTCTGTTACCAAATAATCTCAAATTAATTTTAGAAATACATTTTCTTAAACTTTTCTATATTTTCATCCGAGCCAAACAAAACCAATAAATCGTTAGATGTAAATTTATATTCCGTACTTGGAATAATTATTCTTTCGTTTGCCTCTTCTGCCAAAACCGAAAGTTTATGTTTTACCATTAATATTTCGAGGCCATAATTATTTCTAAACTTAAGGTCTACAATACTTTTTCCAATAAATTCGCGAGGAACTGCTTTCTCTATAATCGAATATCCATCTGCAACTTTTGAACCTTTTGATTGATTAAGGGTCCGTAATTCTGTGGCAAAACTATCTTTCACATTCATCTTCATTGTTGCTTTATTGTAAGCCGAAATAACATCCTGTCTTCTAATAATTCCCGTAATTTTGCCGTCTTCTGATTTTACTGGAAATTGGTGGCTGCTTCCTTTACCTAATAATTTAAAAACAAAATCAAGATTATCGCTTTCGTTAACAATAATAACATCCGAACGAGCAATATCGTTTGCTACTAACATTTTGCTTAGTGTATCATACTCTGTTATTATAGGCATTATTTCATTGTCGGTAATTACTCCAATAATTTTTTCATTAGAATCAGCAGTATAAACTACGTTGTGTGGATTTTCAACCAACTGACTTATCAACGATGGGACAGGCAAATTTGCTTTCACAATAAAAATATCTCTTTTCATTGATTCAGCAACGGTAAGCGATTTTAAAACTGCGGTATCTCTTCCAGAAGATATTTCGAAACCTTCTTCCTCCAAATGCTTTGCAGTAATTGTGCCTTTTAATTTCCACTGAACAATCATAGAACTCATTACAACAGCCAGCATTAATGGAAGAATAAAAGCATAATCTTTTGTCATTTCAAAAATTATCATAATTGCCGAAATAGGAATTGAGTTAATTCCTCCAAGCATTGCTCCCATCCCAACCAACACAAAAGTGGTTGTGCTAACCTCCACTCCAAAAAGCGATTGCAAAATTAATGCAAAAAGATAGCCAAATGTTGCCCCCATAAATAGTGAAGGCGCAAATATTCCACCAAAGCCTCCCGAGCTAAGAATTAGTGGAACTAAAATAAATTTTAAAATTAATAACGTAACTACTAACTGCCAAGCAACACCTTCGTTTAAAAGCTTATTTATTGTTTCATATCCAATACCAAAAATTTCACTAAAAAAGTAGCCTGAAACTCCAACCATTAAACCCACAACAGACATTAAAGCCCATTGTGGATATTTTGCCTTTAAGTGCTTTCTAAATAAATCACTAATTATAGATGAGTAGCGTATAAATAATAACGAGAAAATTCCAGCTAATATTCCAAGTATTAAAAACAAATAAAAATTTTCGTAAGGACCAACCCCAGCATCTAAAAATTGAAATGTAGGATTGTCTCCTAAAAATATTCGAGAAATAACACTTGCGGTTACCGATGCCAAAATTAGTGCCGAAAAAGTAGCTGTATGAAAATCGTTAAGGAGAACTACCTCAAGAGCAAAAAATATTCCCCCAAGTGGTGTGTTAAACACTGCAGAAATAGCGGCACCAGCACCTGCAGCTGTGAACATACGCTTTCGTTGATCGGATAGGTCAAATAATTGTCCTAACTTACTTGCAACACCTCCGCCTATCTGTGCAGCAGGCCCTTCGGGACCAACAGTTCCTCCAGAACCAATTGAAATTGCAGGGGCAAGTGCATGAAATAGAGTTGTTCTAAAGGGGATATAACCACCACGAGTTGAAACGGCTTTTATTACATCAATAACACCTTTTCGTTTTGCTGTTTTTGGAAAAAGAACAATCATCAAGCTTTGTATCAGCATTCCAATAATTGGAATTGCAATAACAGCGCCAAGCCCAATAAAAGCGAATTTATTAAGAACTAAGTCAAAAAAGAAATATTCTAAAAACTGAATTAGTTTGTGAAACAATACAGCGGCAAGCCCAACAGAAGCGCCAGTAATAATGGCCAAAATTGAAAATATTGTATATTCGGGATATTCGTTTTTAGCAAAAAAACCTTGAATCGAATATCTAATTGAACTAAAATAACCAGTAATTATTTTACCGCTTTTCCATATTTTTAGTTTGTCCATAAACATTTTTAATTTTTATTTTTTGTAAACAAAACCTTACCGCCAACAATAGTGGTTTCAACTTTTGTTTTTAATATGTTTTCATCTGGAATGGTTGTTAAATCATTTGTTAAAATTACAATATCAGCAAGTTTTCCAATTTCCAACGAGCCAAGTTTTTCGTCTTGGAACGAAGCAAAAGCACCATTAGTTGTATATGATTTTAGAGCTTCCATTCTTGTCATTTTCTCCTCTGGAAAAAATGCAGAACTATCTGATAGCTGTCTTGTAACTGATGCAAAATAATTTTCAATTGTGTTAATATTTTCGACAGGAGCATCAGTTCCATTGCAAATAATTGCTCCGCTATCAATAAGTTTTCGCCAAACATAGGCGGTTCTTTTTGCTCTTTCTCGCCCAATTCTTTTGCTTACAAATGGTGCGTCGGAAGTGGCGTGAATTCCCTGCATTGCAGCAATTACGCCTAATTTTGCAAATCTTGGAATATCGGTTCTGTTAATAAGTTGTGCGTGCTCAATTCGCCAACGTAAATCCTTTTTATCTTTGTTTTGGAGAAAAACAATTTCGTACAAATTTAACATTTCGTTATTTCCTCTATCACCTATTGCATGTGTGCACATCTGAAATCCATTTTCAATTGCAATATTAGCGGTTTCCTTTAAAATGTTTAACGGAGTTACGTTTAATCCTTGATAATTTTGCAAATCGTAATAGTCTTCAAACAACCAAGCACCTCTTGAACCAAGTGCCCCATCAACAAAACTTTTAATGGCTCTAACCGATAAATGATTATTACCATAATTAATAATTTTATAGTTTTTTATTTTTTCCTTTAAGATTTTGTTGTTTTCGTAAATCATAACGTTTAATCTTATTGGCAAATTTCCAGAATCAACTATTTCTTTAAAGAAATCAATTTCATCAAACGAAGCACCTGCATCTGTAAAGGAAGTTATTCCGTTTTTCAAACATTCTTCAACTGCAAGCTGAACTATTTTTTTGTTTTTAGAATTAATTTCCTCTGGTGAACGAAGTTCTAAATATTTATTATACTCATTATCAATCAGCGCCATTGCCTCTTCTTCAAAAACACCAACTGCATTTTTCAATGAATCTCTTAAAATTATTCCGCCGCTTGGATTTTCGGTAGAGGTATCAATTTTAGCCAATTTCATTGCATATTGGTTTGCAAAAAGAGCATGTCCGCTTGCGTGCTTTAGTATTACAGGATTATATGGTGTAGCCGAGCTAAGTACTGTGTGTAACGGATATCCCTCAACGTTTTCTTCTGGAACTGGGTCCCATTTTTCTTGATGCCATCCTCTTCCAACAATCCATTCACCTAATTGTGCTTTGCCCGCAGCTTCGGCAATTAATGCTATAATTTCATCCCAATTAGCAGCTTTACTTAAATCCAACTCCATTTTCGATTTACCAAGCGAAAGAAAATGTGCATGACTTTCAATAAAGCCTGGCATTGCAAATTTTCCTTTTAAATCAATTACCTTTGTGTTTTCGCCAATCATTTCTTTAATTGATTTGTTTGTGCCTAAGTTTTGGATTGTATCTGCCTTAATTGCTATTGCTTCAACTTTTGGAATATTTTCATCCATTGTTGCAATGCTACCGTTTATTATCACTAAGTCTGGAGTATTATTGTCTTTTGGTTCACATGCTGTTAGGATTATTAAAATAATTCCTAAAAAAGAAAATATTTGTTTATTCATAATTGTATCCAAATTCTTGATATTTAATGTACAAAGTTACTGAATTAATGAATAATTGGAATAACTATAAAAAAGCCTAACTAAAAATTAGATAGGCTTATTAATGATAAAAATTTAGAAAGACATTAAAAAATGAAACTAACACCAAAATTGAAAGTCTCAAATGTTAAAGGAGCTTCGTTTCCACTTGTGTTTAATGGCCAGTTCATATCCTCTTTTCTTAACAGATAATATCCATATTGATATCCAGCCTTAAGTGCAAAATTAAATATTGTTCCAATAACTGGAGATCTATCAACAATATCGTCAGTAAATTGGGTTAACAAATTATATCCAACTTGAGAAAGAAGCATACTTCCTGACCAATACCAAAAAAGATGACGGCGATAAACAACTGATGTTTCGTAATTTGCATTTAATTGAATCATTGAAGTAAGTCCAACCTTAATTCCATAAGCGGATTTATCACCAAAACGAAAAGTTCCAATGTAATTATTTAGTATTGGTGAATCAAAATCGGGCATTCTAATTCCAATTGGTCTTTGAAAATTCGCCAATTTTGTCCAAACAAAATCTTGTGAAATATATGGAACAACCGAAAATTTTGAAGAACCAAATCCAAGACCATCACGCGAACCAAATCCAAAACGATATGTTTTTGTAGTAATTGCATTATCGGTTTCAGAAATATTTTGAATAGAGGATGAAAGGTAAGAGCCAAAAATATATCTCTCGTTTAAATCAACAAGTAATCCTTCATAACGTTTTTGTTCACTTCTGCCGAATTTAATATCCCAACTTCCAACATCTTTAAAATCTAGTGAAATATTTTTATTCTGTGGAGTTCCAAAACCATAATTAATTTCAACCATAGGATGAGATTTATAAATAAAATCGAAAACATTATTATCCAAATAATCTTCGTAAATATTTGTAGAATCTTGAGCTATTAAAAGACCAGAAATCAAAAACAAGAATAAAATTGACGCCCCTTTCATAGTATCCCTTTTTGTTTAATTTTTATTGTAAACTTTCTTTTATTGCTGTTTTAAGAGTATCCATTAATGTTTCATTTTTAACAGGTTTGGTTAGAAAATAATCAACGCCAGCTTTTAAGGCTTCTGCTCTATCGCGCTGATAAGCATGTGCGGTTAAAGCAACAACTGGAATATGTTTATATTTATCATCGTTTTTTATTTCTCTTGTTAACTGCAGCCCGTCTTTTTCTCCCCTCAAAGAAACATCCATTAAAATTATATCAAAAATATCATTTTCTAATTCGTTATAAAACGTCTCTCCCGAATTACTCATTGAAATTACAAATTCCCTCTTTAAAAAAAGTTTAAGAAACCTCTGGCTATCTTCATCATCCTCAACTACCAATAACTTATACTTTTTGTCTTTTGAATCCATAATTAAACTACCTATTAAACATTTATAAAAAATTGTCTTTTAAACTTACATAATAATAATAATATCTAAAATATCTAAATGATTGTTAAAATTTCATTTAGCTTTTTTCTTTTAATATTTGGAACCACTGTTCCAACTTCTGGATATCCTGCAACAATTAACAGAAAAGGAGTTTCATTTTTAGGTCTTTTTAAAATTTCAGCTAAAAATTTCATTGGGCTTGGAGTGTGAGTTAATGTTGCTATTCCAACATTATGTAACGCTGTTAATAAAATTCCACACGCCAAACCAACTGATTCTTTTGTATAATAATTTTTTGCTTTTTCACCATTTGGTGCTATTTTATATTTTTCTTCAAACACTACAATTAAGTATGGTGCTGTTTCCAGAAAAGGTTTGTTTTCATCGGTTTCAAATGGTTCAAGATCTTTTAACCATTCTTTGGAAGCTCTGTTAGAATAAAACTCTTTTTCTTCTTTTTCTGCAGCAATTCTTATTTTTTTTTTCATTTTAGCACTTTGAACAAGAACAAAATGCCAAGGCTGTTTATTAGCACCACTCGGTGAAGTATTTGCCGTTTTAATTGCATTTTTTAAAACTTGAACTGGAATTAACTCCGAAGAGAAAGTTCTAACTGTTCGCCTAGAATTCATTTTGTTAAAAAACAATTGTGATTTTTCCACAACTTCATTATCGGAATATTTTGCGTAATTCTTTAGTAGAATATGTTTATTATTCATTTTTATCAATCAACATAAATTTTGTGCAATTCTTTTATACTTGATGGATCACCAATAATTGTTATTCTATCATCTTCAAGAATTTGGGTATTTCCATTTGGGACAATTATTTCACCAGAACGCTGAATTAACGCAACAAGACATCCAGAAGGCAACTTTGTTTCTTTTAGAATTTTATTAATAAAATATTCTGTCTTCTTGCCTTTTATTATATGAAGGGCATGAAAGTTATCGTCATGCAACAAAACTTCTTTAAGTTGCTGCTCATCTTTTGCATTTATCCATTCATCTGCGAAAGAATCATCATCAACCCGACCAGCAATTTGAGCTAAAATTCGCAAATGTTGTGTTGGGTCTTCTTCTGGACTTATTAAAAAGAAAACAGCGGTTACTTTTTCCAAATTTTCTTCTTCATAAGTTAATGGATTATAAATTGGAATTTCTATTCCATTTTTTGCACGAATTAAAACAAGCATTGAGTGTTCAATTCCGCTGCATCTAAAATGCGGAAGTGCAACCCCGCGCATTACTGGGGTAGCTCCAACTCTTGTTCCTTCCATTATTCTTTTAACTATTTCATCTTTTGATAGTGAAATGTTTTTTGAAAGAAAAGCCGCTGTTAAGTTAACTGTATCTGTAAAACTAATATCGTCTTTTATATCTAACACCTTGCTTTGAAGCACAATTTCATCAAACGGGTCACCTTTGCGCAAACCTTTTTCTTTTAATATTCCTCTTAGCTCGCTATCAAGACCAACATGACGCTGCTTTCCCCAACGTTCAAAAACATGATAAATTGCGCCATTTCTGCTCACTCTACTTTTGGAATAGAAAAAATACCAAGCTCCACTAACTATTATTAATCCAACAGTAAAAAGAATTGATAATATACCTAATTGGAAAATTAAAAATAATGATGTAACAATAGCAATTATTTGCATCCAAGGGTAAAAAGGCGATTTATAGCCTGGATCGTAAGAATCTATTTTGCTTTCTCTCATTACAATAACCGAAAGTGACATGAATGCAAATACTAACAACTGAAATGCACTTGCCAATTTTGCAATTTTTGTGGGATCAAATACCAGAAGCACAATTAAAATTAATGCAACTGTAAAAAACAATGATTGAGATGGAGTATTGCTTTTATTTAATTTACGGAATGATGCAGGAATTATATGGTCGCGGCTCATTGCCAATGGATAGCGGGATGCGCTCATAATTCCAGAATTTGCTACTGAAACAAACGCTGCAATAGCTGCTATTGATACAATTATAACTCCAATATTCCCGTATGTTAACGTCTCAACTGCAGCTACGGCAGTTAAATTTCCACTAAGAATATCAATTGGAACTACTCCTACAATTATCATTGTTCCAGCAACATAAATTACAAACGCTGTTCCTAATGCTAAAAATAATCCTAATGGAATATTGCGTTCTGGATTTTTTATCTCCTCTGAAATTGAGGCAACTTTTGTAACTCCTACATAACTTATAAAAACGAGACCTGTCGTTGACATTAATTCAAGGAATTCCACGTCAAATATTTTGTTGTAATTATTTACATCAATATACGGAACTGAGGAGATGATAAAACCTATTATAATAATTAATAAAATTGCAACTAAAACAATTTGCAGATTGCTTGTTTTTTTTGCTCCAAAATAATTTATAATTCCTAAAATAATAGCTATAAAAACTGCAATCATTGTAATATTATAGTTAGTAGCAAAAAGGCTTAAATAAGCTCCAATACCAACTAAAGCAAAAGCTACTTTTAGAATAAGAATTAGCCAAACCCCAATACCACCAATTGTTCCAACACCTGGGCCTAAAGATCTATCAAGAAAATAGTAAACACCACCGGCTCGTGGCATAGCGGTTGCCA
>Ga0210039_1000333_pt1 | contig 51019 bp, 46 predicted proteins | sample CryGeyCG2114_250_3_FD_185460 | JGI IMG/M metagenome (GOLD analysis project Ga0210039, IMG submission 185460) | Groundwater microbial communities from aquifer - Crystal Geyser CG17_big_fil_post_rev_8/21/14_2.50 (SPAdes) (version 2) | ecosystem: Environmental > Aquatic > Deep subsurface >...
TTGGTTTTTTTGTGTCGTGTTATGGTGTAAAGCACTTTGCCGCTAAAATCAAATTTGGAGTCGGTTTCGGTGAATCCACTAATTCCGTTGATAAGATGGTTGGTGTAGGTTTTTATGGGGTTGGCATATTTGTCATAGAGGAGGTAGGTGAGTTCGTATTGGGTTGTTATCAAAGAGCTGTTTACTACACGCACCCAATTAGCAGTTGGCAGTCCTTTTGGTTTTAGGGTGTTGTTGTAAAAAACTTGTTGTTCTTCTACTTCAGAAGGAATTGTTGGTGCATTTGGAAAATTATAATCGTCAAAATAATTGACGGTTAATACATGGTAGCCATCGGTAGGATAACTAGTACTTGTGTATCTAAAACTTACGTTGTTTATGGTGGTGTTTGAGCTTGTGTGTATTTTAGTTTCAGAATGGGTAGTTTGGTTGTTGTAAATAACTTGTAAATTTTTTCGGACTGTGCTAGTAAAGGGATTGTTTTCTATCATAAATCCGGTGATAATGGGTCGGTTTAAGGCGTCGTATTTTGTAATAATCCACCCCGGATTGGTTAGGTTAACAAAAGGCGAGTTTGCCGGACCTGTAGCCACGGGTCGGTCTAGTTGGTCATACACGATATATTCCCACTGTTTGCCAGGGAGTTTTTTTTCTACCAAACGGTTACGGTGGTCGTATTTGTATTGGTAACATAAACCGTTTAACACGTCATTGGTTATGGGTAAGTTGGTATTTACTAAAGGAGGTAAAACGAAGGTAAGATTGTTGTACTCGTCATATACATAATAGGTATCGTGTACAAGATCCGGTGCGGTTTCTCGGGTATTTGATTCGCCAAAGGTGCGTTTTAAAACCACACGACCTAATTTGTCTTTAAATTCGTGGGTGGTGTTAAAAGTAGTACCTGCAGTCCAGTTTTCGTCTTTGGTTATGGTAACGTACAGTTGGTTGGGTTGGTAATTGCCATTATCTTGCCCTAAAGTGGGATAAAAAATGCCATTACTGTTAAGATCTGTGGTAACGGTAAAGCGTTTTACATTGTTCGTATTGGTGGTATAATCAAATTTAATGGATTTGTCGTTATTGTTTGTTTCATTTCCTTTCCAAATATCGCCGGGTGCAGCTGTTTTTCTGGTACGGTTTAGGGGCGAGGGTTCAAAAAAGGTTTCGGCATAAGGGTTTGTGGTGGTTTCAAAATAGGGATTTCCGGTTACAGTAGGGTCTTCTGAGAGGTAAAAGGAAAGCAGGTCGGTTAGGGCATTTGTTCTATAATCTAACGACGTAGTACCATCAGTATAAGGCAAATATTCCTTGGTTTGTCTGCCAAGGGCATCATACGCTATGTGTGTAATGATGTCTTTACCATTGCCGGATTGCTTTAGGGCTATTTGTTGTTTGGGTCGCCCAAGCCCATCAAAATAATTGATTTGAACCACGGCTTGTGACGCTGTTGGATTGCCAATGGGAACAGTAGTTCCCTCTTTATAGGTGGTGGTTTTGATGTAGTTTTCTGTGGTTGTTTGTGCCCAAATACTTAAGGGTAAAAACAATAAACCAATAATAATTTTTATATAAATATTTTTCATTTTTAAATCAATTTAAAATATAATTATTGAGGATTATTAGAACAACTAATGTTCATTAGATTAGTTTCCCTAGAAATTGGATCAATGGACGACATAGTGTCTCTTATCTCACATTTAAATTGAACAGTGCCTGAATAGTTACAAATAATGTTCATTGTAGGTGACCCTTGAATTAGAAAATTGTTTTCAATTGTTGATGGGTTACCACCTTCAGTCATGTCCTCATTAGGAATAGGACTATAATCTCCGGTTTCTAGTTTATAAAACCACTCAAACTCCACCCAACCTTCTGTACCCCCCTCAAAATCTGTTATGGTAAAATCTAACCCTAAGAATTCTGTTTGTCCATTGTTTGGGTTTAATTCTCTTACTTCTTGGACAACTAATGCTGTGGCGGAAAACGGTCTAGGGCAACTATAAAGTTTGTTATAAAATTGAGTGATTGTTATACCCGTAGTATTGTCTGTAATATCACATCTTACTACTATATTTGATGTAAAGTAGCTAAATTCAGGGCACTCATATTCTACAATATATTGATATTGATTTTGGGTATTTACTCCAGTAATTGTAGTTTCTTCATTCAATAAAGACCAATTAAGGGTAAAGTTGTTACTCTCGCCATAAATTTTTTGGGCAGTAAAAGTATAAGTGTAATTAAAATTGTTTTGAGCTGTTATACCAAAAGCAAAAGGTCTTGACTCTGGTACATCATCATCATTAATAATTAAATCTCTGTAGTGGTAAGCATTTTCTGTTAATATTTTTTCATTTTTGTCTTTTGTTTTTTCTAATCGATTATTTAAATCGTAATGATAACTAATAAAATCTCCCTTAGGGTCTATAACCGTTGAAATACCAATACCGGGAAGATGTGTATATCCGGTTATCTCTGAATCAGGAAGTAGGGTTCTTAATTCATCAAATTTATCTCTTATCACCGCCGATGAATTATTCCCGTTTGACTCTGTTATTATCTCATTGATTTTGTTAAGAGCGATTGTTGAAATCAGGGGTGCTCCCTGTTGTGGTACAGGCAAACCCCTTATTTGACCTAAAAGTAGTTGACCGCTATAACCCCATATATAATAATTTCGCAACCCATTACCAACAGAAGTAATAACAGGATTACCTTTATAATCGCGTAAGTGAATCGTGTATTTCTCTTCTAACTCCAAATTGCTTTTTGCCGTACTAACACTTGTAAAGACTCCTCCTTGAAAAAACATACGTTGTGTGGAGAGTGTATCCAGATTTTTATAACCCTCTACTTTAACCGGTAAACCTATCATGTTTTGCGATACCAAATATTGCAGGTTACTGTTATCTATTTCGGGAGGGGAATTATCTACCAAGTCTTGAGGGTAATAGTTCTTGGTAGTGTATTCTATTAGTTCATTGCCTTCGCTAATGGTATTTACAATTTCTGTAGGTTTGTAATGAAATGGGCTTTCATAATAATAAGCAGTGGTTTTACTTATCTCATTATTATCATAATAACTTGTATTTTTTTCTAAGATTTTTCTACTAAAATAGGATAAATGCTTGTATGGTAAAAAACGTATGACATAATTGGGATAAGTAAATGTTAATGGCTCAAAATTACCTTCACCAAGCTGAGTATTGTATTCATCCCAATTCATAGTTCCATCACCATTAACAACATTTAAACAAGGTAAAAGAAGTAGTTTTCCTTTTCTAAAAGTACCTGTGTTCTTTAAGCCAATTTTTACATTAAGTGAAAGTTCATTATCATCAAAAACTGTAACCCCTTTTTGTCTATGGTTGTATTCGAGGTTGGTTCCTACATCATAGGTGTTTTCTTGTTTTTCTAAGGTTATATAATTATTGTTTTTAATGCCAAATACTGTTTTTTCTAAAAGTTTTCCGTTGTTCGGAGTGATTTCTACATAAGGTCCCGATTTAGCAATATCACCGGAAGCAGCGTAATTCTCATTCTTAAATTTATAAAAAATATGCCCATTATATTTATTGTCATTAAAAAAAACTTCAGACACTTCAGAATATGTTACATGGTTAGGTGTAATTTGCGCCAAATTTTTAGAAAATTGATACATAGAAACACTAAAGTTTTGCGAGGTACCCCCGGGAACACAGCGATAAACAGTACTTACTTTTTGAAAATTGAGCGGTTGCTGATCAATACCAGTTGAATTATAATAATTAAAATTAGGTAATGAACCTTGATTTACAGGAGGAACAGGTGGATTTGCCATTAAGGTCAAATCTTTGTATATATAATACCTTTCCTCACTGCTCTGCAAATCTTCGTCAAGTGTAAAACTAATCTGTTTTCTCAATCTTATCCCTCCAATAATTTGAGCATTTAATTTATGAGGTTCATAATAAAAAGTCGTTCTTCCTCCGGTAGGAAAGAAAATAGATTTTAATGTTCCATGAATTGCAAAGTTAAAATCAGGTGTTCTGTTTCCTGTACCGTAATGTATCCCACCAGGGACGTCTACAATTAATGAAGAATTATTTTTCCCATTGTAATAACCCCAGTAGTCCATTGAAGTACTGGTTATTTCAGGAATGTCATAAGGACTATAATAAGTAAAGGCATACTTTTTGGCCTTGCTTGGATCGTTATTATAAAAGGATAGACCATCCAGTTTTAATCTTGAGTTATAAATGTCATTATTTTGTGATTCAGTTTTTTTAAAATACGATTGATGCAAGTCTATTTTCTGGGTAATTTGCTCATTGGTATTGTAAATATTTAGTTTGGTATATCTTTTTGAGTAGTCTTTATCTTGCCTGTTGTCTGTAATGGTAGAAAATATAGTCTTACTGTTATATTTTATCTCGTTAAGGTGAAATTGCAAGCTTGAATTTATATGGGGTACTACTCCATTTAAAAAAAAATAAGTGTCAAATCCTTCAAATAATCCACCAGAAAAATTATGTTGAGTATATGCCATTTCATTTCTATTTGTTATCAAGTGGGTTTCATCAAAATACTCACCATCACTATAATGAAATGTATAGATGTCAAAAGCATTTGGCGAAATAATTTTGGTAAGATACCAAGCCTCTACGTATTTTCTATCAATAAGTCCCATCTGTCCTTTATATTCCTTTTCCAATTGATAATGTCTCATGACTTGTTTTTCAAAGTAATATTCAAAACCGTTTTCATCTGTAATTATCCATTTGGTTAAATATTTTAATGTATTCTCTCCGCTTTGGTATTCAACACTAATTTTTATATCCGGATTGTTTTTTGCAAATGCTTTGTAGCCTGAACCTTCTGGTGTTTCATAATCTAATAATATAACATCAGACATTCCGTTTACATTAAATTTAAAAATATCGGGTTCAAGATCTATTTTATCTAACTTATATTTATCCTTATAAAAATACCAAAATTGTCTTGCAAGAATATCGGCTTCTTCTATAGTTGCAGTTGACGGAGGTAGATAATCGTAATAGTCCCCAAAAAGATCTCTTATATCTAAATCATGTATCTTATTGATAAAATATCTAGATGTTACACTGTAAATTTTATCATAAAATACACCTCCAAATCCACCACCAGTTTCTAGAAAAAGATCATCCGGCAAATGGTTTATTTCTCTAGTGACAACTCCTCCGTATTGCAGATTCCAACCCAGACCTACATTTGTTGCTGTTTGTTCTACTTTAATACCTGAAGCATCGTAGGTTAGTACTATGGGCAATTCCATTTCTTTTCCTTTGTGCGTATATATAGGAATAGCAACGTTTGGACTTCCTGTATAAAGATTAGTATCATAAAGACCATATCTTCCAAATTGTTCTACTTCTGGACTTTTTGGTATTTCTATATCCCGATATCTTGGGTTTAAAGTTTCATTACTTTCTACTGGTTGGGAAAAAGCAATAATTGCAGAAAATAAAATAAGACTTGTTAAAAAAACTTTTTTCATAATAATATTCATTTTTAATTCCCCTTTAAAATCTTAACAGTTTCACTCCCCTTATTGGTTTTTATCGTAATAAGGTAAATGCCAATGGGAAGACCTTTTAAGCTCAATGGCACGGTTCGTGAATAAATCTTAAAATGCTGCAACTGCCGCCCGGCAATGTCCACCATCGTGGCAGTGCCCTCGTCAAAGTCAAATCCCACGAGCACATTGGTCACATCGTTTGTAGGGTTGGGATACGCCTCAATCAAACGTTTGGCTTTTTTGTCCTTGTCCTCATCCAAGAGCTTTACAATCCAAAAGTCTTCAAGACCTTGGTTTGCACTTTGCTTGTCTTTAGTAACTTTTCCGTTAGATGTGCCCGCTAAAACATAGCCGCCATCTCTAGTTTCCACTATTTTAGATAAAACATCTCTGCCGGAGCTTCCTATTTCTTTTTTCCATTTCGTTTCGCCTAAACTGTCCATTTTTATCACAAAATAATCGCTGTTTACCGTGCCTTTTTCTTTTTTATCGATGTTATTTTTTTGGGTATATCCGCCTAAAACAAAGCTGTTTTTGTCGCTTTTAATGCTGTTGGTTAGTAAGGTGTATTGGTTGAGGTTGTAGGTGTTTTGCCATTGCTGTTCCCCATTTTTATCAAGTTGTAGTACCCATATATCGGTACTGTTGTTTTTGTTAGACTTTTCTTTGCTGTCTGACGCCGGTGAGTTTGAATTTCCGGCAAGTAGTATGCCGCTGTCCTTAGTAATAACGAGGTCTTGAAGTTGGTCATCGGCTTCGCCGCCAAAGGTCTGTTGCCATAGTATTTCGCCTTCTGGGGTGAGCTTTAGTACCCAATAGTCAAACAATCCAAAACCTTTATGGGTTTTATCTCCGCTAATGGGGGAGTTAGAACTACCGGCTACAACATAATCGCCATCCGGTGTTTGTGCAACGGTTTTAAGTATATCGGCATATTTTCCGCCTAGTGTTTTTTGCCATTCTAGGGTTCCAGATGCATCGATTTTAAGCAACCAAAAATCTAAATTTCCATTGGTGTTTTCACTTTTTGCATTGGGTTTTATGTCTTGTGTTGCAGGGTCAAAAAGTGTATTGGAACTAGAAGTGCCACCTATTAAAAAACCACCGTCTGAGGTTTGTATTATTTTGGATACGGAATCTTCACTAAGCCCTCCATAAGTTTTTTGCCAAAGTATAGCGCCAAAGGGGTCTAAACGTACCACCCAAAAATCATAACCACCAAAAGCATCTTCTGTTTTTGCAAAGCTTTTTGAAGAGTTTGAAGTACCACCGAGTAAAATACCGCCATCAGCAGTTACCACAATGCTATTAAGTTTGTCTGTGCCATCGCCACCAAAACTTCGTTGCCATTCCAGTTTTCCGGTTTCGCTCATTTTCCAGAGCCAATAGTCCATAACACCTACTTTTTTATCGCTTTTGCTTGCACCCACATCTGAAACAGAGCTTCCGGCAAGGATAAAACCATAGTCGGGAGTGGGTTGCATATCAAAGAGATAGTCGGCATGCAGTCCGCCATAGGTTTTCTCCCACAAGACTTTTTGGGGGTAGGTTATCGTTAAAATAAAAAGGAATAAAAGCGTTACAAAGCAACGTAATCGGGTAGTAAAAATGCAAATCATAAGGCACATCAAATTAGTTTATACTCTAACTTTAGATTTAAATGCTTGGGGAGTTTAAATCTTTTAAAATCTGACGCGGCAATTTTTCTTTGACAAATATTTAAAAAATATTTAACATATTGTATTGTTTTTTGTTCTAAATAGGGGTAATTTAGTTCTAAATAAAAACCAAATAGATATATGAGTGGTCTTATAGGAAATAAAATCAGAAAAGTGCGAGAATTAAAAGGATATTCACAAGGGTTTATGTCTGAAAAATTACACGTCTCTCAGCGTGCGTATAGCAAAATGGAACGAGAAGAAATTAAATTAGACTGGCATCGCATTAACGAGATTGCACAAATACTGGATTTAGACCCCATAGACTTGGTTACTTTTGACGACAGTTTAATATTTCATAACTGCTCGCAATCTGGTAAAGCAAACACCATATACAACCAGTTTCCCGAAGAGCTAAAAGACCAATACGAAAAACGCATTGCACAACTGGAAAACGAGGTTGTTTTTTTACGGCAGTTGTTGGAAAAATAATACGAAGATGGTACGGTCTCGATACAATTACATCATAATGTCTTGTCCTAAAATAGCTATACACAAAACAGTGTATATGATTAAACAAGAACAAGAAGTTTATGTATCGCGTGAGCACAAGCAAAGTCGTTTTGACAAGCGGTTAATTTTAAAAATTGTCAAAGAAGTTGAAAATGGTTTACCAAGAAAAGAAGTAGTTCGGATTTATGGTTTAGGAAAGTCAACTTTAGATAATTGGATGAACAAATTCGGTTCATTAGACTATCAGGAGAACATGAAGAGAAGAAGCTACAGCAATCTTCAGAAGCGCACGATTGTCACGGCTATAGAGCAGGGCAGATTAACCATCAAAGATGCCAAAACGGCTTACAATGTTAGGAACGAAAAAACTATTCGGGGATGGTTAGATCAATATAAGTCAGAAAAAGTTGAAATTTGTATTGAAAAGACAATTTCAATGGCCAAAAAAAATCCACTCTCAGAGGATATAGAAAAAGAAGCTTTGCAAAAAGCTTTACAGGATGCAGAACTTAAGATAAAAGCGCTAAACACTCTAATTGATGTAGCTGAAGAACAACTCAAAATTGAGATTAGAAAAAAGTCTGGTGCCAAGCAGTCACGAAAATGAAACAGGATTTCCCTCAATTTGGGATAGCCTTTTTATGCCGATTGTTTGGCAAAACCAGGCACGCTTATTACGATTCACTATGGCGAAAAGAAAGTAGTTTAGTAAAGGAAGATATATACTCCAAGAAGTAATAAATATTCGAAAAGAATTACCTCGTCTGGGCATTAGGAAGTTGCATTACGTATTGCAAAATAGACTGGTTTTCCATCAAATAAACTTTGGCAGGGATTACTTGTTTGATTTATTGTCAGAGCATAAATTATTGATTCGACAAAGAAAGAGAAAAGCAATAACTACTGATTCCAGACACTGGATGAGAAAGTATGGTAATTTAGTAAAAGGTCTTGTTATAACAAGACCTGAACAGCTTTGGGTGAGTGATATCACCTATGTTTGATTAATCAATCACTGGGGTTATCTAAGCTTAATAACCGATGCGTATTCAAGAAAGATAATGGGATATAATTTTCGTCAAGACTTGGCTGCAGAAGTTTGTATTGATGCTTTAAAAATGGCGCTGAACAATAGATTGTATGATCAACCAATCATTCATCATTCTGACAGAGGCTCTCAGTATTGTTCTCACAATTATGTAAGTTTATTAATGAAGAACAATATCAGTATTAGCATGACGGAGAATGGAGATCCTTATGAAAATGCATTGGCTGAAAGGGTAAATGGTATTATTAAAACAGAATTCAACTTGTATGGAAGTTCATTAGGCTTTGAACAAACTGGAAATCAAATAACAAAAAGCATCAACTCTTACCATGAATTAAGACCTCATGCAAGCTGTGATTATTTAACACCAAATCAAGCTCATTTATGTTCAGGAAAATTAAACAAAAGATGGAAGAACTATAATAAGTTTGAAAATGCAGTTGTATAGTTCTTTTAGGATTAACAATTATATTTGTATAGCTATTATAGGATTTATTTATTAACCTGTATAGCTATTTCAGGACGGGTCACAAAAAAAGATACTCCATAGATACTCCATAGATACTCCATAGATACTCCATAGATACTCCATAGATACTCCATAGATACTCTATGGATAGTGTATGAAAAATAAACCTAAAAATGTACCCCTTTTAGTAGTTTTTACCTATTTAAAAAACACTTTTTCAAGCAAAATAAAAATACCAAGAAAATTAAAAATATATTGGTTCGTCCTTATTTAATTTTCAAGAAATTAATAGCTTATCACTCTCCCGCAACAGCGATAGTAGCGGCATCCTTTTTTTGCTTTTCGCAAAAAAAGATATAGCGGATAGCGCGGTCTTTTAAAACCTTTTTCGGTTTTAAAAGAGTTGCCCTAATTATTCTGCTTATTTTTGTGGCTTACTATATAAAAATGCAACTTTTACAAAAATAGTGGGAGACCTAGTAGTAAAGGCATAAAAAAAGTCCCGAAAATATCGGGACTTTTTTTATTACAAGGAAGCAAAATTAGTATAGCGCTTTTAAACTTTCTATTTTACTTTTTACTTCTTCTTCGGTTCCGGAAATTTCAGTGACTTCTTTCACTTCTTTTCCATCTATTGTTTTTATGGTAGTAATTTTTGCAAATGTACTATCATTCACAACAGACATTTCTACTACTATATTTCTGTTTACTTGTGTGGTAGCAGCTTGAGCGTCTGTTAATTTTATTTGTGTCCCATCTTCTGTGGTAATATATTCTGCTTTCACCATATTTCCAGAAACGGTTTCTGTAGTGTGACCTCCTAAAATTGGTGCGATTACTAAACCTATTAAACAGGTTAATTTGATTAAAATATTCATCGAGGGTCCGGAAGTATCTTTAAATGGATCTCCCACTGTGTCTCCTGTTACGGCTGCTTTATGTGCATCAGAGCCTTTGTAGGTCATTTCGCCATTAATAAGAACTCCTGCTTCGAACGATTTTTTAGCATTGTCCCACGCACCGCCTGCATTGTTTTGAAATACTGCCCAAAGCACTCCTGAAACCGTTACTCCTGCCATATATCCGCCAAGCATTTCAGCAATGAGTTTATTGTCATACCCAATGAGCATAGGCAAAACCACAATTAAAATAGGAAATCCAATGGTTAAAATACCGGGAAGCATCATTTCACGTAGGGCGGCTTGTGTTGAAATTTCTACACATTTGCCATATTCTGGTTTACCTGTTCCTTCCATAATTCCTGGAATTTCTTTAAACTGACGACGCACCTCATACACCATTTCCATAGCTGCTTTTCCTACGGAGTTCATGGCTAAAGCAGAAAAAACAACTGGTATCATGCCACCAATAAATAACATGGCTAATACCGGAGCTTTAAAAATATTGATACCATCAATCCCAGTAAAAGTTACATAGGCCGCAAATAAGGCTAGAGAAGTTAGTGCCGCTGAAGCAATAGCAAATCCTTTTCCAGTGGCTGCAGTAGTGTTTCCTACAGAGTCTAAAATATCGGTTCTTGTTCTCACTTCTTTTGGCAATTCGCTCATTTCAGCAATTCCACCGGCATTGTCAGATATTGGTCCGAATGCATCGATAGCTAATTGCATTGCTGTGGTAGCCATCATTGCAGAAGCTGCTAGAGCTACCCCATAAAATCCTGCTAAAGCATAGGAAGCCCAAATTGCTCCGGCAAATATTAAAACAGTTGGAAAGGTGGATATCATCCCGGTTGCTAAACCTGCAATCACGTTTGTACCTGCTCCTGTTGATGATTTTTGCACAATGGCCATCACTGGTTTTGTGCCTAAACCTGTATAGTATTCGGTTATAGAGGAAATAACACCACCTACAAACAAACCTACGATAGTGGCGTAGAATACTCGAATAGAGGAAATTTCTTGTAATCCTTCGCCAAAGAAATTCATTTGCATGGTTTCCGGTAACATATATTTTACTAGGAAATAACAAGCGATTAAAGTTAACGCTATGGAAATCCAGTTTCCAAAATTTAAAGCACTTTGCACTTGTTTTTCTTTTGCGTCATTACTTTTTATTTTTACCAGCATCGTCCCAATGATAGAAAATAATATGCCAAAACCTGCTATAGACATAGGCAATAAAATGGGACCAATACCTCCAAAAGCATCGGTTATATTGCCACCCATATCTTTTATAACATAATTACCGAGCACCATTGCCGCTAAAACAGTGGCAACATACGAACCAAATAAATCGGCGCCCATACCGGCAACATCGCCCACATTATCACCCACGTTGTCTGCTATGGTTGCAGGGTTACGAGGGTCATCTTCTGGAATTCCGGCTTCTACTTTTCCTACTAAATCAGCTCCTACATCGGCAGCTTTGGTATAAATACCACCACCCACACGAGCAAATAAAGCTATGGATTCGGCTCCAAGTGAAAATCCGGCTAAGGTTTCAAGGACAATGGTCATTTGTTCTGTGGAAGTCCAAACGCCACCCATAAAGTAATGAAAGAAAAAGATAAAGAAAGTGGTCAACCCTAAAACCGCTAAACCGGCAACACCTAGACCCATTACGGTTCCACCGCCAAAAGATACTTTTAAAGCTTGTGGCAAACTGGTTCTGGCTGCTTGTGTGGTTCTAACATTGGTTTTTGTTGCAATTTTCATCCCTATATTTCCGGCAAAAGCGGAAAATATAGCGCCAAAAATAAAGGCTACTACTATTAAAATGTGCGTTGTTGGTACAATAAAAGATATTGCAGCAAGTAGGATGCTTGCACCTATAACAAAAAAGGTTAATAATCTATATTCTGCTTTAAGGAAAGCTAAAGCTCCTTCATAGATATAATCTGAAATTTCTTTCATCTTACCATCTCCTGCGTCTTGCTTTAATACCCAAGTCCTTTTTGTCCACATAAATAGAAGACCAATAACTGCCATTACAATTGGCAAATAAATCATAAATGAATTCATATATTTTTTGATTTTTTAATTGCTGCGCAAAAGTAAGTAATTACTACTAAAGAAAAAAAGCAATACCCTTTTTAAGTGCATTGCTTTTAAATAAAAAATGAATACTAGTAATTAATATTCGGTATCATTATGCAATAGCATAAGAATTCTTAATTTCTAAGGGCAATTTTGAAAATCTTTCGGAACATTGATCAATAATCTCAAAAGCTTCTTCTGCATTTCCCCAACCTTCCACATCTACTTTTTTCTTTTCTAAATCTTTATACACTTGGAAAAAATGCTCTATTTCTTTAATTAGATGGGGATTAATATCTTTAAGATCGTTTATTTTATCGCCATTAGGGTCGCTAATAGGCACACAAATAATTTTTTCGTCCGGTCCTTTTTCGTCTGCCATATGAAAAACGCCAATGGGTTTTACTTCCATTAAACAGCCCGGAAAAGTGGGTTCCGTTACTAATACCAAAACATCAAGTGGATCGCCATCTAAAGCGAAGGTTTCTGGTATAAAGCCATAATCGGCCGGGTACATCATAGAAGAGAACAACATTCTGTCGTATCTGATTTTTTTCATTTTAAAATCAAATTCATATTTGTTTCTGCTTCCTTTGGGAATTTCTACTAGTACATCAAATTTTTTCATTCGTGCTGCGCTCATAATACTTTCTTATTTTGAGGTGTAAAAATAAGGATAATAGAGAGGTAAAAAAAGAATATGGCTGATGGATTTGTGGTTTTAAAATTGAAAACCAAACGAACCGGTAACACCAAAACTTCTAGCACCCACATTTTCAAAATAATTACCTCTGAAATTGAAATCAAGTCTAAATATTTTGAAGATATTTCCCACCCCAACACTGTATTCGTAATAAATATCTTCAGGTGCCTGATAGACGATGTTAGAAGCATTTATCGCAATATTTTCATCAGATATCTGTCCATAAACGGCTCGTATTCCTACGATCTCCCTTAAATTTAATTTACGAAACCCGGGGATTCTGGAGAAAAACCTACCCCCAAAATTATGCTCAATATGCACCGAGGCGTATTGGTCGCTAACAAATTCATAATAATCTAATAAAGTAAAGGTATTGTAAATACTAAAAAGGGTTTGATTCCCCGGTATTGGACTTAACAATCCTAAGGGAACATCTCCGAATATTTTTCCTACTTCTATGGTGGTATATAATCTGCCGAAGCCTCCTATATTCCATGGTTGGGTATAAAGTGCTTGTGCTTTTTGGTATTCAAAATCGCCTCCAAGAATATTTTTTAATCCGGTGGTGTAGCCCACAAAAAATTGAGAAAAGTCGCCCGAATTTATTACGGTTTGTTCTACTCCGTATCCTGATGTTTTTCTTCCCGGTGTGAAGTTTAAAGCGATTTCTATTTCAGGCTGCTTTATTTCGCTTTGGATATTTCCAAATTCATCAAAGTAATTTAAACTAAACGTTGGGGTTGCAGATTTTAATGTTCTATAAGAAGCCGTGGTTCGGAAAATGAAATTTTTGCCTGGCTCAAATTCTATACCAAACGTGGTAAGATTTATGTTGGTTAACCTGTCATTTGCACCAATGGAAATTAAGGAAGAAGAAGCTAAATTTCTACCCAAAACATCATTTGATGTGGTCAAACTTGCTCCGGTTTGCTCTATATCTCTCCGGTTTCCACCAAAAATAATAAGTCTGGATTTTCTGTCTAAAAGCCATTTTCCGGAGATTCCGTATTTTACTTTATTGTCTTTAAATCCATATGCCAGAAAACCCTCCAGCCGCCAAGGATCGTTTTGTCCAAAATAGGTCCTTCCACCACCACGAATTCGCAATCCTTCTGCTTCATTATATCCGAAAGTGGAAAACACCGGTCCAAAATCAAAATTAGGAAACTCGTAATAACCGGAAGCTAACACAGTGCCTATGCTATAAAAGGTTTTAAAGCGACGAACCGTTTTTAAGGTATCGAGCATGGTATATACTTGGGATTCGTTTTTATTGAGTGCCTCTTTCCGGTTTTCTTCCCAAAACGCATCATCCCTATTATATACTTCATATTGATAAGGATCTACTTGTGCCTTGTAAAAGTTTCGGTCCTTTTCAAGATCGAAGGTGTGGTTGTCATATAACGTGGTTCGTTTACCATACAATCCTCTGGATTTTTCTTTCTTTGAAAAACTAAAATCCGACATGAAATAATCTCTGGTCAAAAGAAAAATAGAATCGTTAAGCACTTCAAATTCTTGTTCTATATAAATATCTTTCACCCAATTGATGTTGGCACTTTTATTAACTTGAAGATTAATTTCTTTGATTGCCCAAGTGGTGTCATTTACCCAAAAGTTGCCTTTAAAGGTTAGCTCTCCTTTTCTTCTTGGGTAATAAATAATGTTGTAACACCATTTATTGTCGATATAAGCACTGTCATTTAACACATAATTATATACGTCAATTCCTGTGCGAGATAGTGGACTGGTAAAGGCTTTATCAAAAAACTTCAGGTAATTGTCATACACGTCATATTCCGAATATAAATCTTTTACAAACTCAATCATGGTTTGATTATTACTAAACCCCGAGTTTTTGTTTCCTTCTAAAATTTCTTTTTCTTGATTAATTAGGTTGTCGCCATATACTTTTGAAAAAGCTTCATTTATAAAAATTGGCAGAAACGTTTTTCCGGTAACCCGAGAAGTATCGGTAAAATCGAATACAAACTCCATGCCCTTAAAAATTTTACTTTTAATAAAAGCACTATCGATGGTGTTGATGTCAAACTCTAGCTTTTCATATTTGTCATACTGGTATTGTTTGAATTTTTTTACGCCGTTTTCTCGACGATTTTCCCAAATTTTTCGAAGTATATCAATGGCAGGATTTTCCTTTTTTGACGTTTTTCCGGTAAAAAACACAATTTCATTTAACTGTTCGGTTTCTTCCTCTAAGACAATATTAAGGTCATAAGTAACTCTTTTTTCTAAAGTAATTTCTTTAGTAAGATAGCCCATAAACGAAAAAACTACGGTAGAATAGTTGGAGTTGGATTCTAAATAAAAGCGTCCATTTTCATCGGTGATTGTGCCTTCACGCGAATTTTTAAACATAACATTGGCAAAAGGAACGGTAATTCCTTTGGTATCTTTAATTACCCCACCTATTTTCGTTTGGGCGTGTGAACTTAAAAAAAAAAGAAGGGTAAACAAGATGAATAGATTCCTCATATAATTTTTTTGTAAAACTTTAAATGCCTTTTGGTTTACCTAAACTATTTCTATTTAATTCCATTTTTATTTAAAAAAATGATTCGTTTTAGAGGTGTCTTTTTTTTAAGCAAATTTTCAAAAAAGTCATTTAAAAAAACATTGTTTTTGTTGTCGTAAATACTACCATCAAAAAACAAAATACTTCACTTTTTTTATTAATTTTTAGTAAATAGATTTTTTTAAGCCTCCTTATAAAGCACTTTTTTCACGGCTTTAACCACATCCTCACTATTAGGCAACCATTCTTTTAAAAGATTTGGCGAATATGGAGCAGGAGTATCTGCTGTATTTATTTTTATTATAGGTGCATCTAGATAATCAAAAGCTTGTGCTTGCACTTGGTAAGTGATTTCTGTGGAAATATTACCAAAAGGCCAAGATTCTTCTAAAATAACCAACCTGTTTGTTTTCTTTACAGAATCGATAATCGTTTTATAATCCATTGGACGTATGGTGCGTAAGTCAATAATTTCACAACTGATGTTTTCTTTTTCTAATACTTCAGCAGCGGCATAAGCTTCTTTAATAATTTTTCCAAAAGAAACTATAGTAACATCTTTTCCTTCTCTTTTAATTTCAGCTACGCCTATAGGAATTACATACTCTCCTTCAGGCACTTCTCCTTTATCGCCATACATTTGCTCACTTTCCATAAAAATTACCGGGTCATTATCACGAATAGCCGATTTCAATAATCCTTTAGCATCTTTAGGGTTAGAAGGAACTACCACTTTTAGTCCGGGGCAGTTAGCATACCAACTTTCAAACGCTTGCGAATGGGTTGCACCAAGTTGCCCTGCTGAAGCAGTTGGCCCACGAAAAACAATTGGAATATTAAACTGACCACCACTCATTTGACGTAATTTTGCCGCATTGTTGATGATTTGGTCAATACCAACCAAAGAAAAATTGAACGTCATATATTCCACGATAGGTCGGTTGCCATTCATTGCTGAACCAATAGCAATACCTGAAAAACCAAGTTCTGCAATAGGCGTGTCAATAACGCGTTCAGGACCAAACTCGTCCAGCATTCCTTTGGATGCTTTGTAAGCACCGTTATACTCTGCTACTTCTTCGCCCATTAAATAAATGGTTGCATCTCTTCGCATTTCTTCGCTCATGGCTTCACCAATGGCTTCTCTAAATTGTATGGTTTTCATATACTTTTTTTACTTCTTCGTTATAATAAGGATTGTAAATTTTAAACGAACAAAAATACTATTATTTCCACTTTAAGTGTTACGTTTTATTAACTTTTAACGTAAATTTATTATGCACGCATAGCAAAAAATAAAAAAAAGATAGTTAACTTCGTAGCGCGAAATAATTTCAATAACTTAGAAATAAAAAAATGAAGATATTAGTTTGTATAAGTCACGTTCCTGACACCACCTCAAAAATTAATTTTACAGATAATAACACAAAATTTGATAAAAACGGCGTGCAGTTTGTCATCAACCCTAACGATGAATTTGGATTGACCCGTGCGATGTGGTTTAAAGAAAAACAAGGAGCAACCCTTCACGTGGTGAATGTTGGAGGTCCTGAAACTGAGCCTACACTCCGTAAAGCGCTTGCCATTGGTGCGGATGAAGCAATTCGTGTAAATGCCGCCCCAACCGACGGCCTTTTTGTAGCCAAACAACTTGCTAAAATAATGCAAGATGGCGCTTATGACCTAGTAATTGCCGGTAGAGAATCTATCGATTATAACGGAGGCATGGTTCCCGGAATGCTGGCTGCTTTAACCAATGCTAATTTTGTAAATACCTGCATACAAATAGATGTTGATGGAAATAATGTGGTAGCTGTTCGCGAAATAGACGGTGGCAAAGAAACCCTAAAAACAACCTTACCTCTGGTCATTGGCGGTCAAAAAGGATTAGTAGAAGAAAGTGATTTACGCATTCCAAATATGCGTGGCATTATGCAAGCACGCCAAAAACCACTTCATGTTGTGGAAGCCGTTTCTGCTGCCAATGAAATGCAAACCCTTTCTTTTGAAAAACCGGCACCTAAAGGTGCCATAAAAATGGTTGATGCTGAAAACATCGACGAACTTATCCGCCTACTTCACACCGAAGCCAAAGTGATATAAAAATGGGATTTCAGAAAATACAAATAACTATTAACTTTTAACAACTCACAAACATGTCTGTTTTAGTATATACCGAGTCTGAACAAGGAAAATTAAAAAAAGTAGCCCTAGAAGCTACCTCTTACGCAAACGCCATAGCTGCGTTATTAAACACGACAGTAACTGCCATTACCATAAACGGTGGCGACACGGCCGAATTAGGAAATTATGGTGCTTCAAAAGTGCTTCAAGTAAAAAATACTTCTTTAGAAAAATTTAATGCCAAAGCCTTTGCAGATGTCATTAAACAAGCCGCTGAAAAAGAAAGTGCAAAAGTGGTTGTTTTAACCTCTAGCGCAAATAGTAAATATTTAGCACCACTTTTAGCGGTTAACTTAAACGCATCGTTGGCAACCAATGTAGTTTCTGTTCCGGAAAGTGTTTCGCCCTTTAAAGTGAAATCTACCGTGTTTACGAATAAAGCTTTTGCTGTAACGGAACTCCATAATGAAATAAAAATCATTGAATTGGCAAAAAACACCTACGGTTTAAAAGAAAAACAAACCAAGATAACCTCTGAAGATTTTGCGCCACATCTAGAAGATGGCGATTTTGCTATTCAAGTACAATCGGTAGATAAAGCCACCGATAAAGTAACCATAGCCGATGCTGAAATTGTAGTTTCGGCAGGACGCGGACTAAAAGGACCGGAAAATTGGGGTATGATTGAAGATTTAGCAAAAGTTTTAGGCGCCGCAACTGCTTGTTCTAAACCTGTAAGCGATATGGGTTGGCGACCACACGGCGAACACGTTGGACAAACCGGAAAACCTGTAGCCGCAAATTTATATATTGCCATTGGCATTTCAGGTGCTATTCAACATTTAGCCGGAATTAACTCCTCCAAAGTTAAAGTAGTCATTAATAATGATCCAGAAGCGCCTTTCTTTAAAGCAGCTGATTATGGGATAGTTGGCGATGCTTTTGAAATAGTTCCTAAGCTCACCGAAAAATTAAAAGAATTTAAAGCTAATAACGCATAATTTTTTATAAATTGTGCCTCTAAAATGGGCTGTTTAGATAAGGTAAAGTCCTGTTTAAACAGCTTTTTATCTTTATTGTAAAATCGTATGAGCTTAGTTCGCCTTAATATAAAAGGTATCTCCTATAGTCAAACACAAAACGGTGCGTATGCATTGATTTTAAGTGAAGTGGATGGCGACAGAAAACTTCCGATAGTTATCGGTGCTTTTGAAGCACAATCTATTGCCATTGCTTTAGAAAAAGAAATAAAACCACCAAGACCACTTACCCACGATTTATTCAAAAATTTTGCCGATCGTTTTGATATTGTTATCAAGCAAGTTATCATTCACAAGTTAGTGGACGGCGTTTTCTTTTCCAGCATAATTTGTGAACGCGATAAAATTGAAGAAATCGTCGATGCAAGAACTAGCGATGCTATCGCTTTAGCGCTTCGGTTTGACGCCCCTATTTTTACCTATAAAAATATTCTAGAAAAAGCTGGAATTTATTTAAAAGTGAATCCCAAGAAAAAAGAAGAAGTAGGCGAAAAAAGAATCTTAGAACAATTGATGGTGGGTGATGAAGAATCCAAAAAGAAAACTTCACAAAGTTATACTTCCTATTCCATGAAAGAGCTTAATGACATGCTCGAAAAAGCGGTGGATAATGAAGATTATGAAAAAGCAGCACAAATAAGAGATGAAATTTCCAAAAGAGAAAAATAAACTTAACTAATGAAAAAAATCTTTCTTCTAAGTGCATTCGTATGCCTTTTCTCCAGCACCTTTGCACAAACTATTGAAAAAAATTGGAAATTTAGAAGCATTACAAACCAAGAAAAAACATCGCTTTTTGATATAAATCCGGAAACAGATAGGTTTTCTTTATCTGAAGGGAACTTCACATATCAAATCGCTTCCAAAGATAATCTGCATGCTTCCGGCGATTACATGCTTCAAAACAATTTACTGCTACTTTTTTATACTACCCCAAAAGATACCATTCGCAAATACCATATTACAGAAATTACAGACACTACCCTAGTATTCACCGAAGGCGATGTTACCTACCAATTTATAGCCGATAATGCTACTAAAGAAACTATAGCACCCCTAGTAGAAAAAAAGATAATACCTAGCGCAGGTTTTACTTTTAGCAGCTTATGGCGTGGCGTTTTAGGGATGACCGCTTTATTGCTTTTGTCCTTTTTATTTAGCAGCAACCGCAGAAAAATTCGATGGAAAACCATTACTGTTGGTTTGGCAGCACAATTATTTTTAGCTATTGGCGTGCTTAAAGTACCCTTCATTCAAAAAGGATTTGAACTTGTGGGAAAAGTATTTGTAAAAATCCTTGAATTTACCCAAGCAGGAAGCGAATTTCTTCTGGGAGGCATGATGAATATTGATAGTTTTGGTTTTATTTTTCTCTTTCAAGTATTACCTACTATTATTTTCTTTTCCGCACTAACCTCCGTATTATTTTACCTCGGTTTCATACAGGTAGTAGTTAAAGGTATGGCATGGGTATTAACCAGATTAATGGGTATATCAGGCGCTGAAAGTCTTTCGGTAGCCGGAAATATTTTTCTTGGTCAAACAGAAGCGCCATTAATGATTAAAGCGTATTTAGAAAAAATGAGTAAGTCAGAAATGCTCTTAGTAATGGTAGGTGGTATGGCCACAGTGGCCGGAGGCGTTTTAGCTGCTTACATAGGTTTTCTGGGTGGCGAAGATGAAGCATTAAAAATACTATATGCCAAACATTTACTAACCGCATCGGTAATGGCAGCTCCGGGAGCCATCGTTATTGCAAAAATGCTATATCCAGAAACTGAAAAAATAACCAATAAAGTAGAGGTTTCTCAAGATAAAATTGGTTCTAATATTTTAGACGCAATTGCAAACGGGACTACCGAAGGCTTAAAACTTGCCGCTAATGTAGGCGCTATGCTTCTCGTTTTTATTGCCTTTATCGCCATGATTAACTACGGCTTTGAAAAACTAGGGGATGTAACCACCATAAATAATTGGATTGCCGATAGTACACCGTATAATAAACTTTCCTTGGAATTTATTTTAGGCTATATTTTTGCTCCGCTAATGTGGCTTATAGGCGTTGCCAAAGAGGATATGGCACTCATGGGACAACTATTAGGTATTAAACTTGTGGCAAGTGAGTTTGTAGGATACATTCAACTGGCAGATTTAAAAAATACAGCAAATTTAATTAGCCTTAACTACGAAAAGTCAGTAATTATGGCGACCTACATGCTATGTGGTTTTGCTAACTTTGCCTCCATAGGCATTCAAATTGGTGGCATCGGATCCATTGCTCCTTCCCAACGCAAAACACTTTCCGAATTTGGAATGAAAGCACTTATCGGCGGCACTATTGCCTCTTTATTATCAGCCACTATTGCTGGTATGATTATTGGGTAATAGCTATTATTTTTCGTTAATAAGTTTTTAATTAAAATAATTGGAGAAACCTATATTTTACATTTCCTTTTTTTATTTTAGAAACCTAGAATTTTGCAGAAAAAATTAGTTTCCTATGAAACAATACCACGACCTCATTAAACACGTTTTAAAAAACGGAAATCAAAAAGAAGACCGCACAGGCACTGGCACCAAAAGCATTTTTGGCTACCAAATGCGATTTGATTTATCCGAAGGTTTCCCTATGGTAACGACCAAAAAGCTACATTTAAAATCGATAATTCACGAGCTACTCTGGTTTTTAAAAGGCGACACAAATATTGCTTATTTAAAAGAAAATGGCGTAAACATCTGGAACGAATGGGCCGATGCAAATGGCAATTTAGGCCCTGTTTATGGCCACCAATGGCGCAATTGGAATAGTGAAGATATTGATCAAATAAAAGAAATAATTGAAACCCTAAAGAAAAATCCGGATAGCAGAAGGATGTTAGTTTCTGCATGGAATCCTAGTGTATTACCCAATACCTCTGTTTCCTTTAGTGAAAATGTAGCAAAGGGCAAAGTAGCACTTCCACCATGTCACGCTTTTTTTCAGTTTTATGTGTCCTCCCCTGACCCCTCAGGAGAGAAAAAAAGTCGCTTATCATGCCAGTTATACCAACGAAGTGCCGATATTTTTCTGGGCGTGCCTTTTAACATCGCTTCCTATGCTTTATTAACTTTAATGATTGCACAGGTGTGTGATTTAGAACCGGGCGATTTTATACACACTTTTGGCGATGCCCATATTTATTTAAATCATTTAGAACAAGTTACCTTGCAGTTGTCCAGAGAACCACGTAACTTGCCAACCATAAAAATCAATCCAGAGGTGAAAAATATTTTTGATTTTACCTTTGAAGATTTTACATTAGAAAATTACGACCCATATCCCCATATTAAAGGAGCTATTGCGATATAACCCAAATTGAAATGATGAAAAAATTAATTGTATTACTTGTCCTACTTGCATCTTTTACCGGCTTTACCCAAGAATGGGGTGATGTTCAAAAAAACAAAGTAACCTTTAAAGAAATTGCACCAATTTGGCCAGGCTGTGAAGGCAATGATGTGGCGAAAAGAGATGCTTGTTTTGACCAAAAACTGAATGAACACGTTAGAAAAAACTTTCGCTATCCTCCAAATGCTTGGAAAGAAAATGTGCAAGAACGCGTCGTGGTAAAATTTTTAGTCAATACAAAAGGAGAAATAGAAATCCTTGGGGTTGAAGGAAACAACCAAGAATTAAAAGACGAAGCCAAAAGAAATATCCTCGCCATTCCAAAAATGAAACCCGGTATGTTTGCAGGAAAACCAAAAGCTATTGAATATACCGTGCCTTTTAATTTTAAGACAGGAAAGTAGAAATTTAGACCATCTTTTAAATATTAGCATTCATTTTTTGAATGCAATCAATTATGTATTGAAATCATAATGTAGCCTTTAAACTATTAATGTGAGTGCTATCATTTTCTCAATACCAAGAAAAAAAGTTGTTAAAATAAAAAATCTTAAACTTCCTATTAACACCCATTTAACGCTATTATCTGCCTAAATAAAAAGATTTATCCTTATTTTTGAAGCAATCACTTTTCATAATATATAATGATACCTTCAGAAACCTTGCTTGCCTTTTTTTTAGAAACCAGAAAAGAAACAGAAAACATCTGTTTACCTTTAGAAATTGAAGACTATGTGGTGCAGCCTATTGTAGATGTTTCACCACCAAAATGGCACTTAGGACATACCACTTGGTTTTTTGAAGAACTGCTTTTAAAAAAATGCAAACCAAATTATACCGTTTTCGACCCCGATTTTGCTTTTGTTTTTAATAGCTATTACGAAAGTTTAGGTAAACGTGTTATAAGAAGCAATCGAGGTAATCTTTCAAGACCCGGCGTTTCAAAAATTTATGACTATCGCCATTATGTTACAAACCAAATGAAAGACCTATTTTCTAGTTCTTTTTCAAAAGAGATGGAAGACATTTTATACATTGGTATTCATCATGAAAAACAACATCAGGAATTACTACTTACCGATATCAAATACATTTTAGGAAACAACCCATTACTACCAAAATATTCTGATTGGTACAACGAAAACCCCATACAAGAATTTCCGCAAGAATGGATTACTACTCCCGAAGGTGTTTATAACATTGGGCATGCTAACACAAACACCTTTTGTTATGACAATGAATTAGGCAAACACAACGTATATCTTCAAGAGTATCAAATATCAAATCGATTGGTTACAAACGGCGAATATCTTCAATTTATAAATGCCGGAGGGTATAAAGATGCTATGCTTTGGCATGCCGATGGATGGGAGTGGTTGCAACAAAACAAGATAGAAAATCCATTGTACTGGCACCTCATTAATAAAGATTGGCAACAATATACCCTAGAAGGATTAAAAAAACTAAATACAAAAGCACCGCTTACTCATATATCCTATTATGAAGCTTTTGCTTACGCACAGTGGAAATCCTGCCGATTACCCACAGAATTTGAATGGGAAATAGCACAAAAGCAATTTCATTGGGGAACGCGATGGGAGTGGACAGAAAGTGCCTACCTACCCTACCCCGGTTACACAAAACCTCCGGGAGCCATTGGCGAATACAATGGAAAATTTATGGTAAACCAAAAAGTATTGCGTGGCGGCTCTGTTGCCACACCAAAAAACCATACACGACCGACATACCGTAACTTTTTTCAGCCTAACCTACGCTGGCAGTTTACAGGATTAAGGTTAGCCAAATAATTTCGACATAAAACAAATGATACAAAAACCAAATACATTAACCACATCTTTTGAAGAAGATACCTATAAGGGGCTAACTGCCCATCCCAAATACTTGCTTTCTAAATATATTTACGATAAAAAAGGCGACAAACTTTTTCAAGATATTATGCAGATGCCAGAATATTATCTTACCAATTGTGAATTTAACATAATTAAAAAACATACAGACGAAATAGTAACCATATTTAGCGAGGAAGAACAAGGTTTTGACTTAATAGAATTAGGCGCCGGCGATGGCAAAAAAACGAAAATCCTATTACAGCATTTGGTAGAACAAAAACAAAACTTTACGTATATTCCTATAGATATAAGTGAAAATGCCATAAATGGATTAGTAAATACCCTTTCTAAAGAATTTCCTGAACTAAAAGTGGAAGGAGAAAAAGGAGAATATTTTGAGGTTCTAGAACAATTAAAAACCTACAAATCTCGAAAAAAAGTGATTTTAATCCTTGGTTCCAATATTGGAAATTTATTACATCCAAAAGCTATCGATTTTTTAAAAAAGCTAAATCAAAGTCTGAACAAACAAGACTTATTGTTTATCGGGTTTGATCAAAAGAAACATCCCCAAACCATTTTAGACGCATATAATGATGCCACTGGAATAACTGAAGCATTCAATAAAAATCATTTATTACGAATCAATAAAGAATTAGATGGCGATTTTGACTTACATAAATTTTTACATTGGGAAGTGTATGACCCGGAAAGTGGCACCGCTAAGAGTTATTTAGTTGCCAAAGAAACACTTGAGGTACACATAAAAAAATTAAACTTGCAAATTAAATTTTCCCAATGGGAAACCATTCATACGGAAATTTCACAAAAATATGACGATACTATTATTACATGGTTGGCTAACGAAGCAGGTTTAACCATCGAAACCTCCTTTGCAGACGAAAAAAATTATTATAAAAATTATATTTTCAAAAAAAAATAAAACTAATGAAAGCCATTTGGAACGATACCATTATCGCAGAAAGCAAAGAAACCAAAGTCATTGAAAACAACCATTACTTTCCGCCAAGTTCTCTTAAACAAGAATATTTCAAATCTAGTAAAACCCATACACAATGTCCTTGGAAAGGCGAAGCATCCTATTATACCATAGAAGTAAACGGCAAAACAAATCCGGATGCCGCTTGGTATTACCCTGAAACAAAAGAATTAGCAAAACAAATAAAAGGATATGTTGCTTTTTGGAAAGGCGTAAAAATTATCGACTAAAGTAGTTTTGTAATAAAGCCACCAAACTGCCAACCTCTTTTTCGGTGTTGTAAAAATGAAAACTTAACCGAATGCCATTACCTCTTTGCGAACAAATTATATTGTTCGCTTTTAAATATTGAAAGAGCTTTTCATCGCCTTTAATATTAAAAATAGTAGAATGCTTTTTTCGAAGCACAACAGAATCCTCCAATAAATTAAGCTTTGTAAAACCCTGTCTTGCTTTTTCGCATAATATCTCTAAGTGAGTGGCTATGGTTTCCTTTCCTATTTGAGTTAAAAACCGTAAGGAAAATCCTAAACTTCCATAATTAAACGTATCCTGATGTCCGGGCTCAAAATGCTTTATAAAGATGGTTTCTTCCAGAGAAGACTCCATAGTTTCGGCGGAATTATATCCAATAGTTTTTGGAAAAATTTTGTTTTTCACCTCTTCTTTTACCATTAAAAATCCGTTGCCAAAGCCTGCCAACATCCATTTATATCCACTCGCCCCTAGGACGTCCAGAGCACTCTCTTCAAAATTAAAAACCTCAGTGCCCAAATATTGTGTGCCATCTGCTATTAATAACGTATTGGGGTATTTTTGTTTTAATTGTTTCAGAAATTCAAAATCTATTTTAATTCCGTTGATATATTGTACAAGGCTACATGCAAAAATATCAGGAGTCTTTTTTTCAAAAGCAGCTGAAATGTTTTGTTCTAAATTTTCATCTAATTTTGCATAGGCAATCTCAAAATCTCTGGATTGCACCGCCCATGAAATAGAAGGATATTCATTTTCCAGCAAAAGCACCCTTTTTGGCTTTTCTACACCTTCTAAAAGCGCATTAAACCCAAAAGAAAAGTTAGGAATCAAAGCAATGTTCTCTTTTTTGCTACCAAAAAACGTAGCCACTTGCTTTCTAACAGTATCTAAAAGCTTTTTATGGCCGTTTCTAAAAGTGCTTCCGCCAAGAAGAAAATCTAAATCATGTTCATTACGCCAATCCATTAAAGATTCATAAAGCAACCCAGTAGAAGCGGTATCAAAATAGAGATGATGTTTGGCAACAGGAAATTCTTTTCGTAAATCTCTCATAAGTATTTCACAAATAGCATTAAAAATAGTAACTTTGATAAAACAGTAAATCGAAGTAAAGATGTTTTCAAAAAGCAAAGATACTACAACAAATGAAGACCGCGAACAGTTTTTGTATGCGCAAGACAGAATTCGTCAGAAAAAAAGACTGAACCAACATTTTGTCATCTTTTTAGTGGGTTCGGTTTTTATTATTGTCCTAAATCAATTCATGGGAGTTGGCTCTGAATTTTTTATTAAAAATTGGTTTGTTTGGGCAATTCTTATATGGGCATTCCTTTTTATAGTTCACGCTTTTAATGTGTATGTTACCAATAGTTTTATGGGAAAAGAATGGGAAAACAATCAGTTAACCAAACTTAGAGAAAAACAGCGCAAAAGGATGATTGAGCTGGAAAATAAAGTAGAACACGAAAGAAAAATAACTAAAAAACCGCTTGCACAAGAGGATATTAACAACACCCTACCCCCTGAATTAGAATGATTACAATTATTGCCGCAGCCGCAGAAAATAATGCATTAGGAAAAGACAACGATTTGGTTTGGCATCTGCCTGACGACTTTAAAAGGTTTAAGCAACTCACCACTGGTCATCATATAATAATGGGAAGAAAAACATTTGAAACGTTTCCAAAACCACTTCCTAACAGAATACATGTTGTTGTTACCCGAAATAAAAACTACAAAAAAGCGGGAATTGTGGTAGTACATTCCATAAAAGAGGCATTAGAAATTGCAAAAAAAGATGACCAACCGTGTATTATTGGTGGCGGTGAAATTTACAAACAAAGCTTAGCTTATACTGAAAAAATAGAACTCACACGAATACACACTACCGTCGAAGCAGATACTTTTTTTCCGGAAATAGACGAAAAAGAATGGCAATTAGTAAAAAAAGAATACCATCCAAAAGATGAAAAACATGAATTTGCATTTACTTATTTAACGTATTTGCGAAAAAAATAAAACAACCCTTGAAGGATTTTAAACCCTTCAAGGGTTAATCAGAAACCTAAAAAATATATCTACAAAAAACCAAAACCTTAAATTTTGAACCTTAAATTTTAAACTTTAAACCAAACTATGACAGCATATATCTTCCCTGGCCAAGGCGCACAGTATACAGGAATGGGTAAAGACCTATTTGACGCTTCAGAGCAAGCGAAAAAACGATTTTTACAAGCAAATGACATACTGGGATTTAACATCACTAAAATTATGTTTGAAGGCACCGCCGAAGAATTAAAAGAAACCAAGGTAACCCAACCTGCCATTTTTTTACACTCGGTTATTTTGGCGGAAATTCTTGGCAATCGTTTTAAACCGGATATGGTTGCTGGTCATTCCTTAGGCGAATTTTCTGCTTTAGTGGCGAATAAAACTTTGGCTTTTGAAGATGCTTTAGTATTAGTTTCAAAAAGAGCACAAGCCATGCAAAAAGCTTGCGAATCAGTTCCTTCCACCATGGCTGCTGTTTTAGGTTTAGAAGACCATATCGTAGAAGCTATTTGTGCCGATGTTGATGGTATTGTTGTGGCTGCAAACTATAATTGTCCTGGACAATTAGTGATTTCCGGTGAAATAAAAGCAGTAGAAGAAGCCTGCGAACGGCTGAAAGAACAAGGAGCTAGGCGCGCTATACTGCTTCCTGTCGGTGGGGCATTCCACTCTCCTTTAATGGAACCTGCTCGTGAAGAGCTTGCAAAAGCCATAAAAAATACGCGCTTTGCTCCACCCATTTGCCCGGTATATCAAAACGTGACTACTTTTGCCGTTACCGATCCTGAAAAAATAAAAGAAAATCTCATCTTCCAATTGACCTCACCGGTTAAATGGACACAAAGTGTGCAAAATATGGTTGCAGATGGTGCTACAAAATTTATAGAAGTTGGTCCCGGAAATGTATTGCAGGGGTTAGTGAAAAAAATTCATAAAGATGCCGTAACTGAAGCCGCTAAATTTGAATAGAAAAAACTCCTCTCAAATCTCACATCTCAAATCTCAGTTCTTATAAACCACCCCATCTTTCATCACAAAAACCACATTTTCAACGGTGTTTATGTTTTCTGTAGGATCTTCGTTTGTAGCAATAATATCAGCTAGAAATCCGGGTTCGATGGCACCTAATTGTTTTTCCATATCCAATAACATGGCGTTTGTAGTGGTAGCTGATTGCAAAGCCGCCATTACAGGCATTCCTACTTCGGTCATATAAATAAATTCTTTTGCGTTTTCGCCGTGAGGATATACACCGGCATCTGTACCAAAGGCAATTGGAACTCCTCTTTTATAAGCTTTTCTGAAAGTTTCTTGAATTTGTGCACCAATGGCCAATGCTTTGGGTACTATGATAGCCGGATAGTAATTTTCTATTTTAGCCTTCTCTGCTACATACTTTCCTGCTGAAATTGTAGGAACCAAATAGGCATTATACTGTTTCATTAAATCCATAGTAGATTCGCTCATTTGTGTGCCGTGTTCGATGGTTTTTACACCCCCTTTTATGGCGCGTACCATGCCTTCATCGCCATGTGCGTGGGCAGCAACTTTCATGCCGTAATCTTTTGCGGTTTTTACAATGGCTTCAATTTCATCTACAAAAAATTGTGGGTTTGAACCGCTTTTTGCAACACTTAAAACACCCCCTGTTGCAGTAATTTTTATCCAATCGGCTCCGTTTTTGTAGCGTTGACGGACTGCTTTTTTTGCATCTTCAACACTGTTTACAACTCCTTCTTTGGGTCCTGGGTCACCCATCAATTCACTTTTAACACCATTGGTGGGGTCAGCGTGTCCGCCGGTTGTGGCTAATGATTTTTCTGCGGTAAAAATACGAGGCCCTTTTACTTTTTTCTTATTTATTGCATTTCTTAAGGAAACATTTACCCCACTGCCTCCTAAGTCTCTAACGGTAGTAAAACCTGCCATTAATGTACGTCCTGCAATTTCTTGCGCATCATAAGCAACATCGGCTTCGTTCTTAGTAAATTCATCTAGATAAGCTGTTGGACTGGTTTCTGCTTCAATATGCACATGCATATCAATCCAGCCGGGCATCACAGTTTTGGTTTTTAAATCGATAACCACATCGCTTAAATTGGTAGGGTTTACAAAGTTATTTTCTATACTTTTAATGGTATTACCGGAAACGACAATCGTTTTATTGGTTAGTACTTTTCCATTTTTAGTGTCAATTAGTTTGCCACAGTGGATGTAAGTGTTTTGGGCAGAAATTCCTAAGGAAATAAAGAAAATGCTGAAGAGAATAAGTTTTTTCATAAGAAATAAATTAGAAGTTAAAGATAGTTTTATTTCTTAAAAAAATAATTTTCTTAATTAAAAAATAAGGATATACATATAAAAAATTATTCTTTTCTTATTTTCATCTCCCATTTCCAAGCTGAAGATAACGCATCTGCCAAAGTATGCTTGGATTTCCATCCTAACACTTTATCAGCTTTTGAGGTATCTGCATACACTGCAATCACATCGCCAGGCCTTCTATCAACCACTTTGTATTTTAATTTTTTGCCGGTTACTTGATCAAAAGTAGTAATCACTTCAAAAACAGAACTTCCGGTACCTGTTCCTATATTAAAAACTTCAAAAGCGGATGTGTTTTTCTTTTGCAGTAATCTGTTTAATGCCACGACATGAGCATCAGCTAAATCTACTACGTGAATATAATCACGAATACAGCTGCCGTCTTGTGTTGGATAATCATCGCCATATACCGAAAGCTCCTCACGAATTCCATAAGCGGTTTGCGTAATAAATGGCACTAAATTTTGTGGAACTCCCAAGGGTAATTCGCCAATTTCAACAGAGGCATGGGCACCAATGGGATTAAAATAACGTAGTGCAATAGCCTTTAAAGCAGATACTTTAGAAGTGTCAAAAAGTATTTCTTCACTTATCTGTTTGGTATTACCATAAGGTGATGTAGCTTTTTTTATGGGAGCATCTTCCGTAATAGGCAAACCATCCGGCTCGCCATATACCGTGCATGAAGAACTGAAAATAAAATTAAATATGCCTTGTTTTTCACATTCTTGCAACAAATTCACCAAACTACTCACATTATTTTCATAATAAAGCAGCGGATTTTCAACACTTTCGCCCACTGCTTTGGAGGCTGCAAAGTGAATAATACCTTCTATTTCCTTATGTATTTTAAAATAGTGATGGACTTCGCCTTTATCGCGCAAGTCTAAAAATTTAAAATGTGGGGTTATGCCCGTTATTTTTGCAATTCCTTCTAAAACATCAATAGATGAATTAGATAAATTATCTACTATAGAAACCTCAAAACCTGCCTGTTGCAAAGCAACTACGGTATGAGATCCAATATATCCTAAACCTCCTGTAACTAGTATTTTCATATTCCTCCTCCTAACCCCCTCCAAAAGAGAAGGAATTTAATTATTTTAAAAATTCTATTATGGTATTTGCAATAAACCTAATCTGTTCCTCATCCAGTTCTGTATGCATCGGTAAGGATATTACTTCCTTTACTAACTGATTGGTCACCGGAAAATCGGCTTCGTTATAGCGACTGTCCTTGTAAGCTTTTTGACTGTGTAACGGAATTGGATAATATACGCCATGAGGAATTTGAAGTTCGGCCAAATGTTTTGCCAAAGCATCTCGCTTGCCATTGATTATCTTTAGCGTGTACTGATGAAAAACGTGGCAATCGCAAGTACTGCATATTCCAGCTTCTTGATGACAACGCTTATTGGTTACTACCTTAGGTGTTTCAATATGCTTACAATTCTGAAATGCTGTGGTATATTTTTGTGAGGCTTCTTGACGTGCTTTGTTATAGGCATTCAAATTAGGCAATTTTGCTCGAAGTACTGCTGCTTGTATAGCATCTAATCTGGAATTTACCCCAACTACATCGTGGTAATAGCGTTCATACATCCCATGGTTTACGATTCCTCTAATAAGGTGCGCTACTTCATCGTCATTTGTAAAAATAGCACCCCCATCACCATAACATCCAAGGTTTTTTGAAGGAAAAAAGGAAGTTGCTCCTACGTGACCCATCGTTCCGGCTTTTTTGGTTGTTCCATTCTTAAATGTATAGTTTGCGCCAATGGCTTGTGCATTATCTTCAATTATAAAAAGATTATGCTCATTAGCTATGGCAAGTATTTCTTCCATATTGGCACATTGACCAAAAAGGTGTACCGGAATAATTGCTTTGGTTTTTGGAGTGATTGCTTTTCGGATAGCATCGGTATTGATATTAAAAGTATCGGGATACACATCTACTAAAACCGGGGTAAGTTGCAAAAGCGCAATAACCTCTACAGTGGCAGCAAATGTAAAATCGGCTGTGATTACTTCATCGCCGGGTTTCAATCCAAGACCCATCATTGCAATTTGCAAAGCATCGGTGCCATTTGCACAGGGTATTACATGTTTCACTCCTAAATATGCTTCTAATTCTTTTTGAAATTGATGTACCTCAGGCCCATTGACAAATGCTGTTGAATCTAGCACTTTTAAAATAGAGGAATTTACACTTTCTTTAATTTTTTCATATTGCCCTTTCAGGTCAACCATTTGTATTTTCTTCATAGGATTTTAATAAGGTAAGACCACAAAAATACTAAAAATGCCAACGAGAAACAATGTAATTTGCGAAAGAACTGTATTTTAGCACCACATAACTCTGCTATGCATATCGTATATAATTTTTTAGTACATATTGGGGCTTTTGCTGTATGGGTTTTACAATTTTTTTCGCCAAAAATGAAGGTTTTTGTTCGTGGAAGAAAAGACGTTTTTGGTTCACTTAAAAAAGAAATACTCCCTAAAGATAAAACCATTTGGATGCACTGCGCCTCCTTAGGCGAATATGAACAAGGACTACCGGTTTTAAAAGAAATCCGAAAAGAATTTTCAGATCACAAAATTGTTTTGAGTTTTTTTTCGCCTTCCGGATATGAAGTAAAAAAAAATACTGCTGAAGCCGATGTAATTTGTTATTTGCCACTGGATACCACTAAAAATGCAAGAAAATTTGTAGCATTGACGCATCCAAAAATGGCTTTGTTTGTGAAATATGAATTTTGGCCAAATTTTCTTTTTGCCCTAAAAAAACAAGATATTCCTGTGCTTTTAATCTCCGGATTGTTCCGAAAAAATCAACTGTTTTTTCAACCTTACGGAAGTTGGATGCGAAAATCACTTGCGGTTTTTGATCATTTTTTTGTGCAAGATAAACGGTCTAAAGAATTATTGAAAAGCATTAGTATTAAAAAAGTAACCATAAGTGGCGATACCAGATTTGACAGAGTTTATCAACAAATAGAACAAGATAATACTCTAGAATTTATTCAGGATTTTAAACAAAATAATATTTGTATAGTAGCAGGAAGCACCTGGCCGGAAGATGAAGATTTGTTAGTGGAATTTATAAACCAAACTTCAGAAGAAATAAAATACATTATTGCACCACATAACATAAAGCCTCATCTTATTCAAAAACTAAAAGAGAGCATCACAAAGAAGTGTGTTTTATTTTCCGAGAAAGAAAGAAAAAATCTTGGTGACTATTCGGTTTTTATAATCGATACCATCGGATTATTGACAAAAATATATAGTTATGCTGACATAGCTTATGTGGGAGGTGCGATGGGAACCACCGGATTGCACAATATTCTTGAACCTGCAACTTTTGGATTACCGATTGTAATTGGAAAAAAAATCAATAAATTTCCGGAAGCTGACGCTTTAAAAAATCGAGCAGGATTATTTTCTATTTCAAATTACAAAGATTTGGAAGAAATTTTAAATACACTCATTTTTGATACAACTTTTAGAGAAAAAACAGGAAAAATTAGCAGTGAATATGTTTCAAATAATACAGGGGCAACCCAAATTATTCTTAAATATTTGAAAAAATATCATTAATAGTTTCCCAATTTTTGTACTAACCGTTTAATTTAGAGTAGTTTTGTTTCCTATTTATAAATTAAACCTAACATCATGAAAAAAGTAATTTTAGCTATTGCACTTATTTTTACAGCTTCTTTAGCATTTGTGTCTTGTAGAGAGACAGAAACTAAAACCGAAACTACGGAAATAATCAGAGAAGTGGAAGTAAAAACAGAAGACAGTAAAGGTGCATTGGAAAGAGCTGCAGAGAGAGCAGACAGCGAAGTAAACAAAGAAATTGACAAACAAATTGACAAAATAGGAGACGATAACTAATTTCTTTAGTTGTTCTACATAAAATGAGCTGCTTTTTTTGCAGCTCTTTTTTTATTTTTGGAAATTACGTATTTGTGTTTTTAAATCGCGCATGGACTCCTGAAGTTGATGAAGCAAATGATTATCCTCGGGCTCAGTAACACCAAAGGTCAATTTACTGTTTACTTGCCACATTTCCTGAATGTCATTTACTTGCACATCAAAAGGAATATATTCGGTATTTATAGATATAAGTCTCACTTTAGACATGTCTTGCAATTTTTGAATTTTCTTCACTAAGAGAGAATCTTTTAAAACAATCACATACACTCTGTTATCAGAAATATCACGTAAATCAGTAACCGCTCTTCCTATTACCCAATCCATCGGACGTATATTTGGCATCATACTATCTCCTTCCACCTGAAAACCACGATATGTGGCATTTCGATATTGAGGTAAAGGCAAATCAAAAGCAGGCAATTGTTCAAACCATTGAGAATCCTGTATGTTTTGAGGATACCCGGCGGCAGCTTTTTGACTTACAAGCAGAATATTTTCATTTTGTTGCGAATTTATGGTAATCACTTTTGGCGAAATATCTTTGTCTATTTTCTCCAGAAATTTTTGTTTACTCTTTCCATAAAGCCATAGAGGATTAATATTAAAGTTTTGTATCAATTTTACCACAACACTGCCTGAAACTTTTGATTTACCTCTTTCTATATCTGCTGTAGTGGATGGAACATCTAATAAATCAGCAAAAGATTTTTGTGAATAGTTATTTTCTTTCCTAATTTCTTTCAATCGCAAACATTCTATGGAGATATTTTTTTTCATCTTTTATTTATATAACAAACTATTTTAAAAACTTTCTTGATCTATTTAAAAACCAATAGTTTTCTTCTTTTCTTCAATAATAAGGATAAATATAACGGTTTTTTTTGGACATATTCCAAATTTATGTAATAATTATTCATTTTATTTGGAATTTATCCATAGTAAATATTCGTTAATATTTGTTAAAAAAATACAATAAAAATTGAAAACGTTAAAAAAATAGTAATACATTTGTGGTGTAATAACCATATAAACTTTAAAAATGAAAAAAATACTTTTAGGAGTTTTCGCTCTTTTATTTGCAGTTTCAATAACTGCTTGTAGAGATACTGAGAAAAAAGCAGAAGATGCTGCACAAACTGTTGAAGAAGCAACTCAAGATGCTGTTCAAGAAGTGGAAGAAGCTAAAGTTGAAGCTGTTGAAGCTGTTGAAGAAGCTGCAGAAGAAGTTGAAGGAGGTACTGAATAAGAAAAGTCCCCTCAAAAAATTAGAAAACTCCACTTTGTGGGGTTTTTTTTTGTTTATATATTTAACATTGTTAATAACTTTTAATATTTATTTTTTATTTTAGACGATTAAATACAGATTTATACGTTTATTTACATCGTAAAATAATTTAATCCCTATTATTATGAAAAAATTAATTTTTATTTTAGCTTTACTCGCCCTTGGGGTGAGTTGTACGCCAGAATCGTACAATTCTGATGAACAAAACATAGACAAAGCAAAATATGAATATCCCCCAACAGGATAGACGGAAAAATTTAATTAAAGGGGGCGTTTTATCATTAATACTGATAACATCGCCCTTTTTATTTTATGTGTATAAATTCGCCCCTGCCGATCAAACGCATTGGGACACCTTTTTTGGCACGATTGAATCGGGATCCTTTAGCAATGTGCAATCCTTGTTGCATGCCTTATTTACTAAGATTACTTTTGTGCTTATAACCGGAATTTGGTTTTTAACATCAAAAAACTGGTGGCGATTTGCTATTTTAGTACCTTTTACCATGTTTTTATTTCAGCTCTCCGGGGTGATTAGTTATAAAGTAAAATACATGGACGAATATGATTTTTGGGATTCCCTTCCTTTTATATTACCTATTGTTTTTCTGGTAGTTTATATTTCTTATAGGTTAAGTGTCAGAAAACCAAAAAGTACTTTAGATGAAGAAGCTAAAGAGGAAGTTAGAAATATGTTTAGTGATGAGCTATAAATATCTTTTACACTCAAGGCGTTTAAACTTTTTCAATAAATTGAAAAGTAAAATCATCTTTATTATAAACACCCCTTTAAATAAATTAAGATATTAGCGCGCTGAAAAAATAAAGAATCGCCTAAACATCTTTTTGGCTTCTTTTTTTTCATCGATATTTAAATGGTTTCCATCCATAACTAAAGCCAACAAAGAATAGTTTCTTTTATCAAATTCCTTCGGAATACTTTCTATGGGATTGTTGGACATTATTGCAAATTTAATCCTAGACATTTCTGTCAATTCTACTGGAAGTTTCTTAAAATTATTTCCTGAAGCATGAAGTACAACTAATTTTTCTAATCGATTTATTTCTTTAGGAAATTCCGTTAGCATATTGTCATCCAAATAAAGATATACAAGTTTATCTAAAAGTGAAATTTCGAAAGGTAGGGTTTGAATTTGATTATTATCCAACCACAGAGAGCGTAATTTTGGCAAACTAGAAATGGTGAAAAACAGTTCAGATAAGTGCATGCTATTATTGGATAACTTTAGGTCTTTCAATGCTATTAATTTTTCCATTCCGGCCGGTAAAATATTTAAATTATTATTACTTAAATTTAAAAATTCTAAATCAAAATCTTGCAGCAACTCCATTGTTTTCTCTAGGTCCAATTCTGTGTTATGAACTAATGAAAGTTGCTTTATTTTATAAAGCAATTTAAAATTATCAGGAAGGGTAGTAAGTGCCATACTGTCTAATAAAACTACTTCTAACTTTGGCAAAGTGGCCAGTATTTTAAAGGATTTTTCTAAATTCAAATCCACATTTCCTGAAAGGTTTATCATTCTTAATTCTTTAAGATTAGAAACCATTTTAGGCATTTCTGTTAATTTTTGATTGCTTAAATTTAACCGATACGTGTTTAATATATTTTTTGAATCTATGTGTTGGAAAGTAGTGCCGTAATAGGTTTTAAATGTATTGCATGAAATGAAAAATACACTTATAAAAAATATAAATACATAAAAACAACTTTGCCTTTTTTTCATTTCTGCAAGTGATTAAACTCATTTGTAATCGTAGCATTTAAATTTGCTGTAAATTCATAAAAAAATGTTGCCTTTTGTTCTACCGGCCAAGAAAATCTGGGAAATAAACCAAAACTATCATGAATCACATTTTGCACATAAGCACCAATTTTTGGGCTGTCCATTCCAATTTTAGCTGCCCAAGCATACGCATTTTCTTGAAAACGAACATCTACATACAAATTAGCATGAAATAGGTCTTCAAAAGGATTAGTGTTAAACCAAACATTTCGCCAATCATCATCTGAATTTTTTAAGTTTCTAGGAGCTAGCAAATAGTTTGGCTCAGGGGTAAATACATCAAGACCTACACCAAGCCTTCGCAATTCATATCTATTGATTTGAGCAACTGTTATATTTAAACTTCCTGTTGCCCCAAGATCAGTGCCTTGACCTTTAAATAATGAAAAATTCATGTCGTTTGAAAAATTTATATTTACCGAATAATCGCTAGTACTATATCGCAAAAGGAAATTACCTCTTCGAGAATTAAATTTTTTAAAGGTATCGGGAAGAATATCTTTATTTATTCCAAAACCAATCCCTCCAAACCCCCCATTTCCTTTAGGATTAAAGATAGATTCTGTAGGTAAAAGTGCTATTGTAGAACCTAATAAATTAGTATTCTTACCCCAACCTGTCATACCAAAAAGCTCATATGAATAAGCAATTCCAGGAAGTTTAACGCCATGTCTTTTTAAAAATAAATAGGTACTAAAAGCTGCCCCACTCTCTATCCCGTAATTCCCAATATTTACAGCTCCAAAAACAAATGTACCCACTTTAAATTGGTGATTTTGATTTCCGAAAGTATATTCAGCTTTTACACTAACGCCCACATTAGTTTTAGTGTTTTGTGCATTACTTATACTACTATAAAACAAAAAACATAGTATAAAAAAAATAGTATTAAACGTTGTATTCATTGTGTTAAAGTAAGTTTTTATTCCATTTTTTAAAATACAAGTACCTGCATGTAAAATGGAAATATAAACCATTAAATAATACATCCTCTAAACTATTTTTTACATTCATTATATCTGCTTTAACATTATTATTTTTGAGAAAATAAACGTTATATTTTTAGAGTTAAAAACATTGGAGCTTTTGTCGTTGCCTTTTTGGATTACTATCCTACTTTGAATTAATCCCTTTAAAAAAGTTTTATGAATAAATGTACTACAAATTGATAAACATTTTTTTTATAAAATAAATCTAGTTTTGATAGTGCATGATAAACTTAGGGATATTTAACAAAAAACCCCTGAAAATCAAACGATTAACAAGGGTTTAAAGTACTCGGAGCGGGACTTGAACCCGCACGGGCATTTCTGCCCACTGGATTTTAAGTCCAGCGTGTCTACCAATTCCACCATCCGAGCATGGAATTTAAAAAAAATTAAATCCGCAAAGTAAGCGGATTTAAAATAGAGCGAAAAACGGGATTCGAACCCGCGACCTCCACCTTGGCAAGGTGGCGCTCTACCAACTGAGCTATTTTCGCAATTTTAATACTCGCGTATGCGGGTATCTCATCAATATGTTTTCAGAACTTTTTTATGTTTTATCAAAACTAATCCGCGATCTTCATCCGCCTCTAGCGGATGGCGCTCTACCAACTGAGCTATTTTCGCATTATAAAATTTTTAAGAACTTTGTAACTATTTTTTCTCCTTTATAGCGGTTGCAAATTTAAAACTTTTTTAGCAATACCAAAGGGTTTTCGTAAAAAAGTGATTCTCTTATAAAGTTATTTTTTTAAACGCATAGTATCCTTGCGAACCAGCATGCGCTTTATTTCATTCAATTTCATCAATGCTTCTACCGGAGTAATCGTATCTATATCCATATCAAGTATTTCCTCTCTTATTTCTTCGAGCAAAGGGTCGTCCAGATTAAAAAAACTAAGCTGCATTTCTTCTTTTGAAAGGGCTTTCATCTTATCCGTTAATGCTTCAGAAGAATGGGATTTTTCTAATTTTTCTAAAATTTTATTCGCGCGACGTAAAACTTGCGGCGGCATTCCTGCCATTTTTGCCACATGAATACCAAAACTATGCGCAGATCCTCCGGGTGTAAGCTTTCTTAGGAACAAAACATTGTCTTTCAACTCTTTCACTGAAACATTGTAGTTTTTTATACGTTTAAAAGTTTCTGTCATTTCATTCAACTCATGGTAATGGGTCGCAAATAAAGTTTTAGGTCTGGAAGGATGTTCATGTAAATATTCACTAATTGCCCAAGCTATAGAAATACCATCATAGGTACTTGTCCCTCTTCCTATTTCGTCAAGAAGTACCAAACTGCGCTCTGAAATATTATTCAATATACTAGCTGTTTCATTCATCTCTACCATAAAAGTGGATTCGCCCATGGAAATATTATCGCTCGCTCCTACTCTAGTAAATATTTTATCCACACAACCCATGCGTACTGCTTTTGCAGGCACAAAACTCCCTATTTGTGCCAGAAGAACAATCAAAGCTGTTTGTCGCAATATGGCAGATTTACCACTCATATTAGGTCCGGTAATCATAATGATTTGCTGCTCTTCATTATCTAAAAAAACATCATTTGCTATATAAGGCTCGCCCGGGGGTAATTGTTTTTCAATGACAGGATGCCTACCCTCTTGGATGTCAATTTCTAAACTATCATCAAGAAGCGGTCTGGTGTAATTGTTTTCTTTAGCCTGTTGTGCAAAGGAACACAAACAATCTAACTGTGCGATGAGTGCTCCATTTTGTTGTACTTCTTCTATATAATCGGTTAGCCAAAAAATCAATTTTGCAAAATATTCTTGTTCTAGGGCGGAGATTTTTTCCTCAGCACCTAGTATCTTATTTTCGTATTCTTTTAGTTCTTCAGTAATGTAACGCTCTGCATTTACAAGGGTTTGTTTTCTAATCCATTCCTCGGGCACTTTGTCTTTATGCGTGTTTCTAACTTCTATATAATACCCAAAAACATTATTAGAATCTATTTTAAGGGAGGTGATGCCTGTACGTTTGCTTTCGCGAGTTACTATTTCATCAAGATACGTTTTTCCCCCTTTGGAAATGGCTCGTAATTCATCTAAAGTATCCGAAAAACCAACAGCAATGACCTTTCCTTTTATGATATTTACCGGGGCTTCTTCATTTAACGTTTCTTTTATTTTATTCCGAAGCAACGCACAGTTGTGTAACTTTTCGCCTATAGTTTTCAAGGAGTCATTTTCAGAAGCAAGCGCCAATGCTTTAACAGGAACTATAGCTTCTAACGAATTTTTCAACTGAATAACTTCTCTGGGATTCACTTTTCCAGTAGCGACTTTAGATACCAAGCGTTCTAAATCGCTTATCCGTTTTATTTGTTGTTGTATTTTTTGAAGAAATACAGGGTGGTCTAATAAATGGCTTACCACTTCATGACGCTCCACAATTTTCTCGCTATTTTTTAGAGGAAGTGCTAACCAACGTTTTAGCATTCTTCCGCCCATAGGAGAGATGGTTTTATCGATAATCTGTAAAAGAGTAACTGCATTTTGAGCGTGTGAATGGTATAGCTCTAGATTGCGAATGGTAAACCGATCCATCCATACATACGCATTTTCGGCAATTCGGGTAAGGCTGTTTATATGTTCTAACTTGTGGTGCTGGGTTTCACTTAAATAATGTAAGACCACACCAGAAGCAATGATGCCTTCGTGCAAATGATCTACACCAAAGCCTTTCAGCGATTTGGTTTTAAAATGGTTGTTCAAGGTTTCCAGAGCATAGTCTTCTTGAAAAACCCAATCTTCGAGATAAAACAAATGAAAATCATCACCAAAAGCTGCTGAAAACGATTTCTTTTTTTGTTTTTGAATTAGAATTTCACTCGGATTGAAATTTTGAAGTAATTTATCGATGTACTCTTTATTTCCCTCAGAAGTTAAATATTCCCCTGTGGAAATATCTAAAAAGGAAATTCCTATTTCATGAGTTCCAAAGTGCAAGGCTGCTAAAAAATTATTGCTTTTAGAGGATAAAATGTCTTCGCTGAAGGCAACTCCTGGAGTTATTAATTCTGTAACGCCTCTTTTAACTATGGTTTTAGTCAACTTAGGGTCTTCTAATTGGTCGCAAATGGCAACACGACAACCTGCTTTTACTAACTTTGGTAAATAGGTGTTTACTGAATGATGCGGAAAACCGGCTAATTCGGTTTGATCACCACCGTTATTTCTTGAGGTAAGCGTAATGTTTAAAATACGCGCTGCCCGAATGGCATCTTCGCCAAAGGTTTCATAAAAATCGCCTACACGAAACAACAACAATGCATCGGGATATTTCGCCTTGATGGTATTGTATTGCTTCATTAATGGGGTCTCTTTTTTTGCCATTATGCAGGTCTTTCTGAACCTAGCTAAGGTAATAATTCTTCTTTCGTTTTTAAAACGCCTTGCCCTATTTTATAGATATTTTATCAACATTTTTTTGCCTATTTTCATATTGCATTTTCAGTTTTTTTTTGATACTTAATGAGGTTTTAAAATAGTACTCTTAACAGGTTTAATTCTAAGTACTTTGTGATTTTATTAATACTTTTCTAATGAATAATTAAGTTATTTTGGTATCGTCTAATACAAACTTAGTATTCTGCAACATAATTATTTTTTAACGTTTTGCTTTTTTTTTCTGGCAGCCATTGCTTCAGCGCAGCAGTTTATGGTGGAAGGTGAGGTATTTGCTGACTCAGGGGAAGATGTTGAAAGTGTGCAAATTTTTAACCTCTCCACCTCCAAAGGAACTCTTGCAAATAAGGAAGGAAAATTTACTTTAGCCGTTTCCTTAAGTGATACTTTATTTGTATCGGCTCTTCAATTTGAAAAAGTAACTATAGTAATTACCTTAGAACATTATGTGTCAAAAAAAATGAAAGTGGCATTAAAAAACACCACCAATGAACTGGATGCGATTGTACTTAAAAGGCATAGCCTTTCCGGAAATATTGCTCAGGACGCAAAAAATATAAAAACCGAGGCTCCAATTAGCGCAGTTACTTTAGGGATAATGAATGTAGAAATAATCCCATTAACCCAATCAGAAAGAAAATTATATACAGCAACCACGGGAATCTTGGACCCTATTATCAATGGCCTTTCGGGAAAAACAAAAATGTTAAAAGCTCACATAGAACTGGATAAAGAAAAAAGAAGAATTGAACGTATTTTAGAAAGTTTTCCTGAAAGTTACATCACACAAGAACTAAAAATTGATGCAGATGCAGTATATGATTTTCTTTACTTTTGTGAAGCACAACCTAGCTTTAGTAGTATAATTAATAAAGAGAACCTACAAATTCTTCAATTTTTAAAAAGCAGAGCAGAAGAATACAAAAAAGTAAAAACAGAAGAAAAGTAAGCTATACCTCATAGATTTTTAAGTAACCAATAAAAGGGTACTTTTGCGGCAATGAAACACCGAAAATTAAAAAACAGCGAATTAGTTCGCCTAGACGAAAAAGAATTTCTGGAGGCAAAAAAAACGCCACTTATTATTATTTTAGATAACATTAGAAGTCTAAACAATATAGGCTCGGTATTTCGAACTGCCGATGCTTTTTTGATAGAAAAAATCTATTTGTGCGGCATTACTGCAACACCTCCTCATAAAGATATTAACAAAACCGCTCTTGGCGCAACCGATACTGTAAGTTGGGAATATGCTGAAGATACGCTAACCCTTGTAGAAAAACTAAAAGCAACCGGCATACAAATTTTAGCGATTGAACAGGCAGAACATTCCGTAATGCTGGAGGATTTTCAACCCGATAAAGAAAAAAAATATGCAATTATTTTTGGCAATGAAGTAAAAGGCGTGGCTCAACAAGTGGTGGATGCCTCTGATGCTGTTGTTGAAATACCTCAATATGGCACCAAACATTCCTTAAATATTTCGGTAAGTGCCGGCGTGGTGGTTTGGGATTTGTTTTGCAAAATGAAATTCGTTTAACTCCTATCGGTTTCCTTGGATTCCTCTTGGCTTATTTGCCTTAAAATTTCCAGATAGTCTTTTCGGCTTTTCAAAAAATCCATATTGGTAATATCAATGATTTTTATTTGGTTTTCTGAATTTGTCTTGATAAAGTCCAGATATCCTTTTTGAATTGCTTCTAAATATTCTGTAGAGATGGATTGTTCGTAAATTCTTCCTCTTTTTTTGATGTTATCCAGCAATTTTTCTGTGCTTTGGAATAAGAAAATATAAAGATCTGGACGTTTTGTGTCTTTGTACATCAACTCAAAGAGTCTTCTGTACAGTTTGTATTCTTCTTCTTGCAAGGTCACTTTAGCAAAAATCAACGATTTATAGATATCATAATCAGCAACAATAAAATCTTTAAACAAATCTAATTGTCCTAAATCGTCATGTACTTGCTGGTAGCGATCGGCTAAAAAAGACATTTCTAACGGAAAAGCAAATCTACTTTTATCTTCATAAAACTTTGGCAAAAAAGGATTATCGGCAAAGCGTTCTAAAACCAATTTAGCATTAAAATCGTCTGCTATTTTTGTAGCTAATGTGGTTTTTCCGGCGCCAATATTCCCTTCAATAGCCATGAAGTTAAAGGAAGCTAAGTTGTATTCAGTAAGCGGATTTTTCAGCCAACGAGGTAGTTTTTCCACTTCAATCGTATCGTTGCATTGCTGCAAAAGCTCTGCTGCCGTTTTTTTTAATTTTGCGTGAAATACATTGGGCGCTATATCAACCAGAGGTTGTAATACGAATCGCCTGTTTTGTAATTGGGTATGTGGAATTTGAAGGGATTCCATTTCTATCATTTCCTCGTCATAAAACAGTATGTCTAAATCGATAATTCTGGATTGGTAGCCGGCTTGTGAAGTACGGGTTCTTCCTAATTTTTTTTCAATTTCTAACAAATACGCTAAAACCTCTCGTGCGGTAAACGAAGTTTTTACCACAAGCACTGCGTTAAAAAAATTTTCGGATTTAAAACCCCAAGAAGCGGTTTCATAAACTGGTGAAATTTTAGTCACCGTACCTATTTTTTCAAAAATAGCTTGAACTGCAAGCTGCAAATTCAAAAATTTGTCTCCCAGATTACTGCCTAAGGCTATGTATGTTTTGTGCAAAGTATGTATTGTTCAGAGTACCCTTTCAGAAGTAGAATTTCGGAAAGGGTGGTTTCCTATTTTTCGGCAAATTAAGAAAAAGAATTTTAGTTACCCGTCTTTTTTACGAAGGAAAAATAGCTTTTTCTATAAAAGGGATGCATAGAATTTCATAAAACTAATTGTTATAAAAAACCTCGTAAAAAATATAACCCGTAAAAGCTATCTCTAACCACCTATTATACATTCCTTTAAAAGTTAAAAACTACCTAAAACAAAGATACTCCATGCTATTCTGCTTTATTCTTAGTATCTTTGCCAAAATCACGACTGGTATTCAGCGTAATTCTTACACTGAGATGGCCAAAAATCCTTTTTCAATACCCATTAAGGCTATCTTATTTTCAGAAACGATCTGAAAAAAAATAATTATAAAATAACGACAACACCATGCTTATAGTAAAAGTACAAGACGGAGAAAATATTGAACGCGCTTTAAAACGTTTTAAAAGAAAATACCGCGATACCAAAGTGCTTCAAAAAGTAAGAGAAAACCAACAGTTTACAAAAAAATCTGTAGAACGAAGAAAAGAAGTAGGCAAAGCAGCATACATCCAAAACTTAAGGGATGAAGCAGACCAATAGATACTATTATGAACACCTTTACAATCTATAATTCCAACATAAAACCCGATGAGGGGCAGACGAAAGAAATAGTAGATTTTTTACACACCCACTTAGGAGCTTACGGCGACCCAAAAGAACACATTTTAAAATGTTTACACTACGCCTTGGGAAAACCAAAAACAGCAATGGGGGGGTTTGCCCTTTTGCTTAAAAACCATGAGGGGCTTCAAGGAATTACCATAGTAAACCAAACAGGAATGTCTGGTTATATTCCTGAAAATATACTTGTTTACATTGCCGTTCATGAAAATGCGCGCGGTAAAGGCATTGGCAAAAAGCTGATGCAAAAAGCCATTGAATTGACAGATGGCAGCATTGCCCTTCACGTAGAGCCGAACAATCCCGCTAAATTTCTTTATGAAAAACTGGGTTTTGAAAACAAATACCTGGAAATGCGGCTAAAAAAATAGGTTATGCCTTTTTTAGACATTCTTGTATTTATAATTTACCTAGCACTCGTTCTGGGCATCGGATTTTACTTCTATCGAAAAAACCAAAACACCCAAGACTATTATGTAGGGGGTAGGGATATGAAAAGCTTTCATGTGGGCCTCTCTGTAGTCGCTACAGATGTGGGCGGCGGCTTTTCCATTGGCTTAGGTGGCCTGGGTTTTGTAATGGGTATTTCTGGTTCGTGGATGCTTTTCACTGGATTAATTGGTGCCTGGCTTAGTGCGGTGTTCCTTATTCCTAAGGTTATTCATAAAGGTCACAAACTACGACTTTTAACATTTCCGCAATTGCTGAAAGAAAATTATGGAGTGACCGTGGCTTTTGTTGCCGGGGTAATTTCCTTCATCGGGTATCTTGGGTTTACTTCCTCCCAATTATTGGCAGGAGCCAAACTCGCAGTAGGGACGTTTCCTGCTCTTAACTTACTGGATGCGTTATACCTTATGGGTGCTGTTGCTATTGTTTATACAGTTTTTGGTGGAATCAAGGCAGTAATTTATACCGATACTTTTCAATGGTCCATATTAATAATAGGATTGATTTTTGTTGGAATTCCTTTTGCATATTTTAAATTGGGCGGTTGGGATGCTATCCAAAGCGTTTTACCAAATAAATTCTTTTCATTAACAAACCTCCGTTGGGTACAGTTTGCAAACTGGTTTATCACCATTGTACCGATTTGGTTTGTGGGTATGACTTTATACCAGCGCATTTATGCTTGTAAAGACGAAAAAACTGCTAAAAAAGCCTGGTATATTGCCGGACTTTTTGAATGGCCGGTTATGGCATTTATGGGTATTGCCTTGGGTCTTTTAGCACGTGTGGGTGCGGAACAAGGACTATTCATCGCTGATGGTTTTGCTCAGGCTGCAACTATGGATCCGGAAATCGGTTTGCCACTTTTACTTAAAAACATACTTCCCGCAGGTCTATTGGGCCTGATGATGGCGGCTTACTTTTCAGCGATAATGTCCACTGCAGACAGTTGCTTACTGGCTTCCTCAGGCAATTTTGTGACAGACATACTCAATTTAAAAGAAGATAATCCTAGGGCTATTTTAATTTCACAGGTGGCAACATTTGTCATCGGATTTGCAGCAATTCTCATTGCCAGTTATATGACCAGTGTACTCGACCTGATGTTACTTTCTTATGCTTTTATGGTTTCTGGATTGCTGGTGCCGGTGCTGGGCATGCTTTGGTCAAAAAAGAAAAAACCGCTAGCTGCACTTTTAGCGATGCTTTTCGGGGGCTTTTCAACTTTAATACTCACCTTTTTGTCCGTTGAAATACCCTTCGGATTTGACCCGATTCTTATAGGCATTTTAATTTCCTTATTTTTGTATCTCATTGTGAAGAAATAGACCTTTTGGTCACAACTTATATACTATGGCATTTGTTACTTTAAGTAAATCCTCGTTAAGAAAAAACTATCATTTTCTTCAAAAGTTATTTGAAGCGAATAACATAGAATGGGCACCTGTATTAAAAATGCTTTGCGGAAACAAAAAATATTTAGAATATCTTCTTTCTCTGGGAAACGAACAAGTTTGTGACGCCCGTTTGGGGAATTTAAAAACCATTAAATCCATAAAACCAAAGGCTGAAACCATTTACATCAAGCCCCCTGCCAGAAAAAGCATTCCGGAAATCGTAAAATATGCCGATGTAAGTTTTAACACAGAATTTACAACCCTGCAGTGGCTCTCAGAAGAAGCTATCAAACAAAACAAAACCCATCGTGTACTTATTATGATTGAGTTGGGAGACCTCCGTGAAGGTATTATGGGCGAACATTTGATCGATTTTTATAAAAAGGTTTTTGAGCTTCCCAATATTGAAGTAATGGGCATAGGAGCCAACTTAAATTGCCTAAGCGGTGTCATGCCAAGTAAAGACAAGCTTATTCAATTAAGTTTGTATGAGCAATTGATTGAAGCTAAATTTGGAAAAAAAATTGCCGGCGTTTCCGGTGGTTCTTCTGTCATGGTTCCTCTTTTAATGAAAGGACAAGTTCCTCAAGGTATCAATCATTTTAGAATAGGAGAAACCCTATTTTTTGGTATTGATTTGTTTGAAAATAAAACTATTGATGGCATGAGCGATACCGTTTTTTTACTTCACGCCGAAATAATAGAAATTACCGAAAAACCGATGACTCCTTATGGCGTTTTAGATGCAAATCCTTCCGGACATACTTTAAAAATTGAGGAAAGTGACTACGGAAAAACCCAAAAAAGAGCCATTTTAGATATTGGATTACTGGATATTACAAAGACAGAATTTTTATTTCCTATAGAAGCAGACCTTAGGCTTATTGGTGCAAGTTCCGATATGTTAGTGCTGGATTTGAGCCATGCTAAAAGAAAGTACAAAGTGGGCGACTTAATCGCCTTTAAAATGAGTTATATGGGAGCGTTAGCCGTTATGAATTCTAATTATATTGAAAAACGGTTGGTAGATTAAAAAAAAATTGAAACTGACAATCCCTGTGGCATGCCATAGGGATATCTCGTATTTTCAAATTGGTTGAAAAATCCAAATATTGTCTCAACATATCGGGGTTATATTTTTCCTCACCCGGAACTGCCGAAAAAGGCAGTTCAGACCTCTCCAAGGGAGAGGTAACCTGGAAACCTTTTTTACTTTAGGGCAGAACTGACCTAAGCGTCAAAAAATATTTAGATTAATACAACCTTCAGAACTTAAAATTTACTGATAGATTATTCCGCCATTTTTCCACTACAAGGGTAAAGGAAATTCCTAAAGTGTACATTAGCATATCCATCCAATCAAAAGTACTGCCCAATACAATACTTGCTCCACCAAATTCGTTCAAACCTAATTTATCCACAAGATTACAGTATTGTAGGATTTCTATACCATAAGCAAACAATAATACCCCAAGAGCAGTGGGTATAACCGGTAGTTTCAAAAAGGAAAGAATAAAACAATACATAAGTATGACTACCAATGCATCTCCGAAATAATGTCTAATAAATCCATCCGGAACATACCATGCAATAGCAATTTCAGTAACTAAAAGTAAACTGAAAAATAAAAAATAAACACGGTTAAATGTTACCATGGAGGTCTTGCTTTTAGGAATTGATCAGTTGTTAACTCCTTTATAAAATTAATAGTTGAATTGAGACTATTGGTCTATCCAATCACCAAATCTACCACATACCCTTCGCTATTTCTCACATTAAAAACTGTATCGTCATCAAAAAGCAAATACTGCCCTTTGATGCCTGTTAGCACGCCGTTATAAGAAGGTGTTTTTTCTAAGTTTAAGGTTTTTATTTTTTGTGGATATTTTAAAACAGGAAACACCATATTGGTTTCCGTATTTGTTGGGATAAAATATTGTTGTGTTTCTTTGGGAATAAAGCGTTTTAACGAGTCTCTTATTTCTACTAAATTTAAATCTAAAATGTTGTTAGTCAGCATTTTTCGCCAATTAGTTTTATCAGAAACGTGGGATTTTAAAGCAATTTCGGTAATTCCTGCTAAATAGCGATTTGGGACTTCCACAATTTCTATGGCTTCATGAGCACCTTGATCAATCCATCTGGTGGGAATCTGACTTTTTCTTGTTACTCCTACTTTTACGTTACTCGAGTTGGCTAAATATACCACATGGGGTTGCAGCTGCACTCTTTTTTCATAAGCTAAATCGCGATCTTCTCGGTCTAGGTGTGCCGTACTCAATTCCGGATGCATAATCCAATCGCCGGCTGCGGGTATGCTGTAAAAACAGTCATAACAATATCCTTGTCGGAATATTTTTTTATCCAACCCGCAAGATAGACATTGGTAGCCTGAAAAAGTAATTTGTATATTTTTTCCCAGGGCTTGATTGAGGTTAAGAAAGTCATTTTCAAACACTAAGTAGTACTGAACGGGGTGGGTACATTCCGTTTGCATTTTAGTTAAAACACCATGGTATTGCATTACAAAAAATTAAGTTTAAATTTACACATCTATTAGCAGCAATAAAGATACTTTTTTTATGCCAATTCCCATTGTTAACTCTATTGCCTCTTGGTTTTTAAAGAAGCGATTTCATCAAATTGATTTATTCCTCAAGTACCCCAATGAGGTACAAGAGGAGTTACTCCATAATTTGTTGATGAAAGCAAAAAATACAGAAATTGGTATCCAATATGAATTTGCCACCATCCAAAACTACAAAACTTTTGCAGAACGCGTTCCCGTTACCACCTATGAAGAAATGGAACCTTCTATTGAACGCTCGCGGCTAGGTGAGTCTAATATTTTTTGGCCTACCCCCATTAAATGGTTTGCCAAATCTAGTGGCACCACTGCTGCTAAAAGTAAATTTATTCCGGTAAGCACAGATGCTCTGGAGGATTGTCATTATGCAGCAAGTAAAGATTTGCTATGTATGTATTTAAATAACAATCCCAATTCGCAATTATTTTTAGGGAAGAGTTTACGCCTGGGTGGAAGCAAAGATTTATACAACAATAACGGTACTGTTTTTGGAGATTTGTCGGCCATTCTGATAGCAAATATGCCTTTTTGGGCAGAATTCAGCAGCACCCCAAGTAATGAAGTTTCACTAATGGCCGATTGGGAAACCAAAATGCAAGCCATTGTAAACGAAACGATACAAGAAAACGTAACCAGTTTAGCCGGTGTGCCCTCTTGGATGTTAGTTTTGTTAAATAATGTTTTGGAAACCACCGGCGAACATACTTTATTTTCCATTTGGCCCAATTTAGAGGTCTATTTTCACGGTGGGGTTAGTTTTAACCCATATATTGAGCAGTACAATAGAATTTTACCTAAAGAAAATTTTCGGTACTATGAAATCTACAATGCTTCCGAAGGATTTTTTGCCATACAAGATGAAAATAGCAACAAAGAATTGTTGTTGATGCTGGACTATGGTATATTTTATGAATTCATCGCTATGGATACCTATGGAACGAATTCAGAGAAGGTTATTCCTCTTAGTGAAGTGGAAGTAGAAAAAAATTATGCTATTATCATCACCACCAATTCCGGATTGTGGCGATATAAAATAGGCGATACAGTGCGGTTTACCTCCACAAACCCTTATCGGATAAAAGTTACAGGACGCACCAAGCACCATATTAATGTTTTTGGGGAAGAGCTGATTATAGAAAATGCTGAAGATGCTTTACGAAAAACTACCACAGCCACCCATTCAGAAATTGTGGAATACACCGTTGCACCCATCTTTATGGCAGGCAGAGAAAAAGGTGCTCACGAATGGATTATAGAATTTAAAACCCCTCCCCAAAATTTAGAACAATTTTCGCACTTATTGGATTTGTCCTTACAAGAAGTAAATAGCGATTACGAAGCAAAACGGTTTCATAATACCACATTGAACCCATTAAAAATAATTGTAGGCAGGCACAACTTATTTTACGATTGGTTAAAGAAAAAGGACAAACTAGGTGGTCAACATAAAGTGCCGCGACTATCCAATACCCGCAATTATCTTGAGGAATTGTTAGAAATGAACCGTTTAAAAGTATAAACCACAAAAAAACACGTCATTATTTTTCTAGTTTTAACGCTTTAAATCGTTGATTTTATACGCTTTATCGGTAAAAAAAATTCATCTGGTAGTTCAACGAATATATCCATCCATTCATCTAAAAGTTTTGGTAGTACTTTTCTTACTAGATACATTTGCCCTGTAATTTTTTAGAAAATAACAACGAATGAAAAAAATAGTTTATGTAGCACTAGTTTTAATTTTCACTATAAGTTTGACTTCATGTGGAAGTACTGTTGCAGTGCAAGAATTGCAAAAATCGCAAGACGAAGCAACTAGTTTTACTATTAAAGACAAGAAAGAGGTGATGCAAAAGGAAATTTTTCACAAAAGAAGAAGTACAATTATTGCGCAACCATAAGCATAAGAACATGTTTCGCATAAAAAAGCCCTGATTGTTGTATCAGGACTTTTTTTTTGGTTCACGGTTTGCATAGAAACGCAGAAGCTGATTTATAAACGGTATTTTAAGTTTACAGGATACTAAAATTAATAATAACGGTTTGAGTTAACACCCCAAACCGATATTTTGTTTATGCTGTAGTTCTTCTTAAAAACCTTTCATTTTATTGGAGGTTTTTTTTTTGGAAAATAATTTTTAACATCGGATAAAATGTATATATTTGTATCCGATATTATGTGGAAAATAGATGTAACATACAGAGATGATTTTCAAAACACCTTTACAAGGCTATTTGATAAAC
>Ga0210039_1000336_pt1 | contig 50620 bp, 50 predicted proteins | sample CryGeyCG2114_250_3_FD_185460 | JGI IMG/M metagenome (GOLD analysis project Ga0210039, IMG submission 185460) | Groundwater microbial communities from aquifer - Crystal Geyser CG17_big_fil_post_rev_8/21/14_2.50 (SPAdes) (version 2) | ecosystem: Environmental > Aquatic > Deep subsurface >...
GAAATGTTATTCCATCCATTTTTGGCATTTCAATATCCAACGTAATTACGTCTGGTATTTCTTCTTGAATACGTTCCGCGGCAACAAATGGATCTGACGCAGTGGCTATTACTTCAATATGAGGGTCGGATGACAAAATATCCGCAAGAGTTTGCCTTACAATTGCTGAATCGTCAACTATTAGTACTTTTATTTTATCCATTTCCTTTTAACCTATTAAGGAATATTTCACCATTTTCTGTTAAAAACAAAATTTTTCTGCCAAGTTCACCACCAACATCAGTTGCTTTAATATACATATTATTTTTTCTTAATGTTTCTTCTGCCATTTGAATATTTTGTTTTCCTACAGTACTTATTCTTTTTTCCTTTGATGAGGTTTTAAGAACATCTGCTCCGCCAAAAATTTTAACTTCAATATCTTTACGGTCTATGCCCTTATTATCAAATTTTTTTAGCATAAAATTAATTGTACAATCCACATATTTATAAGGATTAGTACAGTTATTGCAATTTTGATTGCAATCCTTACAATTAGGAAGCATGCAATGAGACATACCAGCATATTTAATTTTTCTACTAAAAAAAGTAATTGATAAGCAAGATCCAAGTACTGTTGAAACCACAATAGGTTTACTGCTAAAACAAGATTCACCTGGATGAAGATAAACATTTTTCAGTCCATCCAAGTCAGGTTTCATAAATTTTTCCTATAAGTGCTTGCCGCCATTTGAACCAAAGGTAAATTGGTATTAAAAATTGATTCGGAATGACCTAAAAAGAAATAACCACCTGGTCTTAAATATCTAATTAACTTTTCTATTAACCTATCTTGTGTTGGCTTATCAAAATAGATAATTACATTACGACAAAATATTAAATCAAATTTTTCATTAATACCAAAATCATCATCCATAAAATTTAACCATTGAAAATTAATGGCTTTTCGCAATTCTGGTATAACTCTAACGAGTTTTTTCTCTTTATTTTTACTTCTTAAAAAATATTTTTGCATTAAATTATGTGCAATTGGTGAGGTTTTTTCCACCTCATAAATACCAGTTGCAGCTTTTTCTAAAACTCGTGTTGAAATATCAGTAGCTAAAATATTAAATGAATATCTTGAATATTGTTGAGCATATTCATTTAAAACAATTGAAAGTGTATATGGTTCTTCGCCAGTAGAACATCCAGCACTCCATACTTTTAGTGGTCTCTGAGTTCCAGCTCCATCTAAACTAATTAATTCATTTAACGCTCTATCTTTGATAAATTCAAATTGTTTTGGCTCTCTAAAAAAGTCGGTTTTATTTGTAGTTATAACATCAACCATTTGAGTTATTTCCGCTTGGCTTCCATTGTTGGAAAAAAGGAAATTACAATATTCAGAATACGAATTCATTTCTAACTCTCTAAGTCTTTTTTTGAGACGTGCCTCTACCATAATTTTTTTTGAATCAGGCATTTTTATTCCACATTGGTCGTATATAAAGCCGCTTAGTCTTGAAAAATCGCTTTTTGATAATGCTGCTGAATTATTTTCAAAATACATCTTCATTCCATATTTTAAGTCATTTTTAATATTGTGCACCTTAAATTATTGTAAGATGCACAGAGTAATTATCTAATTGAATATCTGCAAAAAAGTGTTTTTCAATTTGTCATTTCGATTCCGATGTTTTTGCGTTTTTTGCATCCCGCTTCTTTTGGGCGGGATTATCGGAAGAGAAATCTCTCATAATTCGATAGATTTCTCCCTCCTGACAAACTTAGCAATGCTGTCAACTTAAGAGAATATTTTTATAGCATGTCATTCCCAATTTTTTTTATTGGGAATCTTAGGCATAAATTAGATTCCGTGTAAAAACATCACGGAATGACAATTGCTTAAGCTTACCCCATTGCAAACTTCGTCGTGATCTAAATGACAAATCAATAATAGTTATTTTGCTTTAACTCTAACGTTCAAAATATTTAAAACTTTTCAAAATCGTTATCAAGTTTATCACCACCATTTCCCATATCTAGTGACCATCCACCAGCTTTTGCTAGTTTTTTTGTATTGGAAATTGGCTTTGTTGCAGTAGGCTTTGCCACAGTAGTTTTATTTGTTAATAGATGACTAACTTGTGGTTTATGAGCACCAAAGTTTGTTTTTTTAGCTCTGTTTCCCTTTTCGTCAATTTTGAAGAAAGCCATTGTTTCTTGTAATTGTTCTGCTTGACTTGATAACTCTTCGGCTGTTGATGACATTTCCTCAGAAGCTGATGCATTCTGTTGAATTACTTGATTCAATTGTTGAATTGCGCTATTTATTTGTTCTGCACCACTATTTTGTTCGTTGCTCGATGCTGTTATTTCTTGCACTAATTCTGAAGTTCTTTGAATATCTGGAACTATCTTTGTTAATAATTCGCCAGCTTTTTCTGCCACTTTAATACTTGAGGCTGATAGCGTATTAATTTCTGCTGCTGCTGTTTGACTTCTTTCAGCTAGTTTTCTTACTTCGCTTGCTACAACCGCAAATCCTTTTCCGTGTTCGCCAGCTCTTGCAGCTTCAATTGCAGCATTTAACGCTAATAAATTTGTTTGACGTGCAATTTCTTCAATTATAGAAATTTTTCCAGCAATTTCTTTCATTGCCTCAGCAGTTTCTGTTACCGCTTTGCCACCTTCTTTTGCATCTTCTGAAGATTTTAATGCAATTTTTTCTGTCTGTTGTGCATTATCAGCATTTTGTTTGATGTTAGAAGTCATCTGTTCCATTGATGAAGAAGCTTCTTCAGCCGCTGCCGCTTGCTCCGTTGCACCTTGCGACATTTGCTCAGAACTTGAACTTAATTCTTGCGAACCCCCGGCAACGTTATCAGAAGCACTTTTTACACTCTCAACAATTTCTTTTAGTTTGTCAACCATTTTGTTCAAAGCCACTGCAAGCTGCCCAAATTCATCTTTTTGGTCTAAATCAATTTGTTCTGTTAAGTCACCGCTTGAAACTAATTCCGCCAATCTTAATCCTTTATTTAGAGCACTAGTAATAATGCGCGAAATAAATAAACCTAATCCAATTGCAATTAGTATTCCAAAGCCAAGAATTATTAACATGGTTGTGGTAGCTGCATTTGCTATAACAGTATTGTTATCCGCTGTAGCTTTCGCCTCTTCTTTTTTTGCTTCTATAAGCTCGTGAATGGCATCCATCTCAGCTCTTGAAGAAGTATTCATTTGCCCTTGAATTAAAGCAAGCACTTCAGCAGTCTTATTTTGCTCAACGTAAGATTCTAACAAGTCTAAATCCTTTTTATAACCAACTCTTGTCCTCTTGAACTCATCAAATAAATCTTGCATTTCCTTTGAAAGTATTTTGGCTTCAAATCGTTTACTTATTGCTCCAATAGAATCGCTATAAGTTTGTATTTTATCATTTATTTCCTTCTTTTCTTCTGGGGTTTTCACTAAAAGAATTTCTCTTGTGTTTATTCTAACCCTTTGAAAATAGGTTGATATATCTCCCATATCAGAAAGTGGTAAAGTCATATTTTGATATAATTTAGTATCATTATCATCAATGGTTTTAATATTTGTGATACCCATGTATCCAATAAAACCTGCGATAAGTGCGACAAGTATAAAACCCCCTAATAATTTTGAACTAACTTTTAGATTATAGAACCATTTCATTGTATTTCTCCCGATATAATTAATAAATATTTTTAATTTTAATTTTCTGTTGCCACGTCGTTTGATCTAAAACTTCCGGCACTTTGTACTATTTCTAACTCTTCCCAAGAAAATACTTTATCAATATCAAGAATTATTATAAACTTTTCTTCTCGCTTTCCCATTCCTTTTATGAACTCCGTATTAAGCTTTGTTCCAATTCTTGGAGCTGGTTCAATATTTTGAGGTTCAATTTCAAAAACCTCTTGAACTGAATCAACTAATGCTCCAAGAACAGCAGTTTCGTCTCCAAGTTTCACTTCAACAACAACAATACATGTGTTTACTGTTCTTTCTGTTAAGTTCATCCCAAATTTCAAGTTCATATCCACAACTGGAACGACACTTCCTCTAAGATTAATTACACCACACATAAAATCTGGTGTTTGCGGTACCTTGGTTATTTTAACATAATCAAGAATCTCGCGTACCTGAGCAACATCCACTCCAAAAACTTCGTCACTTAATTTGAAGGTTAGATATTGTTTTGTTTCGTTTAGTACTGAGTTACTCATCCTTTTTCTCCTTAAAGATTATTTCTCTTTATTATTCTTGAAACATAGTATTAAAAATTATTTTCTATTATTTCTTCATCTTCGGTTATTTTATTTATATCAAGTATAAGAGCAACTGTGCCATCACCAAGAATTGTCGCACCCGAAATTCCTTCAACTTTTTCGTAATATTTGCCAAGTGATTTTAACACGGTTTGATGCTGACCAAATACTTGATCAACCGCAAAGCCAACTTGGTGATTATTTATAGTTGCTATTACTACTTGTTCAATTTTGGGTCTATTGGTTTTCATTAAAAATCTTTCACGAAGACTGATATAAGGGACAATTTTGCCTCTAACATTTACAATATGGCGTCCATGTGCTTTTGATATATCTTCATCTGAAAGTTCAATACATTCTTCTATAGATGAAAGTGGAAGCACATAATGGTCGGACTCAATTTTAACTAATAATCCATCAATAATTGCAAGCGTTAATGGAAGTTTTAATGTAATTGTGGTTCCCTTTCCTTTTTCACTTGCTACTTGAACTGAACCCCGCAAAGCTTCTATTGCTCTTTTAACAACATCCATACCTACGCCACGCCCAGAAACACTTGTAACTGTTTTGGCGGTAGAAAAACCAGCGGCAAATATTAGTGCATATATTTCTGAATCGGTAAGTTCGGCTGTTTCTGAAATTAAACCCAATTTTACAGCTTTTGCTTTAATAACACCTTTATCCAAACCGGCGCCATCATCGGCAATTTTAATTAGGACACTTCCACCAGATTGTGAAGCAGATAAATGCACAGAACCTATTGATGATTTTCCTAATTTTAATCTTTCTTCAGGTAATTCTATACCATGATCTATTGAATTTCTAATAATATGAATTAGCGGGTCATTTAATTTTTCAATTACTGTTTTATCTAATTCAGTCGCAGCCCCTTCTGTAGAAAGTTCAACCTCTTTGCCAAGTTCATTTGATAAATCGCGAACCAATCTTTTGAATTTGCTAAAAGTTGAGCCAATTGGAAGCATTCTAATATTTAGTGCACTATCTCTAAGCGACCAAGTAATGCGTTCAACTTCTTCAGCAATAGAGATCATATCGTTATTATTGTTGCTTAATGCCACTTGGCTTAAAGTAGCTTGTATTGTAACTAACTCGCCAACAAGATTAACAAGTTCATCCAGTTTTTCTGAACTTACTCTAATGCTCGAAACAGAATCAGCTTCTGTATGAGTAGCAGTTTGTTGTGTCTGTTTTGCAACAACACTCGCTTCTGCTAATTTTTCTTGCTGTGGTTTTGTGGAATAATTTTTCAATAATACAAGTAAATCAGGTGTTTTAAAGCCAAAATCGTTGGAAATTACATTTTGCAAATCATCAAAATCAAACTCTGCAGCATTGGGAATATCGTTTGTAATATTCTCAAATGTCAATTCGCTATTATCAGCAACAAAAATAAAAACGTCCTGTAAATCATCAATATTTTTTGAAGTTCTTATTAGAATATCCCAGTAGCAAAAACATTCTTCTGGATTTAGGTTCTCAAAACTTGGTGTTTTTTCTAAATGAGCAGAAACTGCCAAAGCACCCATTTCACGTAATTCATCAATTAGCATTAATGGATTAGTGCCAGTTAAAAATAAATCTTGTCCTGGAATAAACCGAATAAAGTAAAAATGTTCAACTGCGGTTGTTTTTTGAACAACTTCTACTTTTGCAGTTGCTTTTTGAACTTCTTGTTTTTTATCAGATTTGTTGTAAGAAGAAACTATTTCTCTGAACGACTCAATAATTTTTTTTGTATTCTCTTCGTTTATATTAGTATGCGAGCCAGTTTTAACTAACATATTAGATATTTCATCACGTGCAAGTAAAGTTAAATCAATAATATGTTTTGTTACACCAAGTTCACCATTTCTAATTAAATCATAAGCTGTTTCAATATCGTGTGTGAACAAAGCAATGTCGTCAAAGCCAAACATTGAAGAAGATCCTTTAATAGTGTGCAAAGCACGGAACAATTTAGCTATTAACTCAGAATCGGTTGGTGCATCTTCCACTGCTAATAAAGTAGTTTCCAACTCAGCTAGCAATTCTCTTGTTTCTTCAATAAAAGCTTGTTGTAATGAATCAATCATCCTATCACCTTTTTAACAACTGTTACTAATTGTTCCGGCTTAAATGGTTTAACTATCCAACCGGTAGCTCCGGCACTTTTCCCTTCCATTTTTTTTTCGCTTTGTGATTCTGTTGTAAGCATTAAAATTGGTGTGAATTTAATTTTAGGTTTGGTTCGTAATTCCTTAATTAATGTAATCCCATCCATTCTTGGCATGTTTAAGTCGGTGATTACAAGATTATATGTTGCACTATCTATTTTTGCAAGTGCATCAACTCCATCGCAAGCTTCAACAACATCATAACCAGCCTCTCTAAGAGTATATGCCACCATTTGTCTAACACTAGCAGAATCATCAACAGTCATTATTGTTTTAGGCATTATCTTCTCCATTCTGTTCACTAATATTTTCCAGAACTTCCGAAATATCTCGATAGCCCATTTGTTTTATTGTGTTCACAAATTCACTTTTCCCCTTTAATTCAATAGAAACTTTTTTATTTATTGATTTACATTTTGCAAGAAAAGAATGAAGTATTTGAACAAAAGTGACATCAATAGGAGTTGGAGATTCAAACTCAATTTTTAAATCTCCTTCCACTTTTAATTCTTCTGATAGCAAGTTATATATTTCAGTTGCATAATTTATTGTTAGTTCATTTTGAATTATCATAATTATTTTGTCCTCCACAAGTAAAATCATAAGTTCATAATTTTTAAAAAAGTTCAATATTATCATCTAGTCCGCCATTATCAGAATTTGATGTTTTCGCTATTCTTAATAAATCTGTTGATGTATTTGTATAACTATTATGTATTTCTCTTTCGCTCATCATAGTATATTTGCTAGAATTTTTTCGAGTATGGTGTTCACGTTTAGATTCTATGTTATATTGATTTTCTAAACCCTTAGTAATTTGGTCAAAACTTAAAATAACTGGATTAAGCATTTGCTCAGCAGCTATATGGATATTAATATTCTGAACTGTTATTTTTAGTTCGTCCTTAAATATCTTTATAATTCCATCAAGTGCTTTTGATTCATCCATAGAATTTTCTTCAACCATTTTAATAGAACTAACAAGTTGATTTAATTCATTAATTGTTGTTTCTAGAAGTTTACTTGTTGTTTGCAGACGCGATGCTGTTAATTCCGATCGTAAAGCTCCAGAAAGCTTGTCAATTGTTACCAATACTTCATTTGTTTGCTCAGTTTGAACCTTTGCTTCAAATGATAATTTTTGAATTGCTTCTGCCAATACTCCAAGTGATGCACCTTCTTTTCCTAAATGAGCTGCTTTTACTTGTGCATTAAGAGCCACCAATTCAATTTCTGACCCAACTTCTTCTATCATTTCTATTTGTCTTGCTAAATCGTTTACTATTGTAACAATTTCTTCAATTGATTTATCCAGATTTTTTTCAATTATAATATTTTCTTCAAGACCTTTTTTTATGAAACACAAATTCTCTTTTATCATCTCTTGGTGTGAATTTCCACTTGAGGAATCCGTTCCAATAATCTTTCTAGATTCTTCAAAAAGCTCATCAACCCCGGCTTCCACCTCGCGCAAACTTCCAATTATTGAAAGAACAGATTTTGTAAAATTTCCTAAAGTGCCACTTAATTGTCGGGATTGTAATTCAAGATTATCATGGATATATGAAAAATCTTCAACATCGTTTTCTTCCCTTTCTTTCGCTTTTTCTTTCATCTCTTCCAAAGCTTCATCAACATGCTGCAATTGCTGTCTTGCAATATCATGAAACTGAATATCCTGCACAATATTGCCCAAATATATTGTCAATTTTGCACCAACAACGGTTATTTCGCCAATTGCAGTAGAACAGACAAGATTTTTATATTTAAACGTTTCAAGTGATTGAACGGTAGATTCATCAAATCTTTTATTTTGCTTATCCTGCTCAACAGCTAGATTTACCAAGTCGCCTATTGATTTTGCTAGGTGTAACAATAAACCATTTGCTTTATCCTTAATAACCTTTTTTCTCTCACCAATTTGGGCGCTCATCTTATCAACCGTTTCTGCTAATAAAAAGAATCCCCCATCAGAAAGGTTTAATCTTGCGCTTTCAATTTTAGCTGCAATACCAAGCATTCTAAGAGTTTTTACTATTTTATCAAATCCACTAAGATTATCTTCTATATATGATAATTTATCATGAATATTTTGAAGATCGTGTCTATCCTTTTCAATAGTTTCCGATGCTTCCGCAAAATGTATTCCAATAACACCAAATAACTTGCTTAGTTTATCCATTCCAGCATCAAGTATCTCGGTGCCAATTGATTCAATAATTTTTTTTGCTTGAATATTTACTCTATTGCTAAAATTTTGATAATCCCTAAGTTTACTGCCAATATTTAAAAAATCATCTTCCGATATTGTAAGGAATTGCTCAACTTGATTTTGCAAATTGCTTAATTCTATTTCAATTTCCTTGCGATAAACAGATTCTTGATTTATGCTAAGTTTTTCACTTTCAGATATGCCAATGTTATTGTAGACAGTCAATCTAATTCCCACATTTTCTATTTTGGAACAAATTCATTTGAACACTCCTTGATAAATAACCTAATTTAATTAGTGTGTTTTCTAACTATTCAAATTTCGAGTTTTTTCTACGTAATTATCGACACGAGTGTATACTTTGTTAGCTAATTTGTTCTAAACGGTAAATTTTTGTAATTAAACGGTCATTCTTATAATTAGACAATACATCGGTCGGACAAAATTAATTACTATAATGGAAATGAATTTTTATTAAAACTTGTTAAAAATTTGGCAGTGTTAAACAGTCTGTTAACTTTGTTTCTTTTAAAAGGAATTTCTAATCATAATTGTACGTTTTAAAAGTAAATTGTTTTCTATCAATTAGATTTTTGTGAAAGTCTCTTTTCGCCTTGATTAAATATACTTTTCATCTCCCAAATATTCACAAATAAATTGAATAGTATAATTTATCCAATCAATATTTTATTCTATTATGTGAAATGAGTCTATCTTATTTTGCTAATTTTTTCGTTTTCTTGAAAAGTTATCTAACAAATCAAGATTAACAAATAATATTTTTTGAATACTTGACAAAAGTGTACTATTTTATTAAATTTATTAAGATACTAAATCCTTTATTATTTTTGGAGCAAATATGATTTACACAAAAACTGGTGAATATGCAATAAGAGCTATATTATATCTTTCTCGCCAACCAGAAGATAGATTAATTATGTCTTCTGAAGTTGCAGAAAAGGAAGATATACCTGCCCATTACCTTGCAAAAATTTTACAACGAATGGCAAAATATGGATTTGTTGATTCTTTTAAAGGTCGTGGTGGTGGATTCAAGATAACAGAGCTTGCAAATAACAGTACGATTTTAGAAATAGTTGAACGAGTTGAAGGACCAATAATTAATTTAAAATGTGTAACTGGTCTTAAAGAATGCTCAGATGAAGCACCATGTCCATTACACGAAGAATGGTCTGAATTGCGAGATAGAATTCATAATCTTATTTCGAGCAAAACAGTGAAACAAGTTTCTACTGAATATTCTGAAACTCTTCGTAAAGTAAGTGCTGATTAATTTTTTTAAATAAACTGAAGAGTAAAATCTTCAGTTTATTTAATATAAATCATTTTTTTTGCAACAACTCTATCGTTTGCAACTAATTTGTATAAGTATATTCCTGAAGATACTTTTGCCCCACTATCATCCAAAGCATTCCAGCTAAGAGAAGTAATAATTCTGTCACTTATTCCTGAAAATAAAGTTTTTACTTTTTGTCCTAAAATATTAAATATTTCAATTTTCAGATTTGTTCCAATTGTTGAATTTACAAATATTGTAGTGGTTGAATTAAAAGGATTTGGATAATTCTGACTTAATTTAACATCAACCCTATATACTGGCATTTCAAAATTTAGTGTAATTTCACTTGCTCCAGAAATTAAGTTATACATTCCTACTTCTGGAATTCGCTTTCTAATCATATTTGAATCTTTATATTCAAAATAAAAATGAATTTTATCATTCGAATTCGATGAAATATGATTTTGGAAGTATCCACTGGAATTCAATTTTGAGCCAACTCTTATAAAGTTATTATTCTCATTGACGGAATAAAATAAATATAAACTATCATTCAAGATTTTTGAATTATCAATAATTATTTTATTTATTGAAAATGAATGTGTATTTAGTAAAAATTCGATGTTTGGGAATTCTAAGGCTTTTCGTGCTGAAAGAAGTCCATATCCATACATATTATCTGGATTTTCAGCTTTATCACTTGCTTGCATTAAAATTAATCTTATTTGATTATTTGTTAAATAAGGGAAAGCAGAAAGTAATTGAGCAGCAATTCCAGCAGCAATTGGAGCAGAATATGATGTACCGCTTCCATAACCATAATTATTTGAATATGCATTTGCATGATAACAAGCTACACCTTGAGCCACAATTTCTGGCTTTATTCTACCGTCATAAGTTGGACCAATTGAGCTAAAACTAGCTAATGCGGAATCGGAAGCAACCGCACCAACAGAAATAGTATTAAACCCATCTGCAGGTGCCGATATATATTTCCATGCACTATTTCCCTCATTACCAGCCGAATTTATAGTGGTAATTCCTCTTGCAAAAGCAAGTTCGGAGGCTTTTGTTACAACAGTAGTAGTACCATCCATATCACTATAAGCATAACTCTTTTCACCAGTATCAAATTCAGTGTATCCTAACGATGTGGTTGTAATATCAACTCCAATTGAATCCATCCATTCTAAGCCCGCAGCGTAATTATCTTCTTCAAGGTTAGTTTCAGTATAAATATATTCTGTTTTAGCTAAAGCATATTTAGCATTAAACGCTGGAGCAACTATTTCCCCTTCTTCAAAACCACCAATTAACGAAAAAACTGCAGTCCCGTGGCTTGCATCACCATCATCAAGATTTTTGTCTCCATTAACAAAATCTCTCTCAGCTATAACATTCTTATTAACTAACGATGGATGATTCCGCCAAGAAAAACCAGCATCAAGAATTCCAATTAATACACCTTCTCCCGAAAATCCATAATTATGAACAGTAGGAATATCTGAAAGCTCGTATTGAGTTATAGAAGGACCATAATTATATTTGTAATCAGAATTAACGACATTTGATATCTTCTTAAATTGAGATTCAACTGATTTATCATTTCTATATTTTAACTTCTTAACTTTTTCAATTTTTGAAACAAAATTGTACTTTGATATTTCTTGATATTGTTGATCAGTAATAATTGTAGAAACAGCATTAAGCCATTTTAGTTTATGGATAATTTTTACATTGTTTTTTTCAATTTGAAAAATGTAATTTTCATTAATTGGTAAATCTTCAAAAGTAATAAAATCTTTCCCTAAAGTCTTCATTCTTCTTTTAATACTTCTTTCTGAAAGTGAATTTTTAGCCTCTTGATACTTATTTGATTCTTTTTGCAAAACAGAATTTTTATCAATTCCTTTATCATTAAAGTAGATAAAGTACTTTGAAGAACTTTGTGCTATCGAAATGCTTGATAAGAAGCAAATTAATATCAATATTTTATTCATAATCTCCATAATTATCTTCCAAATAGTTTACTATTAAGCTATTTAATAAGTAAAATAATACTAATGAACAATTTTGGCAATTCTATTTATGCGAGTTGAACCTAGTAATTTAAAAAACTGTGAAAATGAATAACTTGGATTCCATGACCAATAAATCATTAAGGTTTCACCAATAATTAAATCACGGGGAACGACTCCCCAAAAACGACTATCTTCGCTATTATCGCGGTTATCACCCATCATAAAAAAATAATCCTTTTTAATAGTGTAAGAATTATCCTCACTATCATCAATAAATATTTTTCCATTCCTAATTGATACTACTCTTTTTCCAAATTCTCTATCAATTATTGTGCGCCACCATTCAATGTTATTTAAATTTAGATTAATAACATCTCCTTTTTTAGGAACAACATATGGACCGTAGTTATCTGTATTCCATCCAGAGCCTTTTGGAAATATTGATGGATAGCTTACTCCAACAGGAGTTGGAAACAATTTTTCATATTGAATATGAGTTGGAATAGGAGCTTGTTTGCCATTAACAAAAACAACTTTATTAATAATTTGAATTGTATCTCCGGGTGTAGCCATGCATCTTTTAACATAATTTGTAATTGCTTTTGCATGTAAATCATCTCTATCGCCGGGATATTCAAAAACAACAATTTCACCTTTTTCAGGTTCTTTAATAGACGGAAGTTGAAAATAAGGCAATGCAATATCTGTAAAAGGAATATTGCGAGGAGAAGAAGAACCATAAATAAATTTATTTACAAAAAGGAAATCACCAACTTTAATCGTTGTTTCCATAGAACCTGTTGGCACTCGTGAGGTTTCTATTAAAAACGATTTAATTAACAAAGCGGCAATTAAAGCAAATAATAAATTCTTAAAAAAATCAATAGTTTTTTGTTTTTGTGTCTTCATTTAACTCTCATTTTCTCTTTTCGACGAAATAAATTAGTAATTTGTTTCAAAATTTTATAGGCAAAAATTAATCATCAATCTGTAAAACTGCCAAGAAAGCTTCTTGTGGAATTTCAACATTTCCAACTTGTTTCATTCGCTTTTTGCCTTCTTTTTGCTTTTCTAATAGTTTTCTTTTCCTAGTAATATCACCACCATAACATTTGGCTAAAACATTTTTACGAAGTGCTTTTATAGTTGTTCTTGAAATTACTTTGCTTCCTATTGCTGCTTGAATTGCAATTTCAAACATTTGCTGTGGAATAAGTTCTTTTAACTTGGAAGCAACTCGTTTTCCCCACTCATAAGCTTTATCCTTATGAACTATTACAGAAAGTGAGTCAACTTTTTCGCCATTAAGCATAATTTCTAATTTGGATAATTCAGATTTTCGATATCCTATAAATTCATAATCAAGCGAAGCATATCCACGCGATATTGATTTAAGCTTATCGTAAAAATCAAAAATTATTTCTGACAATGGAAACTCATATTGTAAATCCGCACGCGTTGGGTCAATATAGGATGTGTTTTTGTAAACACCACGTTTTTCCATAGAAAGTTTCATAATGCTTCCAACATATGTACTTGGAGTAACAACTTGAGCTTTAATATAAGGTTCCTCAATGTAATCAATTTCACCAAGTTCTGGCATAAGTGCTGGGTTATCAACTACCAATTTAGTACCATCTCTTTTATAGACAATGTACTCAACATTTGGAAGTGTTGTAACAATAGTTTGATCATATTCACGTTCCAAGCGCTCTTGCACAATTTCCATGTGCAACATTCCAAGAAATCCACATCTAAAACCAAAGCCTAATGCGGCAGACGTTTCTGGAATAAATTCGAGAGCAGAATCGTTTAGTTTAAATTTATCTAACGCATCACGAAGGTCTTCATAATCTTCAGAATTTGTAGGGTAAAGCCCGCTGTAAACCATTGGTTTTACAACCTTGTAACCAGGAAGTGCTGTTTTGGCACCATCTCGAAGTGTAGTAATAGTATCGCCAACTTTTGTATCATGAACATCTTTAATACTTCCAATTACGTACCCAACATCTCCAGCATATAATTCATTTTTTTTTATTCTATTTAAACCAAGAACCCCAATTTCTTCAGCAAGATATCTGTTATCGTGAGCAAAAAATTTAATTGCGTCTTTAGTTTTTAGAACTCCATTAACAACTCTTATTAAAGCAACGGCTCCACGATAAGCATCAAACTTGGAATCAAAAATTAATGCTTGCAAAGGTTTTGTTGGGTCACCACTAGGAGCATGAATTTTATTTATAATAGCGTTTAAAATATCTTCCATTCCTTGTCGTGTTTTAGCACTAGTTAAAATTATTTCTTCTTCTTCACAGCCAATTAAATCAATAATTTGTTTGCTAACAACATCAATCATAGCGCTAGGTAAATCTATTTTATTTATAACTGGAATAATTTCTAATCCAGCTTCAATAGCTAGATATAGATTACTAATTGTTTGAGCTTCAACACCTTGAGCAGCATCAACAATAAGGATGGCTCCTTCGCAAGCCGCAAGTGAGCGAGAAACTTCGTATGAAAAATCAACGTGACCTGGAGTGTCTATTAAATTAAGCGTGTATTTTTTTGCATCTTTGGCAACATAATGCATCTGTATAGCGTGTGATTTAATTGTAATACCACGCTCGCGTTCCAAATCCATGTCATCTAACAATTGTTGTTTGGATTCCCTTTTGGTAACAGTATGTGTGAATTCTAGTAATCCATCAGCAATTGTAGATTTACCGTGATCAATATGTGCAATTATGCAAAAATTTCGTATTAAGTTCATTCGAGTTTTATTAGTTAAGGTTATATTTTTATTAAAATTTAATTTACAAATATACCTAATTTAAAGAATAGTTTATCAGAAATACGCCTTCTTAGTTCAGAAATGGGTTATTTAATTTCTCATAATAGATGGTACTCTTTTCACCATGTCCTGCATAAATTGTTGTTTCATTAGGCAAAACAAGAAGTTTTGATTTTATGGAATGCATAAGTGTTTCATAATTTCCTCCCCATAAATCTGTTCTTCCAATACTTTGATTGAAAAGTACATCACCAGTAAAACAAGTTTTTTCATTTGGGAAGTATATACAAAACTCACCAGGCGTGTGTCCTGGAGTGAAAAGAAGCTTAATTTCCCTATTTGCAAATTTAATATTCTTCGATTCATCAAAAAAGAAATCTGGAGTGGGTGATTTTTTCATTGTTAAGCCAAAACTTTCTGCTTGTTCTTGAGCTTTTTCAAATAAAGGTAAATCTTTTTGGGGAGCAAAGTGAATTGGATTAAAAGTACTCTTCACAAATGCATTTCCAAAAATATGATCAAGATGTCCGTGTGTATTAAACAAATATTTTACTTCCAAACTATTGATTTTGATGAAATTTAATAATTCACTTTCTTCTGATTTAGACAAACACCCAGGATCAATTATAATTGCATCTTTTGTATCTTCATCCCAAACTATATATGTATTTTCTTGGAAAGGACTAAATATGAATTTTTGTATTTTCATTTTAAACCTAATATTTTGTATAAATAACTCAACCTACACATAAAAATGATTCAAACCTTGAAGGTTTCGCTAATCAAAATTAAAATATTGAATTTTTTGCGATTCCTCTTAACAAAACCTTCAAGGTTTTTAATTCTTGCGTAACGTAAGTAAATAAATTTGCTTTCGCCTGAAAAAACTCTATTTACCAAAATTCTTTTTTAATCGTTTATGCAATTTAGAATTATAGCTTTTATAATTATCCATTATTTCGTTCATAGAGTCACCACCAAATTTATCAATCATAGCTTTGGCAATTGTCCAAGCTAACATCGATTCACCAATAACAGCGCAAGCAGGAACTGCGGTAAAATCACTTCTCTCGCGTCTGGATGTAACATTTTCCATTGTGGATAAATCAATAGCCCCTATTGGCGACATAAGTGTTGCAATTGGCTTCATTCCAACACGGACAATTATTGGCAAACCGGTTGTCATTCCACCTTCAATTCCACCAGCACGATTGCTTTTTCGCGAAATTATTCCATCATTTATCACAATTTCATCGTGCGAAATTGAACCTGAATTATTTGTTGTTTCAAAACCCTTCCCAATTTCCACAGCTTTTACAGCATTTATCGACATCAAATCGTGTGCAATTGCCGCACTAATTTTTGTATCATATTGAATAAAACTTCCAAGCCCCACTGGAAGCCCGCTTGCAACGACGAAAAAAGTTCCACCAAGAGTATCACCATTTTTCTTTGCAATTTTAATTTTCTTAACTATTCTTTCTTCATGATTATCATCCATGACACGTACTGAACTTTTATCAGATTCTACAGATAAATTCCATGCATCAAATTTTGGGTCCACTTCATTAAATAGTTTATCAGAATAATTTTCTTTGGAATAAACTCCACCAATATTCTCCACAAAACTTCCAACAGTAATTCCAAATTCTTCAAGAAAACGACGAGCAACTGAACCAACTGCAACACGCGCAGCAGTTTCGCGGGCACTTGAACGCTCAATCGAATTCCGAATATCATCTAAATCGTACTTTGAAACTCCTACTAAATCAGCATGTCCTGGACGTGGAATTGTAATTTTATCGTGTTTCACTTTTGGCTTGCCTGATGCCATTTCATCAGTCCAATTTTCCCAATCACTATTTTTAATAAATAGTGCAATTGGCGAACCCATAGTTTTTTGGAAACGAACTCCAGAGAGTATTTCCGCTCTGTCGGTTTCAATTTTCATTCTTCCACCTCTGCCATAACCCATTTGGCGTCGGGCAAGATGTTTACTAATATATTCTTCTTTTATTTGTAAATTTGAAGGGAAGCCTTCAATGATAGTTGTTAAACCTTTTCCGTGTGATTCACCGGATGTTAAAAATCGTAGCATAATTTTTCTTTTTATTTTTTATTGAAAGAACAAATATAAAAAAAGCGTCCATTAAATAAGGACGCTTTTAATAACTAATTTAATTTATTTGAATAATTATTCAGAAATTTCAATTCCAACAAAGCGTGAACTACCTGCATCATCAACAACTTTCAATAGAACAGCTTCACCTTTTTTATTTGTAAATTCATTTTCTAAATCAGAAACTGATTCTATTTTTTTTCTATCAACTTCAGTAATAACCCAACCTGCAAATAATCTTTGATTATCAGCCTTGCTGAACTTTTTAACTTTGGAAATTACTACACCTGATTTAACTTTATACTTATCTAATTCTTGTTTTCTTAAATCGCGTACAGTTAAGCCTAAGTTCTCAAAATTAATTTCTTCAATATCTCCATTTCGCTCTTTAACAATATTATTGTCAGCAGCTACTTCTATATTTTCTTCATCACGAGCTTTTAATTTTATTTCTCTTGAAATATTATCACCATCTCTAAAAATATCTAATTCAATTTTGTCACCAGCTCTTTTTGAAGCAACATGACTTTGCAATTCATTTGGTTTATTAACTTCTTTTCCATCTATTTTAAGAATAATATCACCAGCTTTAATATCTGAATTAGCAGCAGCGCCATCTTCCATAACTTGTTGAATTAGAATTCCTCTCGGAGTATCAAGTCCAACAGCTTTTGCAAGGTCTGCATCAACTTCTTCAATTCTTACACCAATGTATCCACGTTTTACTTTTCCAGAAGAGATTAAATCTTCTGCAACAACTTTAGCCAAGTTAATAGGTATTGCAAAGCCATACCCAATGTATGTTCCTGTCATTCCATTTGTTGCAATGGCAGAGTTAATTCCAATAACTTCTCCATTTAAGTCAACCAATGCTCCACCACTGTTTCCAGGATTAATTGCAGCATCTGTTTGAATAAAATCTTCAACTCCGTAACTATCTCTAATTATATTTACACTTCGTCCAAGTGCGCTTATTATTCCCGCAGTAACAGTTGATGTAAGCGCCATTGGGTTTCCAATTGCCATTACCCACTGACCGACTTTCAATTTATCAGAATCTCCTAAATATGCTGCTGGAAGATCTTTTGCATCAATTTTTATAACAGCTAAATCTGTAAGTGGATCTGTTCCAATTACTTTTGCATCAAATTTTCGCTTATCGTATAAATTTACTGTAACTTCGGTAGCGTTTTCAACAACATGATTGTTTGTAAGAATATACCCATCTGCTGTAATAATTACACCACTTCCGCCACCTTGCCTTTCGTGTGGCATATCATTTTTGAATGGAAAGAAAAACTCTAATCCTTGATGAGGATTTTCCTTTGATTTTGAAATTACAGTAATTTGAACTATTGATGGGGTAAGTTTTTCAGCGGTTTCTATAAAGGAATTGTTAAAATTTGATAATGGTTTATTCTCTGATATGTTTGGTGGTGTTTTACTTCCAATTTCAACTTGAGCAAAAGATGGTTGAACATATCCTAAACTTGAAACTAATACTGAACCAAATACCGCTCCAATAAATAATAAAGCTGCAATTCCTAAATAATTTTTTTTCATAATACACCTATATATTTTAATACATTTGTAAAGATTTTAATCCGTTATATTCATCAATATGATAAATAAGGAATTTTTCAAAAAAGACAATAATATTTTTTAATTCATCATTGCTATATGAACAATTTTTTTTTCTGTTGCTTAGACAAATTATCTTATTAAAAAGTTCCGAAGTAAATCTGTAGGTAATTATATGATCTTTCCCACACGAGCTGCACATAAATCCAAGTTCGTAATTATACAAAACTTCTTTCGATAAACTTAACTCCAAATTACAATGTGAACAATGCTCTGATTCAATTCCATATCCAATTTCTTGAATGAAGAATTTATAGAACATTGCAAATAAGAGTACTGGCTCAGTTTCTTCATTGTCAAGCCGATTCATGATTTTTACGACACCATTAAATAATCGCTTATGAGCATCGTTTTCGCGAGTAAGTTTTAGTACTAATTCAATTATAGCTGATGCATATTTAACTTTTTCTAAATCTGATTTTACATTTGGATAGTGAGAAATAAGATCTGCTTGCGAAACAATTTGAAGATCTCGGCTATCCTTTTTATAGAATATAATTTCAATCAAATTTAGAACATCAACAACTTTTCCAATTTTAGATTTTGAAGAGCGAGCACCTTTTATAATTCCAGCGACACGACCAAATTCTTCGGAATAAAAATTTACAATTTTGCTCGAATCACCAAAATCAAGCTTATTCAGGACAAATGCTTTTGATTTAATAATCTTTGACATTATAAATTAAATGGTGGTTTGTAAACTTGTTTGTCCGTAATTATTGCTGTAATCAATTCGTTTGTCGTCACATCAAATGCTGGTGTATAAGTAGCATATTCTTCTTTTGTAACTTTAATTCCACGAATGTGACTTATCTCTTCACTTCCACGCATTTCAATTTTTATTTCATCCCCAGAATTTATGGAAGAATCTATTGTTGAAGTTGGAGCCGCAATATAAAACGGAATATTATAATAATTACAAAGAATGGCTAAATTGTAAGTTCCTATTTTATTCGCGGTATCTCCATTTTTTGCAATTCTATCGGCACCGACAATTACTGCATCAATTTTTCTCTGTTTCATTAAAAAAGCTGCGGCAGAATCTGGAAGAATTTCAAACGGGATATTTGATTTTGATAGTTCAAACGCTGTCAATCTAGAACCTTGCAAAAGAGGTCGTGTTTCATCCGCATAAACAAACTTAACTTTACCTGCTTCAAATCCTTTTTTAAGGATACTAAAAGCAGTACCAGAACCACCTGTTGCAAGCTGTCCAGTATTACAATGGGTTAGAATAACGGAATCATTTTCTAAGAGTTCAATTCCATTTTCGCCAATCTTATCGCAACTGATAATATCTTCGTTGTGAATTTGAATGGCGCTAGCTTTTAATTTGTCGTAGATATCATCAAAATTATTTTGCAATTGAAACACTTTTTTCATTTCATCTAATGCCCAAAATAGATTAACTGCTGTTGGGCGAGTTCGTTTTAGCCGTTCGTATGCGATGTTAAATTGCGTTTCATGTTGTGACAAAATGTTTTTTAATGCAACAGTTATTCCATATGCTGCAGCAATTCCAATTGCTGGAGCTCCACGAATCTCAAGTCGCTCAATTGCTTCGGCAATTCGCTCATAATTATCTGTTTCTATGTAAATTTCCTCTAACGGAAGTCTGGTTTGATCAATAAAAATGAAATAATCATTTTTAAATTTCAAAGAAAAAAAGTCATTCATTTTAATCCACTTTGCTAAATTTTATAAACTCATTAAATCTATTTTCAATTTTTACCTTTTCAAGCTTTTCAATTCCTTGAGTACTGAATTTTTCAACACAAAATGAAGCAAGGGTGCTTCCATAAATGACTGCTTTTTTCATAGTTTCAAAATTTATCTCTTTTTCATTAATTAAGAACCCGGTAAAACCTCCAGCAAAAGAATCGCCCGCACCAGTTGGATCAAATACAGTTTCCAATGGATAAGCTGGAGCAGAAAATATTTTTCCTTCCCCAAATAATAACGCGCCATGTTCACCTTTCTTTATAATCAAATACTCTGGACCCATTTCCATTACTTTTTTTGCTGCTTTAATTAAACTATTTTCCTCAGCTAACATTTTTGCTTCAGAATCATTTATTACAAGAACATTAACTCTTTTCATAACCTTCAATAAATCCTCTCGTGTAATATTAATCCAAAGATTCATGGTATCACAAACGGTAAATTTAAGATTTGTCATTTGATCAAGAACTTTTAATTGCAATGCAGGCATAATATTTCCGAGCAATAAATATGGAATTTCCTTCATTGCATCTGGAATAACTGGATCAAACTTTTCAAACACATTTAAATCAGTAAAAAGTGTATCGCGAACGTTCATATCATCACGATAAACGCATCCATAACTAAATGTCTTTTCGCCTTCAACAATTTCCAATCCAGAAATATCAACTTTATGATTTTTTAACATTTGAATATTTTGCTCACCAAAATCATCGCCAACAACCCCAATCATTTTAACATCATCTGAAAAATAACTTGCTGCTATAGAACAAAATGTTGCCGAACCGCCAAGTGCTTTTTCAATTTTATCAAATGGAGTTTCGACAGAATCGAATGCAACTGAACCAACTACTAATAAACTCATAATTTACCTTCCTTAAATTTATATTTTCTATTTATTATTTAACTTTTTTTTGCAAATTTTTGAAATGTATAAAAGTTCTTGCAAATACATTTTTTATAACTTAATTAATTTTAACATACTTTTTTCATCCGATAAACATTCAGAAATAATATCAACCGATTCTCTTTGCCCTGGCCAAGCAAACAACTTTTTTGCTTTTTCTTTACCGCACCACAAATATTCAGAATGTTCAAGAGATAAAATAACTTTGTATTCCAAACCAACTTCAGCCAAAAAAACTGGCACCAGATTTATGGAATCATCTTTTGCTGAATAAAACGAATTAACTTTGGGTACTATCCAAAACGATTTTGGTGCTAAAGTTGTTTCCTCAATAATCTCCCTAATGGCAGTTTGATATGCCTTTTCACCTTTTTCAATTGAACCAGTTACCATTTGCCAAACGTTTGGATAGATTTCAGTTTCAGCTCTTTTCATCACAAGAAATTCTATCTTGCCGTGAATTCTTCTAAAAACATGTGCTTCAATTAATGTGGATTTTATTGTCATCTTCATTATTGTTGATTGTTAAATTGTTTTTATAATGAACAATTTGATTGCCTAAAAATATGCTCTTGCTTCAGTTCTTAAATTATGTACAATTTTGCTCTCGGCTTGTTTTCTTCCAAGATAATTTAATGTAATTTGTAGATTTTCGGCTAAACGATAATCAAAATTTACTCTCCAAAAATAGTTTTTTCCTACAACTTTTCCACGAAGCATTTCGTAAGGAATTAAATTACCCGTGCCATTATCACTAACTTCGTTCCGCTCAGCCTCAATTTTAATACGTCCTTTATTTGTAAATGAATATGTTACTCTAACTAATTGCATATTGTTTTCTATTTTTGTCACTTTTGCAGGAAGATTATCGGTACTGTTTCCAACTCCAATTTTAAACCCAATCTCAATATTTTGAATTGGACGGTAGGAAAAATCGGATGTAAGTTCATTAATTGCCAAAATACGTGCACGCGCATTATTTACAGATGAGTTATTATCTGTTTGATTTATAAAATCAGTTTGGTTACTAATTTCTTTTACCATTTGGAAACGAATACGTAATGCCCTTTCGGAAAAATACCCGAGTTCATTTCCTGTATTATATTGTGTTAATTTATTGTTTTCTATATAACGAAATCTGAATGATAAATCTGGTTTATTTTTAAATAAAAACAAATCTTGTTGTAAAGAATTTGCACCGCGGAGTGTTGTTGAATCACTCATTAACACATTTGGCTTAAGTAACAACACATCAGCAATATTTTTTGCCTCAGAATATTCATCAATTCTATAAACTGTTTCAGTTGAAATTGGTGTTAGGATTTTTGCAAACAAAGAATTGTTTGATTTCATAATTTTAGCAAAATCAATTTTCCATCGGGTACTAGTTTTAAGATTTACTACTGGAAATAATTTGGAGGTTGGTAAATTCATTAAAATATAATCGCCCTCATAAATATCTTGCACAAACTCATTTTCGTCAGCAATTGCGTTACTATTTAGGTCACCAAGATATTTATAATTACCTTCGCCATATTGCACTCTCACAAAAACTTTTTCTAAACGGGCTGTACTTTGAGTAGAAGCTTCATAAAACAAATCTCCATTTATAAAATTTTTCCAAAAATTAAATCTGTTTTGTGAACGAATTAAAACCGACTTATTATCCAATAATCCGATTTCTTTAAATTTATCTGTATAACTTTTATTTCTAATTGTAAAATCAAGCGATAAATCTAATTCCTTAATTTCACGGTAATTGATATTTAAACTTTGTTGGCTTGATATCGATTCCTTTTCTAATATTCCATTTATTGGTGATGCTTCTTTCCTAATTGAATATTTTGTTGTAATATCAATTCCAAAAAGTTTTGCGATATTTACAAATGCCCCCAATTCTGAATAATCTCTGCTTTGGCTATTAAGTGAATCATTTGAAGAATTCCACTCCTTTCTGTTATCCGACAAAAAATCAAACCCAGGAGTAAATAATCCCAAATTATAAGTTGCCCTCGCATTTTGCTTAAACCAATTACTGCTATTAAAAATATCTTTTGTTTGTACATAATCGTAATTATAATTCACTTTGTAATTGTTTGTGCTTTGCAAATTAATATCACCAAAAAATCTATCAGAATTAAATAATTCACCTCTTTTTAAGTATCCGTAATTAAATTTAGTTGTGAGTATTTCCACTGGCTGCAAAACAAAACTTACTTCACGAAGAGTTTCATCCAAATTTTTAGAATTGCTAATATTATAGTTTCGGTTATATTCAACGGAATTATATCTATCCAAAGATGAAAATTTGTCTTCCACAAATCGCTCACGGTATGAAAACCCAACCTCGCCAAATGAAATATTGCCAATTTCTATTTTGGATTTTGTAAATTCAGCTTTAATATTATGAGCACGTCCATAATTCTGGTTGTTACTTATTTCAGAAAATATATTTTGGTCAAAAATACTACCTGCAAATTCAGCACTAATTAAAAAATTGTTCCATGGTTTTGCTTCCAGAACAAAATTACCAATTTGCTTTTTTTGAGGCATTGGAATAAACACAATTGGCAAATATTCTCCATTTCCTTTTCCGACAAATGTGTAATTTCCTACACTAATGCGAGTGTAATCTCCAACTCCATAACCTACAAAACTAAAATTTGCATTATATTTTGAACTATCGCTTCCTGGTATATATATTAGATAATTATAATTTTCGCCACCGATCAAAGTATCACGAAGAGTATAAGTACCAACTCTTTTTCCAACAGAATCTGGGCTCACAAGGGTAATACCACTCTTAACCGCTTTATTTCTATCATTTCCTGCTTGCTCAAGAATTTTAATATCTATTTCTGAGAGCGTGATATCTATTGGATTATTTTTATCATCACTTTCACTAAAAGCATTTACGTACAGTTTTAGTTTATCCTTAAAAAATGAAGTTGAGGCATTTCCACCAAAAAGATTTCGCTCAAATTGTCTATCAGAATATTCAAAATCTACTACAATCCTACTTGCTGAAGTTATTAACTTATTTATTGTAAAAGTAATTTCGGCTAACGAATAATCAATTATATAATCGTTATTTTCACCTCGTTTTAATTCTTCACCGTCAATATAGACTCGCTCAGTTCCAGCAATTATAATAATTAAATTTTCATTATTTATTCCAGAAAGTTTGTATGGACCTTGATTTCCATCGCTTCCTAAAAATTGATTTGTGTTAAATTTTCCTTTACTGCCTGCTAAAATTCCTTTCCCTCTTATTTTTCCTAAAAATAATTCTCCTTCTAAACCCTGCATTTTTCGATTAATTTTTCCAAATTCACCTATTGAGTTTTTTATTTCAAAATCGCCAAAAGTTGCTGCAGCGTTTGGATGTTTTATAGTTATAAACACTTGGTCAAGTTCTTCTAAACGTTCAGTTGTGCCTTCTGGTTGAATTGGAATGTTTTGGTCTGTTAGTGCAGCCACAATTTCTAAATCACTGCTCAATTTTCCCGAAAACTGTAAACGCATTCCACTGTTTAATTTCATATCCTGGTTTGTTCCAATAGAAAAACCACGACTAATTGAACCGCTGCGCTTAATACCTTCACCAAACATTGCTTCGGGCGAGAAGGATGCAAGTTCATTTCTTATTACTCTAATTGTATCTTGCATTTTATCATCATACCTAATTTCAAGTTTTCTGTTACTATATTTGTCTTTTATTGGAACATCAATACTTGAGTAGGTTACAAATAAAGTATCAAAAATTGAATAGTGTAAACTATCTGACAATGAAATTATTTTTGTTCTGTAATTTATTGTGAAATCGGATTTTTTAAGTGTAGAACTTTGAAGAAATATACTTTCGCTATTTGGAATTATATTTGATTCTTGCAGTTTATATATGTTATTTAAATTTATAGGATGCTTTTCTTTGACAAATTTTAAATTTGAATTATCCTGAGCAAAAATATTACTCACCACAAAAAAGGAAATCAATATGTATGTGTTTATTTTTCGCAAATATTCTTTAAGCTATTAATAAATATAATGGCTTAAAAATAAGATTATTTGTAATGAAATAAAAAGATGAAAATTGGAACTATTTTATATTTTTTCTATTCCCATCGCAATGCTTCAATAGGGTCAAGATTTGAAGCTTTATAAGCTGGATAAGTTCCAAATCCTACACCAATTAAAACACATAAAAAAACCCCAATAGCAACCCAATCATAAGGAATAGAAGCAACAGCATTTAATTGAGAGCCAACTACATTTCCCACAAGCAGCCCTAAAACAATTCCAACAAATCCACCTATTAAACTTAGCGTTACAGCCTCAGCGAGAAACTGCATTAAAATATTTTTCTTTTTGGCACCAACTGCTTTTCTAAGACCAATCTCTTTTGTTCTTTCGGTAACAGAGACGAGCATAATATTCATAATTCCAACACCGGCAGCAAGCAATGCAATTCCGGCAATAACAAACGCTCCAATTCTAACTCCAGAAGTTATATCATTAATTTGTTGCATAATTGATTCATTTGAAACTATCTCAAAATCGTTTTCATCTCCAGGAAACACTTTTCTAATTGTCCGTAAATAACCTTCTGTAATTTCCATTAAATTAGAATAATCGGCTTTGTCTTTTGACATTACAGAAATTGAAAGAGAACGTCTATTTCCATAAATGCTTTGAAAAGTTGTGAGCGGAATAATGGCTAAGTTTCCTTGACTTTGACCAAATATTGCTCCTTGCTCTTCCAAAATTCCAATAATTTTTAGTCTATTTCCGTTTACAGAAATTTCTTCTCCTATTGGATTAATATTTTTATTTTTGAATAAAGTTTTAAGTAAATCAGTTCCAAGAACTACTACTTTTCTGGCGCTATTATAATCTTGAATATTTATTGCACGACCAACTTCAACATTCCAATCGCGTGTTATAAAAGCATTTGGAGTAATTCCATGAATTAGCACATTTGGATTAGTTTTTTCACTTTCGTACTTAACAACGCGTCCTCCACGAGCAGAAGAAGCAGCAACAGATTTAGCTTCAACTAACTTTTTATCTAAGTCATCAAAATTATTTAAAGTAATATCTTTTCTATTACGATATTTTGACATTTCACCTGGTCCGCCCATACGCACAGCTGGCCATTTTTGAACTTGAAATGTATTTTTCCCAAGTGAAGAAACCCCTTCTTCAATACTGGTTTGCAACATTGTTATAATTGTACTTATTGCAATTATTGAAAATATTCCAACTACAATTCCAAGAATAGTAAGCGATGATCTTAGTTTGTTAGCTTTGAGTGATGTAATTGCTACTTTTAATATTTCAAGAACTTCCATTTTAATCCAAATTTCTGTTATTAAATATAAACATTACATTAGAATCTTTTTTAATTCATTTAAATTTGATATTTCATAAGTAGGAATTATTCCATTAATGTTTTTAGCTTTAGCTGGATTAAACCAACATGCATCAATACCATAATCCAATCCACCTTTTATATCAGAATTTAAATTGTCGCCAATAATAATTACATCTTTTTTACTTGGATTATTGAATTTTTGAAATGTAAAATCAAAAAACTCACTTTTAGGTTTAGCAAATCCAATCTCCTCCGAAATAATTATGTACTTAAAATATTTTCTTAATTCGGAGTTCATAAATCGTGGATTTTGCACAGAGGCTAATCCATTGGTTACAATTGCAAGCTCAAATTTTTTGCTACTCCAATTCACAATATCTTCAGCCTCTTCCAACAAAAAATTATTTTGGGAAAGGGCATCTAAATAATCGAAACTAAATTGAACCGAATTAATTCCGCGGACATTAATTACATCAAAAAATTGCTTGAAACGTTCTGTTTTAATTTCACTTGTTGAAATTAATCCTTTTTCAAAATCATTCCATAATTTTTTATTTACTTGCTCATAAAATTCAAAAATATTATCTGTCCATGTTAAATTATATTTTTCAAAACTTGATTTTAACGCTTGAACAGCAGCTTTATCAAAATTATAAAGTGTACCATCAGCATCAAACAAAACAACTTTGTATTTCATAAAAAACCATTTGTTCCATATAATATTTTTAATAGTAATAAAAAATGTCTAAATCTACAAAAGATTTAGACATTTTAAATTTACAATTTAATTAAAAAAAACAATTACTCTATTCCTTCATACATTTCCTCAATCAGATTGCTATAACGCTCTTCAATAACTTTTCTTTTAAGTTTCATTGAAGGAGTCATTTCACCACCTTCAATAGTAAATGGTTTTTCCAAAATAGTGAATTTACGAACTTTTTCATAGCCAGCTAATTTGCGCTGAAATTGCCCCAAATCATTTTCGAGCATTTCATAAATTTGCTTCATTTGCGTTAATTCCATTGGGTCTTTATAAGTAATTCTATGAGCATCAGCATATTCTTTTAATGCTTCAAAATCTGGGACAATTAACGCTGTGATGAACATTCTTCTGTCTCCAATTATTATAAATTGATCAATATATTTACTTCCTAAAAATAGATTTTCTATAGGGGTTGGTGCAATGTATTTACCTGTAGTAGTTTTAAATAATGATTTTTTTCTATCCGTAATCATTAGAAAACCTTCTGCATCAAAAACACCAATATCACCAGTATGCAGCCAACCATTTTTAATTGTTTCGTCTGTTTCCTTTTTATTTTTATAATATCCTTGCATAATGTTTGGGCCATAAGCAAGAATTTCGCCATCGGGAGCAATTTTAACCTCAACTCCAGGCATTGTTTGCCCAACAGTTCCAAATTTATAGTTATAAGGTCTGTTTACCGCAATAACTGGTGAAGATTCTGTTAAGCCGTAACCTTCCAAAATTAAAATTCCAACAGCCTCAAAAAACTCACCAAGTTCACGAGCTAAAGCTGCTCCTCCAGAAATAAAGAAGCGCAATCGTCCGCCCGTTTTTTCGCGAATTTTACTATAAACCAATTTATCGGCTAATTTATGTTTTAAAGTTAAGCCAACTGGAACACCTCGTTCAGTTTTTTTAGCTTGCTGATATTCAGTTCCAATAGAAATAGCCCAATTAAATATTTTTTGTTTTTTCTCGGGAGAAGCATCAACACCTTTTCTAATTTTAGAATAAATCCTTTCAAACAATCTTGGAACTGCAGTCATAACTGTTGGTTTTACTTCAATTAAATTTGTAGCCACTTTTTCAATACTTTCGGCAAAAGCAATTTGAGCACCTGAAGATAAAGCCGTGTAATAGCCAGCCATTCTTTCCAATATATGACACAGTGGAAGGAATGAAAGGAAAACATCAGTTTCAGAAATTTCGATAATTTCGTGAACAGCATTAACATTTGAAATAATATTTTTATGAGTTAACATAACTCCCTTAGGTTCACCAGTAGTTCCAGAAGTGTAAATTAAAGTGCATAAATCATTTTCGCGCGCTAATTTTATATTATCATTAAAATGTTTTGGATTATCGTTTCTATATTCAACTCCCATTTTTTGAATATTTTTCATTAAATATACATCTTTGTATTCAGCTATATCAATATCATTCATCACAATAATAAATTTTAGTGATTTAACACTCTCTCTAATTTTTAATACTTTATTCATGTGAAATTGATTCGAAACTACGATCCCAACAGATTCAGAATTTTTCAAAATAAACTCAATAGAATCGGAGGTCGAAATTGGATAAAGCGGAACATCAACAGCGCCAAGACCAAGAATTGCCATGTCAGTATACATCCATTCTGGGCGGTTTTCAGAAATTATTGCAACTTTATCTTCACGTTTAACACCAAGAGACGCTAATCCAAAAGCAAATGTTTCTGTTTCTTCTTTAAATGTTGCGTAAGATATATCTTCATATTTGCCATCTATTTTTTGTCTAAAAATTCCATGATTTGATTTAGGTCCAAAAACCTCGGCTAAATGAAAATATAAATCTGGAATTGTTTTGAATTTACTTAATCCTGGCATTTGATTTCTCCATTTATTGTAGTATTGATTTATTAAAAATACTTAACTCTAAAAACTAAACTTTAATAAATATTTGCTTTCTGTATAAAAGCCAAATTACAAACAACCAAATTAAAATGTAACTAATGGCAAACAAAAGAGAAGCATTTATTGGCGATGCTATGGGAAGAAAAACATTGTTAAAAATAACTGATTTAAGTGAAACAGTAACACCATCTTCACCAGTAATTTTAATTAAATATAAAAGTTTTGCAACTAGGCTTGATAAAAAGAAAACAGTAATTGCATTTGTTCCATAAATGTGAAAAGGTTTAATCCAAAACTTTTTATCTTGAACATCAATTAGCCAATAACAAAAAGCTAAAAATATAAGTGCTAATCCACCAGTAAATAATACATACGAGCTTGTCCATAAACTTTTATTAATTGGAAACCAAAAATCCCAAGCATAACCTAAAGCCATTAAAACAGATCCATAAAAAAACATCCAGACAGTTTTTGTAGTTTTGTCATTATCACTTTTAAGCCAATAGCCCGTTAAAATTCCAATTAAAGCAGTTCCAATTGCTGGGACTGTGCTTAAGATTCCCTCTGGATCCCAAGTTTTTGAAGCAGACCAAAGATGCCCATCCAGAAGCAATCTATCCAACCAAGCACCTAAATTTGTTGCTGGCTCTAAATTTGGTTCACCAAATCCTGGAACTGGAACTAAAGTCATTAACCCCCAATAAATTAGCAGAAGTGATGATAAAACAAAAACAAGATTTTCTTTACGCACATTTAAAAATATTAAAGAGGTAAAGAAATAAACAACAGCAATACGAGCTAAAACTCCTGGTATTCTTATTGTTGATAAATCAAAATTTGGAAATCCACTAAGAAATAATCCAAGTAAAAAAATTGTTAAACTTCTACGAATTAATCTAAAGTAAACATCTTTATTATGATTCTCAGAACTTCTGTATTTTGATAGTGAAAAAGTTGTTGCAACCCCAACAATGAAAAGGAAAAATGGGAAGATTAAATCGGTTGGTGTGCAGCCATTCCATTTTGCGTGAAGTAGTGGTGAGTATACATCCGACCAAGAGCCTGGATTGTTTACCAAAATCATTCCAAGAATTGTGATTCCTCGAAAGACATCTAATGAGAGTAGTCTTTCATTTTTCGTCTCTGACATAATATCCTTTTTGAAGTAGGTTGTAAAATACTTTATTTTTATTTAATCCTCAAATTATTAAAACCAAATATTTTTTTTGTATAATTGTTTTCAAAAATAAAAACAATTGATAACTATATGAAAATATTACGACAAGTTTACGACTGGATGCTCCATTGGGCAGAAACGCCATACGGACCAATAGCTTTATTTATGCTCGCTTTTGCCGAGTCTTCGTTTTTCCCAATTCCTCCAGATGCTTTATTAATTGCGCTTGTTTTGGGTGCAAGGAAAAAAGCTTTTAAATTTGCATTAAATTGTACTGTTGCTTCAGTGCTTGGTGCTTTACTTGGCTATGCTATTGGACATTTTGTTTGGTGGGGTGGCGAACGAGAATTCTCTAATTTTGCTCTTTTCTTCTTTAATAATATTCCGGGATTTACTGAAAATATTTTTTTCGAAGTAAAAGAACTTTACGAAGAATGGAATTTTTGGATTGTTTTCGCTGCTGGCTTTACACCAATACCCTACAAAGTTTTTACAATTTCGGCTGGAGCTTTCGAAATTAATTTGCTTTTATTTGTATTAGCTTCTATTATTAGTCGTGCTGGAAGATTCTTTTTAGTTGCTGCTCTAATCTGGAAATTTGGGGACCCTATCAAAAGTTTTATTGATAAATATTTTAACTTACTTGCTATTGCCTTTACAGTATTACTTATCGGTGGATTTGTTGGAATAAAGTATTTGTTTTAATTTTTAATAGAATTCATTTTAGCCAAATTTAGAAGTAAATTGGGCTAAAATGAGAACTAAAAAATAAATATTTACGCTATTTCGTGTTCTTCAAGAAAATGTTGAGCATCAAGTGCAGCCATACAACCTGTGCCTGCAGCAGTAATTGCTTGTCGGTATGTTTTATCAGAGACATCACCAGCAGCAAAAACGCCTTCAATATTAGTTTTGGTTGTGCCGGGAATTGTATTTAAGTATCCAGTTTCATCTTTATCTAATTGGTCGCCAAAAACTTTTGTATTCGGACTGTGACCAATTGCAATAAAAATTCCATCAATATCCATTTCGGTTAAAGAGCCATCTTTTGTATTTTCAAGTATAACTCCAGTAACAGATTTGATACCCTTATTTTCAGTTCCAACAACTTCTTTAATTGTTTGATTTGTCATAAACTTAATTTTTGGATTCTTTTTTGCGCGGTCTTCCATTATTTTGGATGCACGGAATTCTTCTCGTCTGTGAATTAAAATTACTTCTGAAGCAAATTTTGTTAAGTAAGTTGCTTCTTCCATTGCAGTATCTCCACCACCAACTACAATTACTTTTTTCCCTTTATAGAAAAAACCATCACAAGTTGCACAAGCTGAAACTCCGAAGCCCATATATTTTGATTCACTAGGAATACCAAGTAAGCGAGCAGAAGCACCAGTAGCAATAATCACTGAATCTGCCGTGTGTTTTTGATTATCGTCTGTAATAATTTTAAATGGTCTTTCAGAAAAATCAACTTCTGTTGCTGCTTTAAAATATGCTTCTGCACCAAAACGAATTGCTTGTTCACGCATAATTTCCATTAATTCTGGACCTTGAATTCCTTCCTTAAATCCAGGATAGTTATCAACTTCTGTAGTAATTGTTAACTGTCCGCCTGGTTGAATTCCTTCAAATATTATTGGATTTAAATTTGCACGTGAAGCATAAATTGCTGCAGTTAATCCAGCAGGACCACTTCCAATTATAATTACTTTGTGATGATTTTCAGCCATCTTATATTCTCCTATTTATCAGTTATATTTTTTATTCAAAATTGTTAGATTCGTATTAAAGACATAAGATTCAAGAATAAAGACTCGGGATAAAAGATAATTTCTAAATCTTAATCTGTTTCTAAATTATCTTCTAATAAAAATTTTGCGTTCCTTTTTAATCCTTTAGCTTTTGCTCTATAAATTGGTGATGAAACATACTTTTTTTTGAATTCACTATTTGTCAATTTACTTACACTTTGCAAATCAATTTCTCTATTTTCTCCAATCAAAAATTCTGGAATTTTGGTCGCAGTAGAAAATTTTTGATTCCATGGACAAACGTCCTGGCAAATATCACAACCAAAAATCCAACCTTTAAATTTACCTTTAAACTCAATAGGAATTTCATCTTTGTTTTCAATTGTTAAATTTGAAATGCATTTATTTGCATCTATAATATATGGTTCAACAATTGCATTTGTTGGACAAGCGTCAATACATGCCATACATTTTCCACAATGGTCTGTTACTATTTTACTTACAGAAAAATTATAATTTGTTACAATGGTGGCAATAAAAAACCAACTTCCAATTTGTTTATTTAAAATATTGGAATTTTTCCCTTGCCAACCAATTCCAGAACGTACTGCCCACGCTTTATCCATAACGGGACCAGTATCAACATAGCTTTTAGCTTCAAAATTATTATCAATTACCTTTAATTCTGAAATTAGTTGTCCTAATTTTTCCCAAATAATGTAATGATAATCCGTTCCCCAAGCATAACGAGATATTTTACCATTTTGGTAATTATTTGAAAATTCGCCTTTCACATAATAATTAAGAGCAAGTGATATAACAGATTTCGCAGAAGGAAGAATTTCTTTTACATCTAATCGCTTTTCAATATTTCGTTCCATATAACTCATTTTGGAATTGAAGCCATTAATTAACCAATTCTTAAGATTACTTACTTCTTCATTTAAAGTAGTTGAGTCTGCAAATCCAACCAAATCAAAACCAAATTTTTGAGCTGTTTCAATTACTATTTTATTGGTTATTTTCATTCTACTTAAAAATTCCAATTGAACTTTTTGCCAAATACTTTTACATAGACAAATTCATCAATAATTTTAACTTCGTAGGAATCAAGTTTGCATCCAATTTCATTCATTTTACCATCTATTAAACTAAAACTCCAACCATGTGCAGGACAAATTACAAAACCATCTTCAATAAAGCCATCATGCATAATGTTAGCTTTTTGATGTGGACATATATTATTAAGTGCGTAAACTTTTCCTCCCACTTTAAAAAGTGCAACATCAATTGATTTTATTTTAAAGTGCTGGCCTTCATTTTCATTTAATTTGGAAACTTTACAAACCTTTTCAAAGCCATTAAATTCTTCGTGCACTAAATTACCTCAAAAGTTTCTTTGAAAATGAAACCACGTTCGTTTGTGGTAATTGTAGCAGCTGCAATTATGGGATCGTGTTCAAAAAATAAATGCCAATTTTCTTTAACTGCTTGTGGAAGAATTTCTTTTTTTTCATTTAAAGTAACAATTGGTTGCAAGTCGTAACCCATTATAAATGGCAAAGAAATATGGCTTGCAAGTGGAATTAAATCGCCACAATACAAAAGTGTTTCGGAAGTATCAGATATTTTTACCAATTGTTGCGAAGGTGTATGTCCGTTAGCCACAATAAGATTTATATTTTCATCAAACTGAAAATTGCCATTATGTTGCTTTAATATCCCTTCATTTAGAAGTGTAACGTATCTTTCATTAAAATAACTTGCTCTATCTCGTTCGCTAGGATTTATTGCCCACTCAAATTGTTTTTGTTGAACATGATAATTTGCATTTGGAAATGCAGGGATTGGTTTGCCATTTTCAAAAACAACAGCTCCGCCAACATGATCAAAATGGAGATGTGTTAAAATAACATCTGTAATTTCATCTGGTTTAATTCCAATTTGCGCAAGTGCTGGAAACATATCGTGCACAGAATAATCTATTGCATATATTTTTTCAAATTTCTCATTCCAATTTTTACCTGCACCAGTATCAATTAGAATTTTCTTATCTTCACTAACTAACAATAAATGGCGTGTTTTTAAATGAATTCTATTTTTTTCATCGGCAGGGCTGCTTTTTTCCCATAAAGGTTTTGGAATAACTCCATACATTGCTCCACCATCTAAAAGCAAATCGCCACTTTCAATTGTATGAATTTTATATTTGCCTATTTGCATTTTATTCCTAATCTTAAAACGGGTTTACTTATAAATTTTATTTCTTTTTGTATATTAAACACAGATTACTAATCTGTGCTACAAGATAATAAAATTTACAAAATTAAATAAAAAACCCAATTATGCAAATAAACATAATTGGGTTGAATTTATTAAAATCTAAAAATAGATTTATAAAGTAGAAGGTACACAAGCATCTACTGGACAAACAGATACGCATTGTGGTTCATCATGAAATCCTACACATTCTGTACATTTATCTGGAACGATGTAAAAGAATTCGTCAGAAAAGAAACCAGTTTTTCCAGATGGTGCTGCATCGCCTTCACCGCCTGTAGCTCCGTCCATTTCCCATTCAACTCCAGCTTCATAAATTGCAGTGTTTGGACATTCTGGTTCACAAGCTCCACAGTTGATGCAATCATCAGTGATCATTATTGCCATAACTTTCTCCTAAGTTTTGTTAAGTGTTTAGTTCAATAAAAGGTATTTTTGTTACCTTAAAATTATAAATTTTTTTTGAATAAAAAACTTTAATTTCATTAATTATGAAATTTATATCTTGTCTAAATTTTAATACCCTAATATTTTCAAAATTATTTGGAAATTTTTGTAATTTTTCGACTCCTTTAGAGTATTGGCTTAAAGCACCATTAAAATTATTACTAATCAAATGAAAAGAACCAACTGAAATTTGTACGAAAGCTTTATAAAATTCGGAATAACTTCCGGTTGAGTTAATCCACAATTCTTCAAAATAGTCGTGAGCTTCAAAATAATTTCCGTCATTAAATAACTTAATCCCTTCTAGAATATTCATTTTTACCAGCCACCACTTGAGCCACCACCACCGAAGCTTCCTCCGCCGCCACTAAAACCGCCGCCAGAAAATCCCCCGCCGCCAAAACCACCGCTGCTTCGTCCACTTCCACCAAGAGCACCAAGTAAAAATAAAGCACCTAATCCACCTCTATTTCTACCAAAGACTAAAAAGATGATAATAAAAATTAAAAATCCCCATGGAAAACTCATTTCGTCATCTTCTTTTTGTCTTTTCCTATCATTAGTATACTCGCCTTTACTTGCAGCAATTATAGCAGATAATCCAGCAATTACTCCAGAATTATAATCATTTTGCTTAAAATATGGTGCTACTTCATTCCTAATAATAGAACTTGCCAAAGCATCTGGAATTGCTCCTTCCAATCCATAACCAACTTCTATTCGCATTTTTCTATCATTTTTAGCAACCAAGAATAAAACCCCGTTGCTATTTTCTTTAGTACCAATTTTGTTTTTCATTGCAACTTCGTTGGCAAACATTTCAATTGGATAGCTTTCAAGTGTTGGAATTATTAATAAAATTATTTGGTTTGAAGTAGCATCATCAAAATTTTTAAGTTCGCTGTTTATTTGCCTTAATTCATTGGCAGAAATTGTGTTTGTTAAATCGTTTGCATATTGCGTTAATTGAGGAACTTTTGGCTGGGCAAAAACATTAGCCGCAAATAAAAGCATAAACACAAAAGCTATTTCCCTAGAAAAAATAGCTTTTGAAAATTTTCGCAATCTATATTTTGGAATAAATATATTCAAACTTTAAAACTCAACTTTTGGTGCAACATCCGAACCAGTAACAGCTTGAAAATATGCTTTTTGAGAAAATCCTGCAATACCTGCAATAAAATTTGCTGGGAACTGTCTAATAGTGGTATTAAAACCTTGCACAGCCAAATTAAAGTTTCGTCTTTCAACAGAAATTCTGTTTTCTGTGCCTTCCAATTGTGCTTGAAGCTGCAAGAAATTTTCGTTGGCTTTTAAGTCAGGATATTTTTCAACAGTTACTAACAACCGTGAAAGCGCCGACCCAAGATTATCCTGAGCTGCTTGAAATTGCTGAAAAGCTTGTGGATTATTTAACATATCGGAATTTACATTAATTTGATTTACCTTTGAGCGAGCTTCTGTTACAGCTGTAAAAGTTTCCTTTTCAAATTCTGCTACTCCTTTAACTGTGCTAACTAAGTTTGGAATTAAATCTGCACGACGTTGGTATTGATTTTCAACTTGACTCCAGGTTTGTGTTACCTGCTCTTCCATTGTAACCAGAGTATTATAATGACCAACAAACCACGAAATAACAATAAATGCAATAATTATAATTCCAGCAAGGACACCCAAACCTATTTTTAAACCTTTACTCATTTTTTGATCTCCTAATTTTTACTATTATTTAACTTAAAAATAGCGAATATTTCTTTAATTAGTCTAAGGTTTTTCACCCAAATATTTTTCCATTAAAAATTTATATGCATTATTTGAAATTTTATTGTTTTCTTTTATTGCAAATTTTTCAGCATTTGTTAAATTTCCTCTATAAAATCTGGCCCAAATTAAACTTCCCATTAAAATTCCTTCAAAAGTGCGGTCTGTTAAAAATGCATTAATTGTTAAATACCCTCCAAATAGATTCCATGCAAGCGAAAAAACGCCTGACCAATAATTACCAGTATAAAATTGTCCAGAACCAGGAAGAACAGAAGAAATAAATTTGGCAAGAGGAACCGAATATTTAGCAGAAAAAACACTATCGGAGAGCATTTTTAATTGGTGGAATTTATCAATTTTTGAGAATTCTTGTGATGCAGATTCCCAATCGTCATTTACCAAATAAGCCCAACCAGTCCAATAATTAATTAATGATGTATCAATTCTGCCTACATTCTTAACTTCAAATTTTTCAATAAGAAATAAAGCTTCTGGAATTGTTCTTCTTAAAATATTCGTTCTAATTATTTGTAAATCAATTTGAATTGAATCTTCTAATAATTTGGCATCACGTTTTGCCAAATTAAAGTATTTAATTGCATTATCATATTTTCCACCAGCTTTGTAGCTCAACGCTATTTTGAAATTTGATTCAAAATATTTCCCATTTTTCTTGGAAAAGAATTGCAATCTTTTGTACTCTGTAATTGCATCAAAATAGTTTTCTGAGGCAAAAAGTGAATCGGCAAAAAATTTTTGATTATTCAATTTTTGGGCTTTAATTGGGAAAATAGAGCTAAAAGAAATGAACAATATGACAATTTTTTTGCTCATCAATCACACAAGAATTTTGGGGTTGGTAAAAATTGATTTCTATCATTAACAAATATTTTTACTTCATTCTCAAAATTAAATTTAATTCCAGCATTATAATTTTGCGTTGCGGTATATGAGCCATAAATATTTCCCGAATAAAAAAAAGCTGAAAGCCCAGTATAAATCCAAGCACTGGTTTGCTGGTTGTTTTGAAATTTATTAATTGCAAGATAAGTGAACAGTCCAGTTAAAACGAATGAAGTAATTCCGTCCCCAATTTCATCTGCATAAATTTTCCCAAGTCCAGGGATAATAGATAAAATAGCAGCTATTGTTGGATTTTTGTATGGTGGATTTTCCTTCCAATTATAAAATTCCGATAAAATATTTTTGTCCTCATTTTCATAAATTGAGATGAATTTTGATTTTTGTGGTAACTCCGCGTTAGTCAAAAGCATTGATGAATTTAACAATCTTAATAATTCAATCGAGTTATTCCCAGAATAACGCTTTGAATTTTTAATTTTATTTTGCATTGAAGAATAATTTTCACTCAAAAATAGTGTTCTAAATTTTTCATTTTCACTTTGCAAATACATAGATGAATTTGGTGTAAATTTCTCAAATTCATTAAAAGCTTTATCATAATGCTTCATTCTAAAATAGGAAGTAGCAATTTTAAATTGTAATGTATCATTCCAGTTTTTAATTAGAACGCATTGAAATTCATCAATTGCTCTTAAATAATCCTTTTCACAAAAAAGGTGATTACCAAAAGCTAAACGATTTTTATCAGACCAAATATTCCCGTTTTCAGTTTGTGCTATAAGTGGTGCTAAAGCAAAAAAAGAGAAAATAATACTTAAAACTGAGGAATTTACTTTTATAAATTTTTTCATTCTTACTGTAAAATTGTTTACTTGAAACATTCGGGGCCTTTGCAAAAGACATTCTAATGGATAAAACCTCAAATTTGTTTTAAATATTTTATGAAATCTATTTCACAATCTTTTCTCTGGAATAAAAAATAATTGTGCTATCAGATAACAAATAGTTTTCAATTGGGTCAAAAAACTTTTCAGAAAAATGACGTGCATAATGGTTTTTAGATTTAAACAAATTTGAATCGCGAGTAAATCTATCCGCAAACATTAAAGTTCCTTTTAGAATATTGGTTTCATTTATTGCTAGAGCATAAAATTGCGAGCAAGTTGGATAAAAAGGGCAATTATCCCCATCATAATCTGAAATTAATACTTGGTAACTAATTTTTAGCAACGATAAAAAAGAATTATTTTGTGAAATATTAGATGAATTATTTTCTTCATTTTGAATCTGGAAATTAGCACTTTTCTTTTCCCACCTTTCCCAGTCTGTTTGTGCTTGGAGATAAATTGAAAAAAGGGATAAAATTAAAATTATTTTTTTCATCATTCGCCCATTGGCAAACCAAGAGATGCCATTTGTTTTTTTAATTCAAGAATACCATAAATAGCATTTTTACACAATTCAATATTACCATTAATTATAATATCACCTGAACTCTCATCAATACGAATATCAACAAAAATATCAACATTCTGAAATTTTGCAAATTCTTCTCGTGTAATCATTTTTTGAAGTGAAATAATTCCTTCCATTCCATTAGAATATTTTAAAAATATTTTCTTTTCTGGAAGTGCTTTAATTTCAATTATTTTTTTCATTTCAATTCTTTATTAAATAGTAACTAATTTCGAGGCTTTTAAACCTCGAAATTATAAATCAGTTTTATTAGCTCACGTTACGCAAAATATTGAAAACAATCTGTCATTCCCGCATGTTTTTAGCGTGAATCTATCTAAAGATGCCCGATTATCCCGACACGTCGGGACGGGTATGACACAACGTAACATGTCTTGTTAATTAATCTCTCAATAATTGGCGTCCAATTATTATTCGTTGAATTTCATTTGTCCCTTCATAAATTTCAGTAATTTTTGCATCACGTAAAAATCTTTCAACCTTGTATTCACGAACATAACCATAACCACCATGTATTTGGATAGCTTCAAGTGCGTTTTTAACCGCTGTTTCCGATGCAAATAATTTTGCCATTGAAGCTTCCTTAATATATGGTTTTCCTTCGTCCTTTAATGCTGCTGCTTGAAGAGTTAATAATTTTGCAGCTTCAGTCCGAGTTGCCATATCTGCAATTTTAAATTGGATAGCTTGATGGTTCGCAATTTCAGTTCCAAAAGCTTTCCTAACTTTTGCATAACTAATTGAAGAGTCAAGAGATGCTTGGGCAATTCCAACTGCTTGCGAAGCAATTCCATAACGACCACCATTAAGAGTATTCATAGCAAAAGTAAATCCTTTACCAACTTCCCAAATAACATTTTCATCTGGAACACGACAATCAGTAAAAGTTAGCGAACAAGTATCAGAGCTTCGGATGCCAAGTTTATCCTCGTGAACACCATGCTCAAAACCTGGAGTTCCTTTTTCAACAAGGAATGCTGTAATTCCATGATGTTTTTTCGCTTTGTCAGTTTGGGCCATAACAATATAATAATCTGCTGATTCACCATTTGTAATCCAATTTTTCATTCCATTAATTACCCAATGGTCGCCATCCTTTATCGCATTTGTTTGCTGCTGTGTAGCGTCACTTCCAGCTTCTGGTTCAGAAAGTGCAAACGCACCAAGTTTTTCACCACGTGCTAATGGTTTCAAATATTTTTCTTTAATAAACTCCGAGCCCCATTTTTCGAGGCCAAAAGTCACTAATGAATTATTGACCGACATAATTACACCAACTGATGCATCAACTTTTGATATCTCCATCATAGCCAAACAATAGCTCACGGTATCCATTCCTGCTCCGTCATATTTGGGATTTACCATCATTCCCATTAAACCAAGCTCCGCCATTTTTTTTATAATTTCAGTTGGAAATACTGAATTTTTATCTCGCTCAATAGCAGATGGAGCAATTTCAGCTTGGGCAAAATCCCGAGCCATTTCTTGAATCATTGTTTGTTCTTCTGTTAAACTAAATTTCATGATTTTTCCTATATATTTTTATACTCAATTTCAAACTAATTATTCCCAACTGCAATATCAATATTTGTGCTAAATAATATTTTAGTGTTTTATAATTTATATGGAATTTCAAAATCATGATTCTAAATCTTAAAGTGCTTTTAAAATTTAATGTTTTTAAATGAATATTGATTTTGAAACTTATAAACATCTATATTATATTTACAATTATGAATTCAAAGAAAAAAATTGAAATAAAAGGGTTAACCCTTTCCGAACTAGAACAATATTTTCTTTCTATTGGAGAAAAGAAATTTAGAGCTTCCCAAGTTTTTAATTGGCTTTATAATAATCTTGTAACCAAGTTTGAAGATATGGGTACACTTCCTAAAGGACTTCGTAAAAAATTAAATTACGATTTCACTTTGAAAACCTTAACACTTAAGGAAGTACAAAATTCAACATTAAGTGAAACAAAAAAATTTCTGTTTTCTACTCAGGATGATTATTCAATTGAAACTGTTTTAATTCCTGGTGGTGACCGCAATACTCTTTGTATATCAACTCAAGTTGGTTGCCCACTTGATTGTAAATTTTGTGCTACGGGAGTTATGGGATTTAAGAGAAATTTAACGATTGGGGAAATTGTTGACCAATATTTTTTAACTGCTAAAGAGTTTGGGAAAAACTTTATTTCAAATATTGTTTTTATGGGAATGGGTGAACCGTTAATTAATTTTCAAAATACTTTAGGTGCTTTGGATATTTTTACAAGCCAACATAATAATAGAATTAGTAGAAACAGAATTACTGTTTCTACTTCTGGCATTCCAGATCAAATAAGAGCTTTGGCTGATTCCCCATACAGAATTAAACTTGCATTATCACTTCACTCTGCTTTTGATGATGTGCGCAGCAAAATTATGCCTGTAAATAAAAGATTTCCTTTAGCAGATGTTTTAGATGCTGTTAGATATTATTCAAAAATAACTGATACACGAATCACTTTTGAATATATTATGCTTAAAGGGATTAATGACAGGGAAGAAGATATTAGAGCACTTACCAAAATTTGCCGAAGTCTTCCATCAAAAATAAATGTAATTCCATTTAATAGCATTGCACACATGAGTCCAGAAGGAATTTCACAAGAGTTAGAGCCTACTTCAAAAGTTGATATAGAGACATTTGTTAGTAAACTTAGGGACAATTACATTACTGTTATGGTTCGGGATACTCAAGGTGATGATATTGCTGCAGCTTGCGGTCAATTAGCCACTAAAAATATTAAATTAACTTAACAAAGATAATTTTAGTAGATGAATTTATCATCTACTATTTTAATAAATAAATGAAAAAACTTACACACCAAGAAATTTCTTCAAACAGAAGTTCACTTGAAACAATTGATTCTGTTGATAAGCTGCCAGTTTATGTAATTCTGAATAGCATTCGTAGCAGCTATAATGTTGGCTCTATTTTTAGAACTTCTGATGGAGCAATGATTAAAAAACTTTTTCTTTGTGGATATACGCCCCATCCACCAAATAAGGATATTCTAAAAACAGCATTGGGCTCAACCGAAAGTGTTGAATGGGAATTTGCCGAAAATCCGAAAGATGTGATTTTGAAGCTAAAATCTGAGGGAATTAAAATAGCCGCATTAGAACAAACTAAAGATAGTAGAGTTCATTATTCAATTGAAAGCAGCGAGTTCCCCATTGCTCTAATTGTTGGTAATGAAATTACAGGCGTTTCACAAGACTTAATTGATCTTTGCGATTTTACAATGGAAATTCCTCAATACGGAATTAAACAATCGCTAAATGTTGCAGTCGCTTATGGAATTTCAATTTTTGAATTACGTAAAATATACGATACAAGAAAATAGAATTTTTTAGAAAAAATAAATGGTTTTTACTATTTTTATAATTAAGAATGCAATTATATTTATTGGGTTCAGTGCATTCAAAATTTTATTTTTTAATTAGTAGATAGAAAAAGAAGTTTTAAGGTTATATCAGATTACTTTTATTAGGATATTAGTTACAAAATAACAACACCATGAAGATACAAGTAGATAGAAATATAGAACTTGAACAATTAAAGCTGTCTGATTCAACAGATATTTTTAATACTATTATTGGTCAAAGAGAATATCTTGGGAAATGGCTTCCATTTGTTGAGTACACAAAAAAAATTGAGGATACAGAAAATTTTGTTGATTCAGTTGTGAATGCTGCCGAAGATAGATTTGAATATGTTTTTACAATTAGGAATCAAAATGAATTTATTGGATTAATTGGTTTAAAGAGTACAGACAAAGCAAACAAGAAAACAGAGATTGGTTATTGGCTTTCAGAAAAATATCAAAAGCAAGGGATAATGACTAAATCAGTTAGTAAACTTTGTGATTTTGCATTTAATGAACTTGGACTGAACAGGATACAAATAAAATGTGCTGTGGGCAATGACCCAAGTAAAAATATTCCAAAACGACTAAATTTTAAATTTGAGGGAATTGAGCGAGACGGCGAATTGTTAACAGGCAATGTTTTTACAGACCTTGAGGTTTACAGTAAATTAAAAAATGATTGATGAATAACAGACGGATTTGGAGCCCCCAAAAATAAAAAAGATTTTTAATTAAGCATGTGAATTTTTAGAACTTATAAATATTTTTGCTATTTTGTGAATAAGGAATGCAATTATGTTTGTTGGGTTTTATTTGGGCATTCTGATTTTATTTTAGAATTATACAGCAATTCATTTGATTTTGAATAATCAAGTATTTGGAAAGAATAAATGATAAAAATAATGTTATTTTAACTAACAGAAATAATTTTTGTACCTCAATAAATTAGTTTTTATGAATTTAAATTATCAATATTGCATAGAACAAATAGAATCGATGATCAAAAGGTCAAAGACTAAGATTATTTTCCCTATAATTAAGTATGGGCTTCTAACAGAATTTATTACTGAAAATAAGGTGGTTTTTACTGATAGTGAAATAAAAAAGTCTTACGAGAAAGCAGTAGATAAATTTAAGATAATCCTTGGGCATGATTTACATATTGGCGGTAAATATTATGATGCATATCCTTCGAGAAATATGCCAAAATATGGAGTGTTATCTGTTGTTTCAAATAAAAAGTACGGGTTAAGTAAAAAGTATTACGAAAATGCAAATGAGTTAATTCATGATATTCCAAGTTTATTGAAATATTTCATTAACAATAAGCTTGGTGATATTCCTCTTTTTGCACTTCCAGATAAAAGGCTTGAAAAAGCGAAAGATGATCAAGAATTCTTTGCTTTAATTGAAAATCAAATCGAGATTAATCCCACAAATTTTGAAATTTTCTGTTTTGCAATACTTAAAGTTCATTTAGAGAAATTTGCTTGTAAAATCTATAGAGATACTAGAACTTCAGCACATGATAAAGGCGTTGATTTATCAACAAATTTTGGAGTTATTTATTAAATAAAAAAACTAAGACTTATGAATGAGAGTTCGGCAAAAAGCATTTATAATGAACTCAAAGTTAACTTTTCAAAAGATAGATTAAGCGATGGAAATGTTATTCTAATAATTGACGATATTTCAAAAGAAGTTAAAAACTATCTGATAAACATGAAAGTTCAGACAATTTCAAAATCAGAATTGCAAAAATTAATGAAACAATTGGATGTGGAAGAAAGAATGAAAGTATTATCAATTGTTTACGATGAATTTAGTAGAGAATATAGAAGTGACATTTAATGATGATAAATAAACATTTTGGACAAAGTTATGAATATCTTATAGAGGCGGATTTCAAAAACTCTTTTTTTTATATTCATTCAAAACATATAAAAACAAATGCTGTTTCAACAATTACGAATTTAAATTTTATTCTTTCTGAATTTGAAAATTGTTATAATCAAAATGATGAAGTTGGCGAAACAACATGGTTTATTAAAGATTTTAATAATTTGAAGAAGTTATGGGAGGAAACAAATGAAGCTTTTGAAAACACTAATTTTGTTCTCTATTTAGAAAGACAGCTTGAAATTGATAGAGCATCTGGTGGTTGGAATAGTGAATTCAATTTTTAAAGTGGAAATGAGCAATTTTAGCCTTTATTTCTTAATTCGAAAAATTTAGAAATCATTATTTTGAGAGTTCGCATATTTATTTTTCTTGACCCACCATATTTTTCAGCTACAAAATCAGCATTATATGGAAAGAATGGAAATATGCACAAATCATTTGACCATTTTAAACTTGCAGAAACAATGAAGAACTGCAAACATAAATGGCTTATTACTTATGACGATAGCAATTACATTAGAGAGTTATTTTCATTTGCAAATATAATTCCATGGAATCTGACCTATGGAATGCGTAATGTATCAGAAGGGTCTGATCAAAAAGGTAAGGAATTATTTATCTCAAACTATTTAGATAGTTTACCTCTAAACCAGCAGCTTACATTATTTGAACCAAAAGTAAAATATATAAAAACGAAAAGCAGAAAATAAAAACACCTATGTTAGTGGTTAGTTTCAAGGTCTGCACTCAATGTTTGTATCAGTTAAAACAAAACTAATTTAAATTGCTTTAATTTTAGTAAATTTACAGAGTAAAAATAAATTTAGAGTCTGCAAACTGGAAACAACCGAAAAATTCGTAACACTTCAAGCCATATTGCATCACCTTAGCAACAAATAAAAAAACACAAAGGAATAAATCTTGACAAACAAAACTGAATCTGCAATAAAAGTGCAGAAACCAAACATCCAATTTAATTCGTTAAACATAGTTGAACCAATATTAAAAGCTCTAAAAGAAGAGGGTTATAGCATTCCAACACCAATACAAGCCGAATCAATTCCAATTGTATTGCAAGGCACCGATTTACTTGGATGCGCCCAAACCGGAACTGGAAAGACTGCTGCATTTGCAATTCCAATTTTGCAATTATTAGGTGCAAATAGAGCTTATGGAAAAAAACGCAAAATTAGGAGTTTAATTGTTACTCCAACTCGTGAGTTGGCAATTCAAATAGGTGAAAGTTTTAAGGCATACGGAAGACATACTGGATTAAATTACACAGTTATCTTTGGTGGAGTTAATCAAAATCCACAAACAACTGCATTACGTAATGGAGTTGATATTTTAGTTGCAACACCTGGTAGATTGCTTGATTTAATGAATCAAGGACATTTGAGTTTAAGGGATGTTGAAATTTTTGTTTTGGATGAAGCGGATAGAATGCTGGATATGGGATTTATTCACGATGTAAAAAAAATGATTGCTGTGCTTCCTAAAAAGCGCCAGTCTTTATTCTTCTCTGCAACTATGCCTCCGGAAATTGTAAAACTTGCTGGAACAATATTAAGCAATCCAGAGCAAGTTTCTGTAACTCCAGTTTCTTCAACCGTTGATATTATTAAACAAAACATTTATTTTGTTGATAAAGGAAATAAAACATCATTATTAGTAGACATTTTAAAGGATTCAAACATTAAAACGGCTTTAGTTTTTACACGAACAAAACATGGTGCGGATAAAGTTGTAAAAATTCTTATTAAACATAAAATTAAAGCGGAAGCAATACACGGCAACAAAGCACAGAATGCAAGACAACGTGCATTAACAAATTTTAAAGAGCAAACTACACGTGTATTAGTAGCAACAGATATTGCAGCTCGTGGAATTGATGTTGACGATTTGGAATATGTTATCAATTATGAAATACCCAATATTGCTGAAACGTACGTTCATCGTATTGGAAGAACTGGACGAGCCGGTGCGGAAGGTACTGCATTTTCATTTTGTGATGCCGAAGAAAAAGAATACTTAAAAGATATTGAAAAACTAATTTCAAAAAATATAAACATTATTGAAGACCATCCATTTCCTTTAATGGATCACAATCCCGTAAAAGCTCCAAAGCAAGTGCAGGGAAAAAGAAATCCAAAAACTGCAGCACAAAAACAAACTAAGCAAGCAGCACCAAGAAAAACGAAATCTGTTAAATCAGCATCACCGAAGCCAACAGAAAATAAGACAAGAAAAAAATGGTTTAATAAAACTAAATCAACAAGGTAGTTTTATTTTTTATTGTTATTTTATAAGGAACTAAAATTAATTATAAGTAATACTATGAATCTAACATTTAGTAGAAAATCCAAATTCATTTTATCCTTTTTTACTTTAATTGCAATATTTATGCTATGGAGTTTTCAAAAAAACAAGGATTATAATATGGGGAAAAACAAGACTTATTCCTTCTTTTTAGGAACTTATACCGATTCCACAAGTCAGGGTATTTATAAGTATTTACTGCAAGGTGATGGCAAATTAAAACAAATTGGATTGGTCGCCTTTTCTGATAATCCATCATTTTTAGCAATAAGTCCCGATAGGGAATTTCTGTTGGCAGTAAATGAAATAAATATTGATGGCGTTGGAACAGTTGAATCCTTTTTAATTACAGAAGATAGTCTTGAGTTTATAAGCAAAAGCTCTTCTGGTGGAGCGCATCCTTGCTTTGTAGCTGTTAATAATGCTGGATTTGTAGCAACTGCCAATTATACTGGCGGTAATGTTGGTCTCCTTAAATTGAACGATAATGGCGAATTATCCAATGTACTTGCTCTTCAACAACATTTTGGGAGTGGAACAACAGAACGACAGAAAGCACCTCACGCTCACTCGGTTTGGTTTGAGCCAAATAGTGATATTGTTATTTCAATTGATTTAGGAACAAACGAGCTCCTCTTTTCTCATTTGGATGAAACATCACAAAAATTATTACCATCTGATGATTACAAAATTAGTATGAAACCAGGAGCCGGTCCGCGTCATTTAGCTTTCCATCCAAATGAAAAATGGATTTACGTAGCAAATGAACTTAATTCCACAGTCACACTTATAAAAAAATCTGATGGCAATAAATATATTAAAAGCATTTCGGTTTCATCTTTGCCATATGGATATGCAGAACCAAATACTTGTGCTGATATTCGTACATCATCGGATGGAAAGTTTGTATACGCATCCAACCGTGGGCATAACAGCATTGCAATATTTGAAGTACATTCTGATGGAACTTTGCGATTGATTGGAAATGAATCAACCCGAGGTGATGGTCCACGCAATTTTTCATTATCACCAAATGAAGAATATGTACTAGTTGCAAATCAACGCACACACAATATTGTTTCATTCAAACGTGATAGAAAAACTGGATTATTAAATTTTGCGTCGGAAATTAAAGCTCCAACTCCAGTTTGTATTGTATTTTAGATTTTTCCTAAATTTAGAAAAATAGAAAAAAGAGAAAGAGTGGTATAGGAATTTTGGATAAGATAATTAAAATTAAAAATGGCCAATAAAGTAAAATCAACAATATCTAATTATAAGATTATTGTAATAATTTTTGTGCTTTTCGCATTAGTTGCAAGTTTTCAAGCTTTACTCTCAGGAACAAGAACCTATCAGAAAAATGGAATAGAATACAACAAATATAACAACTACACAATTTTTGAAAAATCGTTTGAGCATCTTAAAGAAGATAAAGATTTGTATGTTCTTTATCCCGAAGAACATTGGGATTTATTCAAATACAGTCCAACATTTGCAGCCTTTTTCGGCTTATTTGCAATTACTCCAGATTGGCTTGGTTTAAATTTATGGAATTTGCTTAATGCTTTGCTTCTCGTTGGATCAGTGTATTATTTACCCAAACTAAATAAATATCAAAAGGGATTTATTCTTATCCTTCTATCAATTGAATTAATGACATCTCTGCAAAATGCACAATCGAACGGACTAATTGCTGGATTATTTGTCCTAGCATTTGCTCTTTTGGAAAGGGAAAAGTATTCTTTTGCAACATTGTTAATAGTTTTTTCTGTGTTTGTAAAATTATTTGGAATAGTTGGTTTTGTGCTATTTCTGTTTTATCCTAAAAAATGGAAGTTAGTTCTTTATTCCATTCTTTGGTCTGTTTTACTTTTAGTAATTCCACTAATTTTTATTGATTATTCACAATATAAATTGCTAATCTACAGTTTTGGAAATTTGTTATTTAATGATCACACAGCTTCGCATGGACTTTCAGTTATAGGTTTACTTAGTTCATGGTTCGGAGCAGAGTTTAATAAAATGTACATTGTTTTGGCTGGAGTGATAGTTTTTTTAATTCCATTTGTTAAAATTAAAGAATACAAAAATTATACATTCAGATTGTTAGCTTTATCTTCTTTACTAATTTGGGTTGTAATATTTAATCACAAAGCAGAATCCCCAACTTATGTTATTGCCATGACTGGTGCAGCAATTTGGTTTGTAATTAGTGAAAAGAACAAATTAAATATTGCTCTATTTGCACTTGCATTTTTGCTAACATCTTTATCCCCAACCGATATATTTCCACGATTTATTCGCAACGAATATATTAAACCATTTACACTAAAAGCTTTGCCCTGCATTATAATTTGGTTTAAAATTATTTATGATATGATAGTTTTTAAAGAAAATTCTAAAAATGCAAATAATCACAGTTGACCCAAATGATAAAATAGGCAAGTCTCACCCACAGCAAATAATATTACTTATAATAAATATCTTTTTTAGAGAAAATTAAATAAGGAGCTGTAAACTTTGAAAGTATAATCTTGCTCTTTGGATACTTCAATCTTTTTCTTTAGTTTAAACCTCAAGAAATCTAATTAGTAGCATTGGGAAAGGGATTGAATTATTTAATTTCATTTCTTCATTTGAATAAAAAACAAGATTATATTGGTGTCATTCTTGTGCTTTCACCCAAACAATTTGTGGAGTTTAATATGGCAAAAACTATTTTCAATTGTTTAGTAATTTTTACTATTTCCATTCAGTTATTTTCATGTCAAAAAACTGCAGATGAATATTACAACTCCGCAATCACATTATCCAAAGAACACAAATTAGAATCGTCAATAAGCGCTATTGCTTTATTTGATAATGCAATTGAAGTTAATCCTAATTTTGCAATGGCATATCTTGATAGAGGTAGAACCCGATTTGAAATCCAAAATATTAGAAATATGGGAGGCACTATCAATGAAGTTGTGAAAAACCCATATGATTTTGACCAAAGATTTAAGGGAATAGAACAAGATTCATTATTTGAGAAATCAATACTTGATTATGACAAAGCACTGGAACTTGATTCAACTTTGATTAAAGAGGTTACTGTTGCAAAAGGTTATGTTTTTTTAGTATCACACGATTTAACAACTGCGGTTTCTACATTTAAAAATGCGTTAGAAATTGACTCATCTGACATAAGTTTAGTTTACCCAATTGTGACAAGCATGCTTTCATTAGCTGATACAACTGGAGCAAAATTATTTTTGGATAATATTGTTAATTCCAATAATCAGGACTCAGAAATATACTACTTACGGGCAATTAATAGATTAGTTGATTTTAAAGACTTGATGGGTGGATGCGAAGACCTAATGAAAGCAGAAGAATTATATGATAGTTCAAAAATATACAACCATAATAATTTGAAAGAAGAGATTGAAAAGTTGAAAAAGATTAATTGTAGTATTTAATAATTAAAGGACTAGTATGAAAACTTGTTTTAATCATCCAGATCAAGAAGTGCTATCTAAATGTCACGGTTGCGGAAAGGAATATTGTGCATCGTGTTTAGATGAGGGAATTGAATATTATTATTGTAAAAATTCCGAATGTCAAGCATTGCTTAAAAAAGAACTTCCCGAATATGCAGTGCCTGAAAGCGTAATTTGTCCAAATTGCAATATTGAATTAGACCTTTCTGAAGATGAAAGAATGGTTGGTAAATTTCATTGTCCAGAATGTGATGCTGTAATTGACTATACAGTTACACCACCCAAAATTATTGAAGATACAAATTATACTGAAATTCTATCCTCGTTAAATCAAGGTGATATTGCGCTCATTAAATCAATCCTTGAGGATGAAGATATTGATTATGTAATTTATGGTGAAAACTTTTTAGGAATACGTCCTTTATTGGAACCAGCTAGAATACTTGTTAATACTGATCAAGTTGAAGTAGCCAAAAATATATTAAAGGATTTTGATTTGAACATATATGGTGTTTCTACAAATCAAGATGATTAAATATTATTGAAAAGC
>Ga0210039_1000344_pt1 | contig 49767 bp, 50 predicted proteins | sample CryGeyCG2114_250_3_FD_185460 | JGI IMG/M metagenome (GOLD analysis project Ga0210039, IMG submission 185460) | Groundwater microbial communities from aquifer - Crystal Geyser CG17_big_fil_post_rev_8/21/14_2.50 (SPAdes) (version 2) | ecosystem: Environmental > Aquatic > Deep subsurface >...
TGGTTTCAAAACCAGAATACTCTCTAAAATTGCGGCTATGACAACCATTCAGTTTATCAATAAATTTGACTTCAGCAGGAATATTAACAACCTCAAAATTCAAATCATTTAATTTCACCCAACGGGTTTAGAATATAATGCGCAAGCAATAGGCGCCAATGCCGTGGTAGGTATTGATTTGGATTATGAAACCATTGGTCACAATGGAAGTATGCTCATGGTTACCGCCAGTGGAACGGCTGTTAGCTACGAATAAAACATTTTATGTAAAACAAAGGCCTCAGCTTAAATTCTGAGGCCTTTTGTTTGATCAATTGTCGTCATCATCTTCACCATCACCATCATCGTTGTCATCTTCTCCATCGTCATCATCGTTATCATCACTATCATCCTCCCCACCACCCGGCAAAGGATTATCAATGGTTGTTACATTCGCATTAGTGGAATCAATTGGCGTGATTTCCTGATTAGGAATATCACAAGCAACCAAGCTCCAAAAAGCGGTAATCATCAATAGCATTATAAATCTGAAGTTTTTCATAGTTTTCGTGTTTAAGAAAATACCCTTAAAATATTGTTGTTCAATTCTGTATTATAGATGGTAAGTCCATTGCTACCATTGCTGTTCAACCCTCTTCCGTCTAAATTGAACCTTGCTCCATGTGCGGTACAATACCACTCATTATTGCGCAGACCTACTTCATTTCGGGGTTCATGCGAGCATCGTCTTGTAGCAGCAACATATGTTCCATCAGTGGCCTTGCCTACCACAACACTGCCATTTACAATCACATAGCCACCGGGATTGCCAAGTGCTGCATTTGCGCTGTCGTTGAGGTTGAGCGTAAAATCAATGCCTGCACCTGTATTGGTGGCGTTTGTCGATCCCTCAGGCGCTAGATTTTCAACCGCACAACCCCCTAAGCAAGCAGCGGTAAGCGCAAAGGCAGCACCTGCCCCCAGCCGTTTTAAAAATTGTTCTCTATTCATGATATCTATTTTTATGATTAAAAAGTAAAGTTGAGTCCGAAGCTTATGATGTTCGAAGTAAGTGTTGGCGTACGGGTATAATGACCGTATCTCATACTGATTTCTTTAAGCGTCAGCGGTCTTGAAGCACTGCCAAAAGAAAAAGTACTGATGCCTTCGACAGGTGAATAGCGTACTCCAAAGCCAATGTCATGACTTGTAATTTTGGCCAAATCATTGTCAGAAGTATAGTAGAGCAAATTGCTTTCATGCTCTTTATAGGGTTTGAAGTAGTTCGCTGCCGTCTGTGTATGGAATCTATAATAAGGATATACTGAAAAGAACCTATTGATCTTATAAGGCAATTCTATTGAAGCAGTATGTCCCCTAATTCCCCAATTGTCCCAATAATAGCGATAATAAGTCCTCACTAATAAATGGTCTGTAGCGTAATAGTTAAACCTTAAGCCTACCGGAAGTTTGAACCTTGTAAATGGTAGTTTTTCTACTTTCGCCTCTGCCTGATCTACAAAGTAAACGCGATGGAATGGGGTTGAAAGTAAGCCAGATTGAGTAACCAAATCGGCCGAAATACTCAACTGCATTCTGCGGTTGATGACTTGAGCATAGCTAGGTGAAAGGCTGTAGGACCTGCGCTGATCTGATGTCACCAAATTGCCTTGATTTCTCAGCTCTTGAGGGTAAATAATTACCCATTTATCGATCAGCGCTTGGGTAGACAAACCAAAGGTGCGGTTTCCATCAAGCGAAGTTTTAGAAATATACCCCGAGAATTGTATGGAGTTATAATCATATTCTTTTGAACCGCCCACTTTAAAACCATAGTCAAAATTCTTCCCTTTGATTGAATAGCCAATATTGCCATGGACACGGGTATCGCTTTTCGATGCTGATGAAATGAATTGATCAATATTATCTGTTGATGCAGACGAATAATGGTCGAAACCACCATCGAAACTCACCGTTCTTTTCTCATCCAAAACTATATTGACAATGATTTTAGAAGTGATATCGGTCAAGTGTTCAGTGCCTCTTCCTCCTGTAACTGCAGCATTATCCCCATCTTGGGTGTAATAACTAAACAAAATGCTCATGTCGGATTCTTGCAGCTTTTCAATTTTAAAAGCGACCGTGTCCTTTTCAAGCTTTTGCTTGGTTGCATTTTGCCCTTGGCTGATAAAGCCCGTCAAGAGAAAAATTGCTGTTGAGATTGATATTTTTAATTGCACCCGCATCCTCCACCTACTTTGCCGCCATTGGCACCTGAAGCACCTTCGCGATATGACTGAAAATTATTGCAGAAGTACTCTAAAGGCCGGGCTGCTAAATCCATTTCCTTATCGTTGAGGTACACCTTCTGATACGGCTTAACACTCGCACAACTACTGCCAGCGAAGGCGAGCATTAGAATGGCCAAGGCCGAAAATATTTTAAGGGAATTCTTCATAGGTTTTTGTTCATAATTAGATTGTCTGAGCCTATTAGTTCATCATTATCGGTGATCATTAGGCATTCAATACCTTTCAATTGATTTATCAGCTTTAAGCCCTTTTCTTGACCCAATACAAAAACTGATGTTGCCAGAGCATCTGCCAATTCTGGATTAGCGCAAATAATGGTGACACTTTTGAGGCCCGTGGTGGGGTAGCCTGTTCGGGGATCGATGATGTGGGCATACCTTATGTCATCGAACATTACAAACTTTTCATAATTGCCAGAAGTAACTATCGAGGTGTTTGTGGCATTCAGCCAACACAGAATTTCTTCTTTGTTCTTTGGATCGGCAATAGCAATTCTAAAATCATCACCATTGGTTGCTTTGCCCCAAGCGATTAAATCACCGGAGGCATTTACCACTCCGCTTTTGATCCCCATGCTCTCCATTTTCTCCTTCGCTTTTTGGGCAGCATAGCCTTTTCCAATCGCTCCAAAGCCGATTTTCATTCCTGCCTCTTTCAAGAAAACACTTTTTGTTTCAGCATTCAATTCAATTTTTTCGAAGCCAATTTTACTGGCAGCAGTGGCGATTTCAGAAGGGCTGGGCATTGCTTTCATCGATCCATCAAACTTCCATATCTTGTCCATCGAGGCAAAGGATATATCGAAAGCGCCATCGGTCAACTTTGAAATACGCATGCTTCTTGTGATCAAGTCAAACAATTCTTGATCAACAATCACAGGTTTTATACCCGCATTACTATTGACTTCACTGGTTTGAGAGTTCGGATCCCATGAGGAAATTAGGTTCTCTATTCTGGTGATCTCAGCGATTCCAGCGTTAATGGCATTCCAAGCGGTGGCAGGATCCTCATGGTAAGCAGTGATCTCGAAGCGAGACCCCATTAGCTTCAACACTTTATTGTGTCTTTGTAACTGGGCGTTCAGTCCAAAAGAAGAAGCCATCAGCAATGTAAAAACTAATAATTTGTTCATCCTCAATTTCACTTTAAGTACTTCTCAAATTCTTTGATGTAAGCAGCAGGCGTCTTGGCTTTATCGAAGCCAAAACTTCCCAGTACCTTTCCTTCGTTATTCAGGAAAACGGCCAAAGGGAATTCGCCATTTGGGTTGTATTTACTGGCCAATTCCTCATTTTTAATGGTTTGTTCTTTAGAAAGTTGGTTCTTTTTCTGAGAAGGGAAATCTGCTTTTAACAAGACCAAATTGGCTTCGGCATAAGCGGCAAATTCATCCGTTTCGAAAAGCGATCGGTGTAATTGAATACAAGGCTTGCACCAGTCCGAACCCGAGAATACCAAGAGTATTTTTTTGTCCGAAGCTTTAGAAAGATCTTTGGCTTCTTGAAAATCTGTTTTCCAATTTAACTCAGGCGCTATGGATAGGAACAAACTGAGGAGAATTAAATTTTTCATAGTTGATTTAATTTGAAATCAACCCTAAATACTGCCAGGCCAAATCTACCCTACCTCATTTTCAAAATTTTATCAAAGACCATATTGAATTTTTATATTGCGGCATAATTCTACCCCCCTTGCTAGAAAAGGAAAATACAAGCGTTTGTAAAGAATCAGTCTTTGATTCAATCTTTAGGCAGGTCGCCCCTTCGCTCAAAAGTTTTTTATACTTTAAATTCAAAGACGAAATTAGAGCGCAGGACATGGTGCAAGAGGCTTTCTTGATCTTATGGAAAAACTGCGCTAAAGTTTTGCCGGAAGCGGCCAAATCGTACTTATACAGAGTAGCCCAAAACCAGATGCTCAAACTTGTCGATCACGACAAAGTCAAAAACAAATACATCGAGTTTTATACTGAAAGCAGTGGCCCCGAAGATCCACAATATGGCTTGGAGTATACAGAATTTGAAGGGCAAATTATGAAAGCCATTAATGACTTACCCGAAGGACAAAGAGAGGTATTTCTGATGAATAGGGTCGAAAAAATGACTTATGCCGAAATAGCAATCTCTCTGGATTTGAGCGTAAAAGCCATTGAAAAAAGAATGCATTTAGCCTTGAAACAGATTCGGCTAACTTATAAAGACATTTAAGGTAGGGTATTTACGTCTTTAACGTATTGATTGGTTATGAATACAACAGAACACGATAATGATGATTTTCTTGCTAAATGGCTCAACGATGAGTTGTCCGAAGAGGAGAAAAGCGTGTTTGAAAACTCAGAAGAAGGCAAAGAGTATCTTTTGATCAAGACTGTTGCTGATCAATTAAAGGTGAAGTCATACGATACCGAGGGCGAGCTAACTAAGTTGAAAAAGCAGATCGAAAGTCAGTCTACTAAAACAATTTCACTTTACCCGATCTATAAATATGCCATTGCGGCAAGTTTAGTGGCCATAATTGCATTAAGCTATTTCTTACTTAAGCCCAGCTATACTATCGTGACCACCGAAGTGGGAATGACTAAAACCATTGAGTTACCTGATCATTCAACAGTAAAATTGAATGGAAACTCAACTTTAAAATATCAAGCAGAGACCTTCAACGATAACCGAAAATTAGAACTCAGCGGTGAGGCCTACTTCAAGGTTGAAAAGGGAAATGATTTTGTTGTGACCACAGAAAATGGGCAAATTGCTGTACTAGGTACAAGCTTTAATGTAAAAAGCAGATCTCAATATTTAGATGTTTTTTGTTTGACTGGAAAGGTGCGTGTTTCAGCAGACAACTTTGCTCAGATTTTAACCCCGAGTATGGCGCTCAGACTGAATAACGGCATTCTGACAAACGAGTGGACGAAAACCATTACGCCAGAACCGCTTTGGACCACAGGAATAATTGAGCTAGAGGATGTCCCTTTAAGCGAAGCGCTTGATGCTTTGGTAAATACTTTTGGCATTAAAATCAATTCGTCCATTTCTACCAAGGACATTAATTACACTGGAGCTTTTTCTAGTGCCAGTATTAAAGATGCCCTAAGGCTCGTTTTGGAAGCAGAGAATATTGTTTATAAGTATGATGAAGAGACCAAAACACTTAGCTTGCTTAGCATTGAATAGAAGCATGCCAAGGTTACTGCTACTCCTCTTTCTACTTTTTTCCTTTTCGGCCTATGGCCAGAATATTTCTTATTCCGCTAAAAACAAATCCTTAAAGCAAGTACTTCAAGACCTAGAAAAGCTAAATGATCTTCATTTTTCTTTCAATCCAAGTCAAATTAAAGCACAGGCCAATATTTCTGTTGAAATAGAAAATGTCGATATCACCACTTTTTTAACGACCATACTCACCAATACGAACCTTTCGTTTGAGGTCATCCATGATAATTTTGTTGTCATCAAAAAAGCAGAAGCACGCTACTTGCAACTGATTATTCAAGATGGAAAAACAGGGGACGGACTGCCATTTGCTAACCTTCGATTGAATAATTCTGATTTGGGCAAAGTGGCCAATGAGGATGGAAAGCTCGAAATCATCGTTCCAAATCCAAGTCAGGCACAACTGAAGTTATCCTACTTGGGCTTTAAAGATACGCTGGTCAAAGTGATTGATATTCCTGAAAATGAGCGGTTTAGTATAAAATTAACAGAAGCAACAGTAGCGCTTTCGGATTTTGAGGTCAAAGAGTATTTGAATGTTGGCATCGCCTCAAATCCCATGGCAAGTAGTTTCAGGATTTTGCCGCAGGAAATGGAAATTCTTCCTGGCCTTGTTGAAAGGGATGTTTTACTCTCCTCTCAAATCATTTCGGGAGTAAATTCAAATGATGAGTCCGCTGGGGGCATAAATGTTCGGGGCAGTTCTAGAGACCAAACCAGTATTTACTTCAATGAAATCCCAATCTACCATGCGGCCCACTACTTTGGAAATATCTCGAGCTTTATTCCTTCAGTAATTGGTTCGCTGGATGTGTATAAAAACTTCATTCCACTAGAATATGGTGGAGCCACTTCTGGCCTGCTTGTACTAAAATCTCGCAATATAGGGGCCGATTCGCTTATTGCCGAGTCGAGCATAACCATGACCCATGCCGACTTAATGGTGGCATTTCCTACCAATAGTAATCTAGGAAGTTTGATGATTGCCGGAAGAACATCCATCAACAATCTTTTCAATACCCCTACATTTAAATCCTTTAGCGAAAAATTGTTCATCAGCGAAGTCACCACCGAGAACACTACGATTAGAGACATCAACCAATCCGATGAACTTGGTTTTAGCGACATCAACCTCAATTGGAGTTTTAGGCCTAGTTCAAGGTTAAGTTTTGCATCAACACTCTTCAGAAGCGGTAGTGATTTCCATTATCGATCGTCCAGCGAAGAAATAGACGATGGTTTAGAACAAAAGCATCATGTTAATGCGGTTGGCGCAAGCGGAATTATGCAGTATAGGTTAAATGACAACCAGTCATTAAAGGCAAGTGTTAGTTTTTCTGATTACAAAATGGCTTACGACTACATAAACAGACGAAACGCCAATGATGACAACGATGATGACTCAGAAAATCGGGTAAATAATCTATCAAATCTCGAATTGAAATTACTCAATATTCAAAATCTAGGACCACGTAGTTCACTGCTCTTTGGCTATCAAATGAATTATATACACACCTTAAACAAAATCAACCAGACCTTTTTGTTGGAAGAGGATAGCGATGAGGATATTAAGTCACAAGGAATGGTCCATGCCATTTTTGGCGAACTGACTTCACAGCTCACCCCCGATTTAGAGGTAATCGTTGGTGCACGGTCTACTTATTTGGGAACATCTTCAAAGACTGTTTTCGCACCTCAATTCAAGGCCAATTATGCACTAAAACCCGAGTTAATATTGAAAAGCGCCTATGGTGTATATTATCAATATTTGAGCACGATTCAAGAATCTGAAAAAACCCTTACCACCGCTATTGAGCAACATTGGCTTCTAGCAGATGATGAGGCTTTAGTTCCCCTTATTAAAAATACCCAAACCTCTTTGGGGTTTATTTATCAAAATAAATCCTGGTTGATAGACACCGATTTTTACTACAAGAATTTGAATGGAATTTTGGCTAGAAATCTGGGTTTTGACGTGAATAATCTCCGTGGTTTTGAAACTGGCTCAGAAGAGGTTTTTGGTTTTGATTTGACCATCAGAAGACGTTGGGCAAATTTTAGGACTTGGCTAAACTACAATTACCAAGATTCAAAGGTGAGTTTTGATGAACACTTTCAATCAAGTTTTAGGTCTTCGTTAAACTTAAGGCACCAAATCAGGCTTTCCGCAACTTACAACTATAGAAATGTCGAACTTTCTTTGGGTTACCTTATAAAATCAGGCCTCCCATTTTCAAATACAAACGGATTCGCTCTAACTCAAGCCGAAGAGGAAGATGATGATGGCGATGGAGATGATGATCATGAAAGTGAAGAGTTTTATGCAATTAATTATGCCGACATCAACCAAAATAGATTGAAGCAATACCTTAGGCTAGACGCTTCGATTTGGTATAAAATTCAGCATCAGAAAGCATGGCGCGCAGAGCTCGGCTTTAGCGTGTTGAATGTACTGAATCGTAAAAACGAATCTAGTCAAAACTACTCGCTTGGTCTGGACAGTAACAACGAACCAACCATTATTCAACGCAAGAAATACTTGCTCGGCTTTACCCCTAATTTAAGCTTTAGAATAACTTTTTAGCCTAAAAAAGCTAGTAAACTGGCTTTTCTTTCTTTTAATAGTGATCCAAACAAAATTATTAACTGACTGATTAACAATTGAATATACGAAATTTGTGTAACATTCTGGGTAACAAATAAAACTGATCTTTTAGGATTTATGGAATTAGCTTATCAAAAACTTAAATAGCTCAGTCTCTTATTTAAGTTTTTTGCCAAAATCTTAAATAAGCATTACCTTTAATTAAATTTCTGATAACATGAAGTCATTCAAAGCAGGTCAAAGAATCAATCAAGGCTACTACAAAAGCTTTCAACCTAACTATATCAACAGGCAGTGGACTGTAGACAACATGGAAGTTATTCAGCTATTAAGCCAAGCGGACAGGGAATTGGGAAGGCTTGATATGTACTCAAAATATATTCCAAATATAGAACTCTTCATTAGTATGCACGTGCTAAAAGAAGCTACTCAAAGTAGCAAAATTGAGGGTACGCAAACCAAAATGGACGAAGCTCTTCTTGATAGAGAAGACATTCCATTAGATAAAAGGGATGACTGGGAAGAAGTTCAAAACTATACAAAAGCTATGGATTGGGCAGTAAAAGAATTAGAAGGATTACCTTTCTCTTCAAGGTTAATCAGAGAGACTCACAGAGTGCTGCTCCAAGGGGTACGAGGCCAACAAAAACAACCTGGTGAATTTAGATCGAGCCAAAACTGGATAGGCGGGGCTACCCTTAATGACGCCTCTTTCATTCCTCCAGTTCACACAACTGTTCAAGACCTGATGAGTGATATTGAAAAATTCACACACAACGAAATCATCTATTTTCCTGAACTTCTTAAAATAGGTTTGATACATTATCAATTTGAAACTATACATCCATTCCTTGATGGTAATGGTCGGGTTGGTCGATTAATGATTCCTCTCTATTTAGTAAGTAAAGGCATTCTACAAAAGCCTATTCTTTACTTGTCAGACTTCCTCGAAAAGAACAGAAAACTATACTATGACAACCTAACCGTTGTCAGGGATAAGAACGACATTACCCAATGGTTTAAGTTTTTCTTAGTAGGGATTATAGAAACTGCAAAAAGTGGAATTAACACTTTCGATAACGTCCTTCAACTTCAAAAGCAGACTGAAATTCAAATTCAAGGGTTGGGTAGCAGAGCCTCTAATGCCCAAAAAGTTTGTAACTACCTATACCAAAAGCCAATCACTAATGCTGAGAAAATAAGTAAGGTAACAGGTATTTCTATGCCCACGGCATACAAACTTATAGCCGATTTGGAAAAGATGAGAATTCTCGAAGAAATCACTGGAGGACAACGAGGGCGTATGTATGCCTTTAAAAACTACCTCGATTTATTCAGATGAAATGAAGCTGTTATAAAAGAACAACGGTCATTATTTGACATAAAAAAAACCTCAATTCTGTAAAAATTGAGGTTTTTTGTGATCTCGACAAGAGTTATCAACTGATTGATTAACAGTTATATATAAGAATTTTGTGTAACATTCTGTGTAACAAATTAATAGACACTAGAACTAGCAACTACAATGGCAACAAGAGTGATTGGTTTATTTTAATATTAATAGTCGTACTATAAGTACTGTTTTGTACATTTCCATAAACCGCTTAATAGCATTGGTTTAAAATAAATCATATATTCGTACTGTGAGTACTGTTAACACATCTAAAATAAACCAACTTCTTAAAATACAACCTAGAGGAACTGTACTTCTTGCCTCTTGGCTTGTAGATAAAGGGTATAGCTTCGATCTCCAAAGAAGGTATCGAGAAAGTCAATGGCTAGAGTCCATAGGATCCGGAGCTATGGTACGCACAGGTGACGATGTAAATATATCAGGCGCTCTCTATTCCCTTCAAACGCAACTGGGGCTATCAACTCATTTTGGAGGAAAAACCGCTTTGACCATGCAAGGTAAAGCCCATTATTTAGAGCTTTCAAGTAAAAAAGTTTACCTATTCGGAACCAAAGGAGAAAACTTACCCACTTGGTTCACTCAGCATGCTTGGGAGGGTCATATAGAGTACTTTTCTACCAAGTTTTTAGGCGGTACACTCGGTCTCACAGAATTTCAGGTCAAAGAGTTCACCATAAAAATATCCAGTCCAGCCAGGGCGTTGATGGAATGCCTCTACCTAAGTTCAAACAATGAGGACTTTGTAGAATGTTATGAGTTGTTTGAGCCTTTGAACAATCTCAGACCAAAACAAGTACAAGAGCTTTTGGAAAGCTGTACATCCTATAAGGTAAAACGGTTATTTCTCTACATGGCCGAAAAAGCAAAGCATAGCTGGTTTGAATACCTAAACCTCGACAAAATAGACCTTGGACATGGAAAAAGAAGTCTCGTAGAAAATGGTGCTTATGTAAGCAAGTACAAAATCACAGTACCTAAGGCATTGGAAAGTAATGGTGGGAGCAATCTATAAATCTCAAGTTTCATTACTACTCCAGGTACTTCCTGAAGTGGCCAAAGAAGAATGTTTTGCACTCCATGGAGGCACAGCAATCAATCTTTTTGTAAGAGATATGCCTCGCCTTTCAGTAGATATTGACCTAACCTATATTCCTACTGAAGATAGAACCACCTCCTTTCAAGGCATAGCGGAAGCCCTATTACGAATAAAGGAAAACATTGAGAAGGTGATTCCTACATCAGATATTCAATTTCAAAAAGATGTTTCAAAGCTTCAGGTTGCCAATCGAAGTGGTCAAATCAAGATAGAGGTCAATGAAACAAATCGAGGGCTACTAAAATCTCCTGTTAAACTGGTTTTATGCAATAGTGCTCAGGAAGAGTTTGACGCCTTTTGTACTATGCAAGTAGTTTCCTTCGGCCAGCTTTATGGTGGGAAGATTTGCGCTGCTATTGACAGGCAACATCCCAGAGATTTATTTGATGTTAAATTGTTGCTGGAAAACGAAGGGCTTACCGAAGAAATTAAAATAGGTTTGATCCTTTGCATACTCAGTAGCAATCGACCTATTCATGAACTTTTAAACCCTAACCTACTCGACCAAAGCCAGGCCTTGATCAATCAGTTTGAAGGTATGACCATTAAACCGCTGACTTATCAAGAATATGAGGCAACAAGACTAGAATTGATTCGAACCATACAAAAAAGCCTGACTGAGAGGGATAAGCAATTTCTCCTAAGTGTAAAGAGAGTAGAACCAGACTGGAGCTTATATGACTTCCAGCGTTTTCCCTCGGTTCAATGGAAGTTGCAAAACTTAAAACGGTTAAAAGAGACCAACCCTAAAAAGCACATTGAATCCTTTAAATTGCTCAAAGAATTTTTGGATACTTTGTAGCCAATTGCCTCGCATTCATAACAATAGCAATTGCCTCTAGATGAGCAACACCATGTCTCAATTTGACAATACTCCTCCAGTTATTCAAAATCTTACAGCAAACAAAAAACCTCAATTCTGTTAAAATTGAGGTTTTATGTGATCTCGACAAGAATCGAACTTGTATCTAAAGTTTAGGAAACTTCTATTCTATCCGTTGAACTACGAGACCATTCCTTTTTTCTGGACGGCAAAAATAATTAATAAAATGTGTCTTTCAAGTAATTGGGAAATATCTCCAAGTGACGCTTCTTTACCAGCTCAAGAATAACCTCGCGCATTTCTTGAATATTTTCTCTGTTTTCAGCAGAAATAAACACCACATGATCAGAGGCTGAATTCAAATAAGTCTTCTTTAGTTTTTCTAAAGTAAGCGGAGGGTTTTCCATCAGCTCTTCAAGCTCAGGGTCAATTTCCTTGTTTAGCTTATCTATCTTGTTGAAAATTATGATCGTTGGTTTATCTGCCGCTTTTAGATCAATCAAAGTTTGGTGTACCGTTTCCATCTGATCTTGGAAATAGGGATGCGAAACATCCACCACATGCAGCAGTATATCGGCTTCTCTTACTTCATCCAAAGTCGACTTGAAAGATTCAATCAAATGGGTTGGGAGTTTCCTTATAAAACCAACCGTATCTGAAAGCAAGAATGGAATCGTTTCAAACACCACTTTTCTAACCGTTGAATCTACTGTTGCAAATAGTTTATCTTCAGCCAACACGTCTGCTTTTGTCAAAATGCGCATTAAAGTCGACTTGCCTACGTTGGTATAACCTACCAATGAAACACGAACAATATTGTTCCTGGATTTGCGCTGTACGGCATTCTGAACCTCAATCTTCTCGAGCTTATCCTTGAGGATGGATATTTGATTTCTGACCATCCTTCGGTCAGTTTCAATTTCCATTTCACCAGCTCCCCCTCTTGTACCTGTTCCTCCCCGCTGACGTTCAAGGTGTGTCCACATTCTTGTAAGTCGCGGTAGCAAATACTTAGATCGGGCCAATTCTACCTGAGTTTTAGCTTGAGCAGACTGTGCCCTGAACAAAAAGATATCTAGAATAAGCAAACTGCGATCGTAAATCTTGACTTCGAGTTCTGTCTCCAAGTTTCGCAATTGAGAAGGCGATAAGTCATCATCAAAAATAATGACCTTAATGTCCTCAGCCTGAATATAAGTTTTCACCTCTTCCAGCTTGCCCTTTCCCAAAAAAGTCCTCACCTCTGGCTTGTCCAATCGCTGAGTAAACGACTTAACCACATTTAGCCCGAGTGTTTCGGCCAAAAAAGCCAACTCGGCCAAGTATTCCACAACCTTTTCTTCCGGTTGGGCCCTATTGATGAGCGCCACCATCACAGCGGTTTGATTTTCCGTATCTGCAGTTAAATATCCTCCCATAAAGTGTGCAAAATTACTACTTATCGAAGCCATTTCTAAATTCACCTGCCAAATCGTTTCATACAGCTTATTTTATTCGTGAGATTAGGCCTATCATTTAATTTTGGCCCAAGAAAGGATTTGATACCAGAATTAGAGCAGTTAAGTTTGACACGAATTATTATTGAAAATGAAAATCATAGAAACTGGCTTTGAAGGCCTCTACGAAATTGAGTCGAATGTTTTTGGAGACGATAGAGGTTATTTTTTTGAGTCTTTCCGAAAAAGCACATTTGAAGTCCTTGGGATAAGAACTGATTTTGTTCAAGACAATGAGTCATTTTCGGTAAAAGGCACATTAAGAGGGCTTCACTATCAAAAAGAACCATTTGCACAGGCCAAGTTGGTGAGGGTTGCTTTGGGAAAAGTATTGGATGTGGCGGTGGATTTACGTGCAGGTTCACCGACTTTCGGAAAACATCATACCGTAATTTTAGATGCAAAACGCCACAACCTATTTATGGTACCTGCTGGTTTTGCTCATGGTTTTTTAGCTTTGGAAGACAGCGTTTTTTCCTATAAATGCTCAAATTATTACGACAAGGCCTCAGAAGGCGGTATAATTTGGAACGATACCACACTCAACATTGACTGGCAAATAGATAATCCTATTGTTTCAGAAAAAGATAAACTTTTACCTAATTTTGAAGCGTATAAAAACGCCCCTGAATTTTGAGTATACTTTCTTTTCTTAAAAAAAAAGATACTTCTCCTGCTTCTGTTTTGCCAATCAAAACGGACGTTCACTCTCATTTGATTCCGGCCATTGATGACGGGGTACAATCTATTGAGGAATCTCTTGCTATACTCAAAGAGATGGAATCTTTAGGGTATGAAAAGGTAATTACTACACCTCATACCATGCCAGGCACTTATGATAACTCTCCCGAGAACATTTATCAAGGACTTGAAAAGATGAGGCAAGCCATCCAAAAGGCAGGCATCAATATTCAGCTTGAGGCCGCAACTGAATATTATTTAGATGAGTCATTTGTTGAATTAATTGATTCAGACGCTCCTTTAATGACCTTTGGAGATAAATATGTCCTTTTCGAAACACCTTTCATGAACCAACCTCCTCAACTCAAAGAGGTGACCTTTAAGTTGGCCATGAAAGGTTATAAACCAGTCTTTGCCCATCCAGAGCGCTATTTGTACCTCATGCAGAGCGAATATTTGCTAGAAGAACTTATTGATCGTAAAATTTTGTTCCAGCTCAATATTGTTGCCCTTACTGGCTGCTATTCAAAGCATGTGCAAAAGTTTGCTGAAAAACTGATTGACATGAAAGCAGTTAAGCTCGTGGGTACAGATTGTCATAATATGGGGCATATTCAATTATTGAAAGCAGCAGTAAAAACTAAATACTTCAAAAAACTGATGGATTTAGAACTACTGAATAACAGTTTATAACTTATGATTTTTGTTACTGGCGCCACTGGCCTATTAGGCGGATTTATTTGCAGAGAGTTACTTAGGAATGGGCAACGCATCAAAGCAGTAAAAAGAGAAAGTAGCCAACTCACCTTGATAGAAGACATTGCCGACCAAATTGAATGGGTGCATGGTGATATGGACGACACCACCTTTTTGCTTGAAGCCTTAGAAGGTGTTTCAGCAGTCGTCCACGGTGCAGCGATTATCTCGTTCGACAAGCGTGACGAAGAGCAGATGTACAAAACCAATGTACGTGGCACAGCCGATTTGGTAAATGCTTGCATCAAAAAGGGGGTTACTAATTTTCTTCACATAAGTTCTGTGGCCGCCCTAGGAAGAAAGCCAGACCAAATTCAAATTGATGAAAATGATAAATGGGAAGGAACAGAATATGATTCCATTTATTCAAGGTCAAAATATTTGCAAGAACTAGAAGTTTGGCGTGGTGCACAAGAAGGTCTAAAAGTCAAAATTGTCAATCCTTCAGTGGTATTGGGGCCTGGCCTTTGGGGAAGCGGCAGCACAGCAGTTTTCAAATTTGCCCATGACGCAAAGCGATTTCATCCAGAAGGCACTATTAATTTTGTAGATGTAAGGGATGTTGCAGAGGTATGCGTCAAATTGCTCAATTCTGAAATTGATGGTGAAAGGTTTGTACTGAGTGCCGATTCGATGGATTTTAAAAATTTCTTAACCTTGGCCGCCAACCGTTTTGGTAAGCAACCACCAAAACAACCTGTGCCTTATTGGCTGTTGAAAATAGCGGTTAAGCTTGAATTTATAAGATCGAGAATAATGGGGCAAAGTGCGCTAATAACCCGCGATACAGCTAAACTTTCAAGAATGAAATATCATTTCAACAATACCAAGGTCAAAAAAGCATTGAATTTCGAGTTTCGAACCCTTGAAGAAACATTGGATTGGAGCATTTCGGAATTAAAGAAGATGCACGCTTTGTGAAATAGTGGATCCAGTTAGAACTAAAAATTTTGAGTTCGGAATAGTTTACCAATCAATTATTCCTTAATTTAAATAAACATTCGAAATACATGCAAGAAGACTACCCAAGCAGAGAAGAGGAACGCGGGCTGATCAGGAAATTCGAAGAGCAACTCAAGCAAAAAACATTTCATTTTTTTGATGTAACTGAATTTGAAACCATCATTCAGTATTATCTCGATCATCTTCAATTTGGCAAAGGGCTAAAGGCCTGCAAACAGGCAATTGAACAATTTCCATTTTCTCAGGAAATAAGCTTGCTGATGTCTCAATGTTATATTGGGAAGGAAAATTATCAAGCGGCACTTCGCGTTATTGATGAAGCGCAAAACCTTCACCCAAACGATGTTGAATTAAATACAGTAAAGGGTACAATCTATTCATTTTTAGGCGATTACGACAAAGCGATAGAGGTACTCTTGAATACCTTGGACTATGCCGAAGACAAAGCTGAAGTGTATTACAACATTGGATTGACTTACCAAACCAACTCAAAATATGATGAGGCCATTGACTATTATAAAATGGCCATCGAAGAAAACCTAAATCATGATAACGCCTTGTACGAATTGGCGTATTGCCTTGATGTAACCGGCAAGCTTGAAGACAGCGTGGATTACTACAAGCAGTTTATCGATCAAGACCCGTACTCTACTTACGCTTGGTACAACCTTGGCATTGTACTCAATAAATTAGAAAAGTACGAAGAGGCTATAAAGGCTTATGATTATGCACTGGTGATAGACGATACTTTTTCATCCGCTTGGTTCAACATGGGTAATTCCTACATGAACCTGGAGCAATATAAAGAAGCCTTAGAAGCCTACAAAAATACGTTGACTAATGAAGGTCCCTCTGCTGAAACTTATTGCTGCATTGGAGCCGCTTACGAAAAGCAAGAGCACTACGACCTTGCCATGAAGTATTACCGTAAGTCTACCAAGCTAGATCAGTTCTATGAAGATGCTTGGTATGGATTAGGCTGTTGTTTAACCGAACAGGATAAATATTACGAGGCCATCCATTTTTTTAATAAAGCATTAAAGTTAGATCCTGAAAATGCCAACTATTGGCTGGCCATTGCTGATGCCGAACAGCAAGTGGGCAACATAGTATCTAGCTTCGAAGCATACCAAGAAGCCGCCATGCTTGAGCCAAACAACGAAATGATTTGGCTCGATTGGTCATTAATTTATTATGAACAAGGCGAACATGAAAAAGCCATTGAATTGATTGATAGGGCTTTAGAAGAACTCCCAGAAAATTCAGACCTTCTTTATCGCATGGTAGTTTATCAAATCTCCTCAGGCAGATACAAAGAAGCCTTTACTTATCTAGAAAATGCCTTAATTTTGGACTTTGAAAATCATGAGGTGCTCTTTGATTTTTTTCCAAAAATGGAAACCCAAAAAGCATTATTCAAGATAATTGACCAGTTTAGAAAAAAAATATAGATGCATTATTTTTTGAATGATGTGCCCGAAAGGACACAAAAACCCAGGGAAAAAGGTTTTACCATGGTAATGGACAAGGGCCTGAGCGTGAGACAAGCTGAGGATTTTTTAAGCGTTGCCGGTGACCATGTCGATATTGTAAAACTAGGTTGGGCAACCTCCTATGTGACTAAAAATCTTGATGAAAAGTTAAAGGTTTATCGCGAAGCAGGTATTCCTTTCTATTTTGGAGGCACACTTTTCGAAGCTTTTATTATCCGAAATCAATTTGATGACTATAGAAAATTACTGGATAAATATGGTGCGCCATATGCCGAAGTTTCTGATGGCTCCATTGAATTAGATCACGACAAAAAATGCGAATACATTACTGAACTTACCAAACAAGTGACAGTGCTTTCTGAAGTTGGATCGAAGGATGAAGAAAAAATCATTCCTCCATACAAATGGATTGAGCTGATGCAAAAAGAGCTGGATGCTGGTGCTTGGAAAGTAATTGGTGAAGCTCGTGAGTCTGGTAATGTTGGCCTTTTCCGTTCAACTGGTGAGGTTCGTTCGGGCCTTGTGCAAGAAATCTTAACAAAAATACCTTTCGAAAAAATCATTTGGGAAGCGCCTCAAAAAGCACAACAAGTTTATTTCATCAAACTTATGGGCGCTAATGTGAACCTAGGAAACATAGCCCCTGAAGAGTTAATCCCACTTGAAACGATTCGCTTAGGACTTAGAGGAGATACCTTTAACCATTTCTTGGGCAAGTAATGAAAGGCCTCAAGGATTATTTGCTGCTGTATCTTAAGGGTGTTGCTATGGGAAGTGCCGATGTAGTACCAGGGGTATCTGGTGGTACGATAGCGTTTATAACGGGCATTTACGAAACCTTGCTCCAATCGATTAGAAGCGTTGATTTAAAAGCTTTGGGTTACTTGAAAAAGTTTAATCTCAAAGCTTTTTGGAATCACATCAACGGCAGTTTTCTTGTTACCCTCTTGGCCGGAATTGCTACCAGCGTTTTGACTTTGGCCAAAGTCATCACTCACCTTTTAGCTACTTATCCAATACCCGTTTGGTCATTCTTTTTTGGATTGATTGTAATTTCAGCTTTGATTATCCTGAGAGAAATAAAAAAATGGAGTTTCGGAGTTTTGGCGGCCATTATTTTGGGCACTGCTATTGCCTATTTAATAACCGCAGCAACACCCGCTGAAACGCCAGAATCAGCATGGTTTCTATTCATTGCCGGAGCAGTGGCCATTTGCGCTATGATATTACCCGGTATTTCAGGAGCTTTTATTCTTTTGATTTTCGGCAAATACGAATTCATTCTTTCGGCAATCAAGGAACTGAGAATACTCGATATTCTGATGTTTGGACTCGGATGCATAGTTGGTTTATTGAGTTTTGCACGTCTTGTGAGTTGGTTATTCAATAAATATCACAATATCACTGTGGGCATTCTTTCTGGCTTTATGATTGGCTCTTTGAACAAGGTTTGGCCTTGGAAAGAAGCCATCGAAACCTACATCGATCGGCATGGTGAAATCAAACCTTTGGTGGAAGCCAACGTGCTCCCAAACGAGTTCTTTGAAAAAACCGGTGCCGAACCATTTTTCCTAGAAGCTATTTTATTTGCAGCTGCTGGTTTTTTGTTGGTTTTGGCCATCGATAGAGTGGCGGCATTACTCAAGCCCCAAAAGTAGTATGAGAAAATTTGGTTTAATCGGTTACCCACTAGGCCATTCTTTCTCGAAAAAATACTTTACCGAGAAGTTCGAAAAGCATGGAATCAGTGCCGAATATGAACTTTACCCTTTAGAGGATATCGAAGAACTCTCTTCTTTGTTTAAGCAGAATAAGAAGATTGAAGGCCTGAATATCACCATTCCCTACAAGCAATTAGTGCTTAATTATTTGGATGAAATTGATGATAAGGCTGCTCAAATTGGCGCTGTCAATACTATAAAAATCAAATCTGGTAAACTCAAGGGCTACAACACCGATTACATTGGTTTCAAAAATTCCTTAGTCAAGTTTATCGGTGCGAACGCAATGCCTCAAAAGGCCCTGATTTTAGGAACAGGGGGAGCTTCAAAAGGAGTTCAAGAAGCGCTTAAGGATTTAAATATTTCGTTTCACCTAGTTTCCAGAAATCCCAAAAACAACGAACTGTCCTATGAAGAACTTAACTCTTCAAAGGTTCAAAATTTCAATGACGCCAAGCTAATTATCAACACCACCCCACTTGGCACTGCGCCTAATCTTGATCAATTGCCCCATTTACCCTACCAACTACTTACCAAAGACTATTTTCTTTATGATTTGGTCTATAATCCGTTAGAAACAGCCTTTTTGAAAAAAGGAATTGAAGCAAAATGCTGGGTGAAAAATGGTTTAGAGATGCTTTATGGACAAGCGGAAGCCGCTTGGGAGATTTGGAATAAATAAGGTAAATACTCAATAAAGCTTGAACAATAGTTAAATATAGAGATTTTTAAACCAACAGACCTTTGTAGACTAAATAATTTTTTATTTATTTAAACAAATAAATAAAAAATGAAAAAAGTGCCTTTCTTACTCATAGTTCTTCTCACTCTTGGTCATATTTCTTATTCCCAAGAATATCTAACAAACACCTTTGAACTAAACGTGAATTATGGTTTAGCAGGAAACTTTCAATTGGATGATGAGCAGCCGATTAATCAGGTTCCAGCTGGGTTTGTGGCAATTAGAAACAAAAAATTCTTGGGCAGCATTGGTGGAGTCGAATTCCAATGGAACATTAAAGGTAGTAAGGCATCTGTCGGTATTAGTTATGATAGAGAATCTCACATTGGCATAAAAAAATATGGAGAGTTTATTAACCAAAATACGTTCATAGAAATCTCAGACTTCAAACTCCGCCATATCAATGAAATGTTCAGCTTTTTCTATAAAAGAAAAATAAATGAGAAACTCATTTTTACAGGTGGTGCCTTCTTCATTAGCCCTCAAATGCAAGAAATAGAATTCTTTTATGCCGCCAACGTCAATAACTCTCAAATGGATGCATTTTTAATTTCCATTCAAGAAAGAAACGGAAGTAACTCTAACCTTGTCGATGCAGGCTTTTTTGTAGGTGCTGAATATTACTTTTACAAATCAGGCAATTTCCAGTTGGGAATTCAATCGAGAATTTTTCATACCACAAGCATTGGTTGGTTCGAAACCGCAACGTTTACACCAAAATTGAAATACACTTTTTGACCTGCTAAATTGATGCACCATTAGTACTAAGTATTTTTTTAATTCATAAACTCAAAACTGATAATTGATGTTAGTTTTACCCTATGCAATTCAAAATCACTTCCCATTTCGAACCTACTGGAGATCAGCCTTCGGCTATTAAGGCATTAAGCGAAGGATTAGCTTCCGGAGATCAGGGGCAGGTGCTTTTGGGGGTAACCGGCTCAGGCAAGACCTTTACGATTGCCAATGTGATTCAAGAAGCCCAAAGGCCCACTTTGATTTTGAGCCATAATAAAACCTTGGCCGCTCAACTTTACAGCGAATTCAAGCAGTTTTTTCCAGAAAATGCTGTTGAGTATTTTATTTCCTACTACGACTATTACCAACCCGAGGCTTTTATCCCAAATAGCAATCTGTACATCGAAAAAGACCTTTCGATCAATGAAGAAATTGAGAAATTAAGACTGAGTGCCACATCCTCTTTACTCACAGGTAGACGCGATGTGATCGTAATTGCTTCAGTATCATGCATCTATGGTATTGGTAATCCCGATGAGTTTGGCAAGAATGTAATCAGACTACAGGTCGGTGATAGAGTTGCGAGAAACAAGCTGTTATTTGCTCTAGTAGACATTCTATATAGCCGAACGGAAGCCGAATTCAAACGTGGCAATTTTAGGGTGAAGGGTGATACAGTCGATATTTTTATTGCCTACGGTGATTTTGCTTATCGCATCTATTTCTGGGGGGATGAGATCGAATCGATCCAAATGATTGATCCTTCTACAGGCAGGAAGATTTCTGATGAAAAAATCATTAGCATTTTCCCTGCAAACCTTTTTGTCACGGGCAAAGATGTTCTACACCAAGCTATTCATGAAATTCAAGATGATTTGGTGGACAGAGTTCAACAATTTGAAGACGACAGAAGGTTTTTAGAGGCCAAAAGACTTAAGGAGCGCACCGAGTTCGACATGGAAATGATGCGAGAACTGGGCTATTGCTCTGGCGTTGAAAATTACTCTCGCTATTTCGACAGAAGAAGTCGAGGCCAACGCCCCTTCTGCTTGATCGACTATTTCCCAGATGACTTTTTAATGGTGATTGATGAAAGCCATGTGACCGTTCCACAAATACGCGCCATGTGGGGGGGAGATCGATCCAGAAAGGAGAATCTCGTTGAATATGGCTTCAGGCTTCCTTCTGCGATGGACAATAGACCTTTGAAATTTGATGAGTTTGAGACACTCATTAATCAGGTGATTTATGTCAGCGCAACTCCTGCGGACTATGAGCTAAATCAAACGCAAGGAGAAGTGATCGAGCAAGTTATTCGTCCGACAGGACTTTTAGACCCTATTATCGAAGTTCGTCCAAGCCCAAATCAGATTGATGATATTTTAGAGGAAATCGACATTCGAGTGAAGAAAGATGAGCGTGTTTTGATTACCACTTTGACCAAACGTATGGCAGAGGAGCTTTCCAGATATCTGGAACGCGCCAATGTGAGGGTACGCTATATTCACTCAGAGGTAACAACTTTAGATCGAGTGGAAATCCTGAGAGATCTGAGACTAGGAGTGTTTGATGTGCTTGTTGGCGTGAACCTTTTAAGAGAAGGACTTGACTTGCCTGAAGTTTCCCTAGTGGCCATTTTAGATGCGGATAAAGAAGGCTTTTTACGAAACGAGCGATCATTAGTCCAAACAATTGGAAGAGCCGCTAGGAACGAAAATGGCATGGTGATAATGTATGCCGATAGAGTTACCGATTCCATGCGGAAGGCGATTGACGAAACCAACCGCAGAAGGTCAATTCAAAAGGCTTATAATGAAGAACACGGCATTCGCCCTACCACCATTAAAAAGTCGAAGGAAGCCATTATGAATCAAACCTCTGTGGCAGATTCCAAAAAACAGAAGAAGAACTACTATGCCGAAAGCGACACTATATCCGTTGCTGCCGACCCAGTAGTGGCTTATATGGGCAAAGAAGGCTTGGAGAAAATGATCCAAAAGACCCAAAAATCAATGGAAAAAGCCGCGAAAGAACTCGACTTTATGGAAGCCGCCAGGTTGCGTGATGAACTTAGTGAATTAAAAGAGCTTTTGAGTAAGAAGTGAAAATTGCAATTCGTCTACACTTTTTTCCTTTTGTCACCTCCCTGGCCCTCCTCAAGGAGGGAATGCATTGTTGGTGAAATTTGGCTTTCCACAAAACGATCCATCGTCTTTATGACTAAAGTATCCACTCCACCTCAACACTATTCCCCTCTATTAAGAGGGGTAGGGGAGTGTTGTCAACAAACAATTGCCTAGATTTTTAGTATAGATCACCTCCCCGCCCTACTCAAGGAGGGATTACTTTGTTGGTTGAATTTGGCTTTCCGCTAAACGATCCATCATCTTTATGACTAAAACATTCAATCTACCTGAAAGTTATTCCCATCCATAAGAGGGGTTAGGGGAGTGTTTTTCACTAAACAATTGCTTAGATTTTCAATATAGATCACCTCCCTTACCCTCCTCAAGGAGGGATTACTTTATTGGTAAAATTTGGCTTTCCACAAAACGATCCATCGTCTTTATGACTAAAACATTCAATCTACCTGAAAGTTATTCCCATCCATAAGAGAGGTTAGGGGAGTGTTTTTCACTAAACAATTGCTTAGATTTTCAATATAGATCACCTCCCTTACCCTACTCAAGGAGGGAATGCTTTGTTGGTGAAATTTGGCTTTCCACAAAACGATCCATCGTCTTTATGACTAAAGTATCCACTCCACCTCAACACTATTCCCCTCTATTAAGAGGGGTTAGGGGAGTGTTTTTCACTAAACAATTGCTTAGATTTTCAATATAGATCACCTCCCTTACCCTCCTCAAGGAGGGATTACTTTATTGGTAAAATTTGGCTTTCCACAAAACGATCCATCGTCTTTATGACTAAAGTATCCACTCCACCTCAACACTATTCCCCTCTATTAAGAGGGGTTAGGGGAGTGTTTTTCACTAAACAATTGCTTAGATTTTCAATATAAATCACCTCCCTTACCCTCCTCAAGGAGGGAATGCATTGCAGGTGAAATTTGACTTTCCGCTAAACCATCCATCGTCTTTATGGCTAAAACATTCAATCTACCTGAAACTTATTCCCATCTATAAAAGGGGTTATAGCTGTGTTTTATTCTTTTCAAAAGCATCGATATATTCTTCAATGGCAATCAAAACAGAGTGAAGATCATACTTAACTGTATCATCACTAAACCTGAGAAAAGTAATTCCTAAAGCTTCAATTCTTTCTTGACGATCTCGATCATTTCTCCTTACATTTTCCCGATCATGGTAACTACCATCAATTTCAATAGCGAGCATTAAGTCGTAACAAAAGAAATCGACTATCCAGTGAAGTATTGGTTTTTGACGATGGAAGTCATAACCTCTACGCTTACCTTTTTTAAGTTCGTTCCATAATAACACCTCGGTAAGCGTACTGTTGTTTCTGAGATATCTAGCTTTCTCTGTGAGTTCCTTGTCGTAAGTTATTTTTGGTTTAAACGGGTTCATGCCATGACATTCTTTTCACCTCCCTAACCCTCCTCTAGGAGGGAATACATTGTTAGCTAACAATTTATCTTTTCCATAAAACATGTATTCCTAGTCAGGGCTGAAAAATTTGTACTCCCTCAACACTATTCCCCTCTATAAGAGGGGTTAGGGGAGTGTCTATTAACTCTGGTGGCAAACTTATTAATATTACTCACCTCCCTGCCCTACTCAAGGAGGGATTACTTTATTGGTTGAATTTGGCTTTCCACAAAATCATACATCGTCTTTAGAGCCAAATTAATAATACCTCAACACTATTCCCCTCTAATAAGAGGGGTTAGGGGAGTGTTGTCAACAAACAATTGCCTGAATTTTTAATATTGCTCACCTCCCCGCCCTCCTCAAGGAGGAAATGCATTGCAGGTAAAATTTGACTTTCCGCTAAAAGATCCATCGTCTTTTGAGCCAAATTAATAATACCTCAACACTATTCCCTCTATAAGAGGGATTAGGGGAGTGTTTCGTTAAAAAACCTAAACCAGCATCTAGTCAAACAAACTGCCTGTGCTACCGGGTGCTTTGATATTCAAATGCTTATAGGCTAATTCTGTTGCTTCTCTTCCGCGAGAGGTGCGTTTGAGGTAGCCTTCTTGAATCAAAAATGGCTCGTAGACCTCTTCAATCGTTTCTGCCTCCTCACCTACTGCTGTGGCAATGGTAGAAATACCCACTGGTCCGCCTTTGAACTTCTCGATAATTGTTAAAAGGATTCTGTTGTCCATTTCATCCAAACCATGAGAATCAACATCAAGTGCATTCAGCGCCATTTCACTGATGGCTTTAGTGATGGTTCCTGTTCCTTTGATTTGCGCAAAGTCCCTCGTTCTTCTAAGTAAGTTGTTCGCTATACGGGGCGTACCTCTGCTTCTTCTAGCAATTTCATAAGCCGCATCATCGTCAATTGGAGTATTCAAAATTTCAGATGAGCGCTGAACAATACCAGTTAATAATTTAGCATCGTAGTATTCTAATCTTGCGTTGATTCCGAACCTGGCCCTTAAGGGAGATGTCAAAAGTCCTGAACGGGTGGTAGCACCAATTAAGGTAAAAGGCTCCAAGGTAATTTGCACCGATCTGGCATTTGGGCCAGAATCGAGCATAATATCAATTTTGTAATCCTCCATCGCAGAGTACAAGTACTCTTCAACAATTGGATTAAGTCGATGGATTTCGTCTATAAAAAGAACATCACCATGCTCAAGGTTGGTGAGTAAGCCAGCTAAGTCACCGGGTTTATCCAAAACTGGTCCCGAAGTAATGCGTAGCTCAGAATTTAATTCGTTGGCAATAATGTGGGAAAGCGTGGTTTTACCAAGTCCTGGAGGGCCGTGCAAAAGCACATGATCCAGAGGCTCGGATCTGCCCTTGGCAGCCAAAACAAAAACTTTAAGATTCTCTACAATCTTATGCTGCCCAGCAAAATCATCGAAACTGAGCGGTCTTAATGCCCTTTCAATGTCTTTGTCAACCGGGTTTAAACTTTCGTCATCAGCACTTAAATAGTCCTCGCGCATTCACCAATCTTTTTGCTAAGATAACAGTAAATCAATTCAAGGGATGAAAATTAAACCTTTTCAGGCCAAATTTATGACCCATTTCTACGCTCTGGGAAAAGGAAAAATTATCTTTGACCAAAATTTCGGTATGGACAAAAATATGCGCTCAAGAATCTATCTCCTCGTTTTGGTAATTGCCATTTTCGTGGTTTGGAACTACAGGAAGAACAAAGCTGCAAGTTCCTTTTACTTACAAGGTGTCACGATGGGCGTAATACCTTACAATATTAAATATCAGGACAAAGAACAGAGAGACTTTCAAAAGCAGATAGACTCATTATTGGTGGACTTCAACCAAGCGCTGTCTACATATGTTCCAAATTCCGAAATTTCTGTCTTTAATAAAGAAGGTAAGGTACGGTTCGACTTCCCCTATTTCCCAGAGGTTTTAAATGCAAGCAAAGAAGTTTACGAAAAGTCGGATGGCTATTTCGACCCTACCGTTGGCCCACTAGTGGATGCTTGGGGTTTTGGAGATGGAAAGAGCTTTAGTCTTGATAGTGCCCAAGTAGATTCCATTCTTGAATATGTAGGTTTTGAGAAAGTCAACTTCAGCGAAAGCGAAGTTTGGAAGTCAATTGACGGCATTAAACTGAATTTTTCTGCCATTGCCAAAGGTCAAGCTATTGATGTGGTTGCTGAATATTTAATAAAGCAAGGCATCGACAATTTGATGGTTGAAATTGGCGGAGAAGTAAGAGCAAAAGGTAAAAATGAAGAAGGTGAAATATGGACAATCGGCATTGAAATCCCTGATGAAAACCGTGTGGGTGGCCTATTTGATGCCATTATTTTAGAAAATCACGGCATGGCTACTTCTGGTAATTATAGAAACTTCAAAATAATTGAAGGAAAAAAAGTAGCACATACCATCGATCCAAAATCAGGTTATCCAAAAATGGTGACTCTTTTGAGTGCAACCGTAATTGCCCCAACTTGTATGTATGCCGATGCCTATGCTACTGCTTGCATGGCCATGGGATTGGAAAAAGCCAAAGCTATGATTCTAAATGATCCGAGTTTAGACTGTTATTTCATTTATGCCGATGAAAACGGTAATACACAAACCTATATCTCACCGAATTTAAAAGGCAAAACGACCAACAATTTATAGTGTCTCCTCTTTGTGGGAACCATTTGCGATAGTTTGGAATTAAATACCAATATTTGCACTCTTGTTGCATTAACGTTTAAGATTTGTTCGTCAACGTCACCATTCTGCTGCTTTGCGCCATTGTGCCGGGGCTGATTGTTTTTAGAAAAAACAACTTTAGTGAGATCAAAATCAAGTATTTCTTGGTTTTCGCTGGCGCTTACCTATTCTCGATGACGGTGATTCATCTCATTCCTGATCTATTCATGAGTGGAGAAAATCCGTTCACTTTGGGGCTCTATATTTTACTTGGCTTCTTTTTTCAAAAAGTATTAGAAAATTTCTCGAATGGCGTAGAGCACGGTCACATGCATTTGCATACCAAAGTTCCCGTAACTTATCTATTGATTGCGCTAGTAATCCATTCCTTTTTAGAGGGTTCTATTCTAACTGATTCGTTGCATTCTAACCATAATCCAGAGGCAGTATACAGCCATAGCAGCTCTCCTAAAATTCTTTTAGGCATTGTGATGCATAAAATACCTGCATCACTGGCGCTCATGGCACTGTTGGTAACTCAATTAAAGAGTAGAACAAAAGCTTTTCTGTTACTTCTAGTATTCGCTGTAAGTTCACCTTTGGGCTTGCTTACTTCAGAGTTTTTCAGTCATTCAAGCTTACTTTCACCAGAATACATCATCATTTTCTTCGCCATTGTAGCGGGTAGTTTCTTACAGATTTCAACCACCATTTTTATCGAAAGCGATCCCAACCATAAACTGGATTGGAAACGTTTTTCCATCTCACTTTTAGGTGCTGGGGCTGCCGTCTTGGCACAGTTGAGTTTTTAACCTGGCGTTTTAATACCCCCAAGCAACATCTCACTTGACTTCTCGAGTCTGCGGTCTTTGGTTTCTTGCTTTTTGGCGGAAGTAATCCAACGTACATATTCCTTTCGATTGGTGTAGGAAAGGGTATTGTAAAATTCTTCGGCCTTTGGATTAATATTAAGAAGAGCCTGAAGCTCATCTGGCACCTCCACAATTCGTTCTTCTGTATCTTTCTGTACAGTAACTAGAACCATATCACCTACGACTTTACCAATTGCCTGCCTTACATCGTTGCGCAAGATTAAGATATGACCTGCACCCATATTAGCGATTGAACCGCGGTATTCAACACCATCAAAAGTAGCTCTTACTTTCACCTGCCCTTTGGTACCGAATTCTTCTTCAACGTTAAAAGGAAGTGCCACACAAGCGGCCTCGAGCCATCGTTCGTCACCGCCTTGAATGACTGCTTCGAAGTGATAAATTTTTTCCATTTGTATGGTTTTAGAAAGTGTTTAAAATTAGGAAAAAATAGTGGACTCAGTTCTAGTCCATTGAATCACTGCTATTTGCAAAAGCCATAAACTTCCACTTAATTGATGATTGATAGACTTCATTTTTTAATCACCATGAAAGTAAGCGAAGACCACAAAGCCTATTGGCGGCAGAACCTCAAGTACCTTCTAACATTACTCAGTATCTGGTTTACGGTTTCTTTCGGCTTCGGAATTCTATTGGTAGATGAGCTGAATACTATTCGAATTGGTGGTTTTAAATTAGGTTTTTGGTTCGCGCAGCAAGCATCTATCTATGCTTTTGTGATCCTTATTTTTGTGTATGTCTGGTTGATGAACAGGCTAGACAAGAAATTTAAAGTGGAGGAAGAGTAATGGACGTTCAAACTTGGACCTACATTATTGTAGGCAGCACTTTCGCACTTTATATCGGGATTGCCATTTGGTCCAGGGCCAGCAGTACGAATGAATTTTATATTGCGGGAGGCCATGTTTCTCCCCTAGCCAATGGAATGGCGACTGCGGCAGACTGGATGTCAGCAGCTTCTTTTCTTTCTATGGCAGGAATTATCGCGTTTTCAGGCTATGATGGTTCTGTTTATTTGATGGGCTGGACAGGTGGTTATGTACTTTTGGCTTTATTGCTTGCCCCCTACCTCAGAAAATTCGGGAAGTTCACTGTTCCTGATTTCATTGGTGACCGCTATTACTCCAACACTGCCAGAACTGTGGCTGTAATCTGTGCACTTTTTGTTTCATTTACTTATGTGGCAGGACAAATGAGAGGTGTTGGCGTTGTTTTCTCAAGGTTTCTAGAAACAGATATCACCAATGGAGTTTTGATTGGTATGGCGATTGTCTTCTTCTATGCGGTGATTGGAGGAATGAAGGGAATCACCTACACCCAAGTAGCTCAGTATTGCATTTTGACTTTCGCCTTTATGGTGCCTGCCATTTTTATCTCTATTCAGCTTACTGGCAATCCTATTCCCCAATTAGGTTTCGGTAGTGATATGGTCGGCACGAACGTTCCGCTTTTAGATAAACTCGATGGGCTAATGACTGAATTGGGTTTCACCGCCTTTACAGATGGAAGTAAATCCACAACAGATGTTTTCTTTATCACGGCTGCATTAATGATTGGAACTGCTGGTCTTCCACATGTGATTGTGAGGTTCTTCACTGTGCCGAAGGTAAAAGATGCACGAGTTTCGGCTGGTTATGCTTTAGCTTTTATTGCCATTCTCTATACTACTGCCCCTGCCGTGGCGGCCTTTGCCCGAACCAATTTAATGGATACGGTAAACGATAAATCTTACACTGAAATCCCTGCATGGTTTGGCACTTGGGAAGACGCTGGACTCCTCGCTTGGAGCGATAAGAATAGAGATGGTAAAATTCAATATCGACCGGGCACTTTATTCAACGAGCAGCAACCCACTTTTCTAGAAAGTAGAGGTGCCAGCGGAGAAAGAGTCATCAGTAATCAGCTCAGCAATAACGAGAACGAACTCTTTATTGATAAAGACATCATGGTTTTGGCGAATCCAGAAATTGCCAACTTACCCAATTGGGTTGTTGCTTTGGTGGCCGCTGGGGGATTGGCAGCAGCACTTTCTACAGCTGCAGGATTATTGCTGGTGATTTCAACCTCCGTATCACACGATTTGGTAAAGAAGCAAATCGCACCCAACCTTAGCGAAAAAGGAGAATTATTAATTGCTAGAGTTTCTGCATTTATGGCGGTAGTCGTAGCAGGCTATTTCGGTATTAACCCTCCCGATTTTGTAGCGGCTGTTGTGGCTTTGGCCTTTAGCTTGGCTGCCGCATCTTTCTTCCCTGCTATTTTCTTAGGCATTTTCTATAAGCGAATGAATAAGGAAGGAGCCATTGCTGGAATGATTACAGGTTTGGGCATTACCACTTTTTACATGATGCGCTATAAACTGGGCTGGATTGGTGGCCCAACTACAAGTGCCGATTGGTGGTTTGGCATTTCACCCGAAGGCTTCGGAACAGTGGGAATGATTCTGAATTTCGTTGTAGCGTTAACGGTAAGTTATTTTACACCTGCACCTTCTGAGGAGATTCAGGATATGGTAGAAGAAATCAGAGTGCCGATTAAAGCTAAAGATTAAGAGCTTAAGACTTATCAATCCAAGAAGCTTTTCAGGTGTTGAAACCCTGTTGCATGCCTTTCTCCCTTACATTTAAGCATGGCACACGATCATCATCACGGACATCACCACCACCATCATGGTACTGAAAATTTGCGTGTTGCCTTTTTCCTCAACCTGTTTTTCACGCTGGTTGAAATAGTAGGTGGATTATATACCGGAAGTCTTGCCATTCTTTCAGATGCACTGCATGATTTAGGCGATAGCCTAAGCATTGGCCTTTCATGGTACTTCCAGAAGCTTTCTCAAAAAGGTGGTGACAAAAAATTTTCGTATGGCTATAAGCGCTTTTCCTTATTAGGCGCTGTCATCAATTCTGTAGTGCTATTTGTGGGCTCAGCAATTATTCTCACCAAAGCCATTCCTGCCCTATTCGATCCAAATACTGTCGATGCCAGAGGCATGATGTATTTAGCGATCTTCGGTATTATCGTGAACGGTGCCGCAGTATTGAAGCTTAGAAAAGGAAGCTCAATCAATGAAGAAGTGATTTCACTCCATTTACTAGAAGACGTTTTAGGTTGGGTGGCCGTTTTAATCGGAAGTTTGGTCATGATGTTTTGGGATTTGCCCATTATTGACCCAATTCTTTCCATTCTCATTGCCATTTTCATCATTTATAATGTGGTTAAAAATTTAAGAAAGAGTTTACTGATTATACTACAAGCAAGCCCGAGAGAAATCGATGTAGATGAAATCCGCCAACAACTCACTGCCATTCCAGAAATCATAGACATTCACGATTGCCATATTTGGTCAATGGATGGTGAGTACAATGTGCTTTCCGCACACTTAGTCATAGAAGAAAATCTTAGCCTCGAAGCAATCGCATCAATAAAAGTAAATGCCAAAAAACTACTCAAAAAGAATCATATCGATCATATCACCATCGAGTTTGAAGGCAAAGATGAGCCTTGTGAGGGCTGTTAAATTACTATTAAACCCATGTTGTTTGCTCTCTTAAAGCAAGATAGAAAGGGAACCTCTTTAATATTAGTACTATTCAGAGCCGAATTTTTATTCTGTACTTTTAAAAAATAATCCTTATTTAAGCAATCGCTAAAATAAGGATTCTTAAATTGGTACATGGAGGAAAGTACTTGCATAAGACAACAAGCGGATGTTTTGCAAATAAATCGCTGCATTAATACCGTTTCCGCATTAAAAGAGTCCTTCGATTATTTAGCAAATGGACTTTCGTTAGTTAGCAATAGTGTAAGGCTAAAAATACTTTTTCTAATATTTGTAGAAAAGAGACTTTGCGTTTGCGATTTAAGCGATATTCTAGGTATGAGCATTTCAGCTATTTCTCAACATCTGAAGAAAATGAAAGACAGAAATCTTATTCAAACTGAAAGAGAGGCACAAACAATCTTTTATTCATTGACAACCGAATATGAAAAAATGCTTATTCCGTTTTTTCAGATGTTAGATAAAAACAAAATTATGGTAACGACATGAAAAGCCAAAATAAACTAGTCAGTACTGGGTTACTTACTGCAATTACAGCTTCATTATGCTGCATCACTCCAGTGTTAGCTCTTATCGCTGGTAGCAGTGGTATCGCCTCTGCTTTCTCTTGGATAGAGCCATTCAGACCATACCTGATTGGTTTAACTATTTTGGTACTTGGCTTTGCTTGGTATCAAAAGCTAAAACCTCTAAAAGAAACAGATTGTGAATGCGAACCTAATGAGCGACCAAAGTTCATTCAATCAAAAACCTTTTTAGGAATTGTTACCGTTTTCGTTATCGTGATGATGGCCTTTCCATATTATTCGGGAGCCTTTTACCCTAAAGTAGAAAGGGAGATCATTGTGGTGGATAATTTCAATATTCAAAAAACAGAATTCAAAATTAGTGGAATGACATGTGAAAGTTGTGCAGAACACGTCAATCATGAAGTGAATAAGCTCAATGGGATTTTGATTACAAAAGCATCGTACCAAAATGGAAATGCTATGATAGAATTTGACAGAAGCAAGACCAACGAAGCAGAAATTGAGAACGCAATTAACTCAACAGGATATAAGGTAACTGACAAAAATAAGTACTAATGGAAGTTCAATTAAAGTCAGAGATTACATGTCCAAATTGTGGATATAAAAAAGTAGAAGACATGCAAACGAATGCATGTCAATACTTTTACGAATGCGAAAATTGTCAAAAAATGCTTAAACCCAATGACGGAGATTGTTGCGTTTATTGTTCTTTTGGCACTGTCCCGTGTCCACCTATTCAAAAAAATAAAAGTTGTTGTTAAGCCATGAAATCTGGTCGATTAATCTAACCTATTCCAGAGACGTTAATCAATGTCAGTCGTAAAAGGACGGATGAATGAATTAACTCAACACCGCAATATTTGGAATCACAATTTGACTACGCGAATAAGACAGTGCGCCTTCGTCCTTCAATTCGTTGATAATGGTGGTTACCGTTTGGCGCGAAGAGCTTATCAAACTGGCAATCTCGTTATGCGTCAAATAATTCTTGATCAACACGCCTTCGGGAGTGTCTTTGCCTTCGTTCAAAGCCCAAATTTTAAGAAAGTCTTTCAAGCGATCCTTTACGTCTTTGAAAACAAGGTTGGCATATCTGTGCTCTAGCTTTCTCAGTTTATCTCCAATTTTTTTGGTGAAGTTCAAGCATAACATTGGATGCTTTTCCATCAAAATCTCGAACTCGTCCATGGTAAAGGAGCAGAGGATTACTTCGCTTGAAAGGATCTCGGCATACTCGTGCGTAAGGGTCATTGTATTGAATGAAATTTCACCGAACAAGTCGCCCGTAAGAATGATGTCCTTGATCATTTCATTACCAGATTGATCCATTTCACTGATTTTGATTTTTCCGTTGATCAAAAAATAGAGTCGCTTTATCTCGTCATTGGCGAAATAAATGGTTTGGCCTTTCTTCATTCTTGTGAATTTAGAAATGTTGGAAAGGTCGTTGATTTGTTCTTTTGTAAGGTTTGAGAAAAGGTTATAATTCCTTAAATACCAGTACTTTACTTCTCTTTGCATTGCTCTTAAAGATTAATTACAATCTGAAAAACTGCTACGGCCAGTATAATGGCTCCGAGCACTTTATTGTAGTTCTTTGTTAATTTCATGTATACAAACTCCCTCTTTTTCGAGGTAAAAACCGCCACAATGTATTGCAGCAGAAAAGCTCCGGCAGCAGTCCCTATAACGAAGGCAGCTTGCACAGGCCAGCTTTCGTCCGATAATAGGTTGTTGCTCCTAAGGTTTGTAATAATGAAGAGCCAAAAAGGATATAATTGAGGATTTAAAATTCCGAAACTCATACCTAGCCACACGTGGTTTCCTTTTTTAAGACTGTTCTTATTACTCGCCTTGGCGGGCTTCTGAAATATCAAGTATATTCCAAAAACGAATAAGACTCCAATCGTTAGGTAGCGGAGGTAAGTATCCAAATGCTCGTATTTGCTCAGCAAATTCGAACTTCCGATGGCCAAAGCGCTATAAAGCAACTCTGGTAAACTTCCTCCAAAACCAAAAAGTATGGCAGATTTTTTATTGTATTCTAAAGCGGTCCTTATCGTACCGAAATTCACCGGCCCAAGTTGAACGGAACCAGCAAAACTGATTACGGTTGCTAGAAAAAAGGCTTGAATGATAAACCAAAGATTCATTGAACCGCATCTAATTGAACATTGCTTCTGTTGAAATGCGCCCGAACCAGCCTGATCATCTCAAAAAGCGGAGTCACTTTAACCCCATTCTTGATATTGGCCCTGCTCACCCTGAACATCATTTTCATATTCCTTGCCGTTTCACGATATGCCTTCCACAATGAGTAAGAAGGATCATAAATATGAGCAGGCTCAGAAGTAACCCCATTCAATTCAAGGATTTTAATGTTTTCGCCCTTGTAAAGGTCTTCGATGGATTTTACTTTCAGGTCGAACCTTCCAAAATAAAAGCCATCAATTTCCGAAGCTACATCATCAAAAACCTGTACCAGTTTGGGGTTCAGTAAGTTCATTCCACTTAAAAACTTAGTGCCTTTACAGTGGTTGCCAATTGGCTGTACATTGCGCCTTTCGCCCTTTGCCAAAACTTTGTTCAATTCAATACCAAGCTTCTTTTGTAAACCTTCCAGTTGAAAACGCGCCCTGTCATTTTCTTCCAACAAAGAGATCATTGTAGATTTTCCATCACCAATCACTGTCAAAAACTCCTTGGCCACTACGGAAGTAATACCTGTAATGTCTGAGTCAGGAAAGCGATAGTACAACACCCCAAGCTCGATTTCATAATCCACAAATTCTTGAATTATAAAATCTCCAGTTGCTGAATTAAGATAAGTTTGCAAGGCCTGCTGATCATCAATCTTCTCAACATCGTTCCCTCTTTCGCCAACATTCGGTTTGATAATCAAAGGAAAGTAAATCTGATTTTCGTTGATCAAAGCCAGTACATCGTCAATCGCTGCACTAGAATTGAAGAAGATTGTTTTGGGTAAGTACCTTTTATTGATTTTTTTGAGAATATCAATTTTTGATTCCCCAAAAACACCCCCATGTTCAATGCCGGGGTTAGCTGCTGTAAAGTAAGTGAATGATCTGGCCCTGATGGCCAAATAGATCCAATAGGGAACTAGCGGTAAAAAGAATAGCCAAAAAGGCCAATATTCGTAGTTCGACCACTTTACAAAAAACAGGGGTACTTTCCTTTTCTTCATTTCTAGCGTGAAAGATAAACAACCGTTTAAAATCTTATTAGATTCAACAGCACTTTAATATTTCTGCCATACTTGTCGTTTTGCCGTCTGCTAAACTGTCCTACCAAAGACAACCAACGTGCCAATAAAAAATATTACCATTTAACTTATTGATTATCTGTGTATTGACATTTTTATAAAGCTGAATCTTATCAAATTTTCTTAAATGTTATCACGATATATCGTGATATATTCGAAATAGAGTAATTCCAACAAAAGACAAGTAATCTAACCGACAATTGTGCTCAGCTCCACTGCCTCAGGCTTTTACAATTGAATGTTCTTTTGCAAAGCTTTGAATTGAAAAGAAGTCACGATATATCATGAAATAAATAATCTAAATTTCGGTGCTAAATTTGTAGACTTGGTCAATTCAAAAACAACATCCCGACATGAAACAATTACTTGCCCTGTGCATTTGTCTTTTTGCCCTGAAGCCCACTTATTCCTTGGCACAAAGCACAGCATCAACAGAAAAAACGGTGGTCATTACGCTCAATGACAAATCTGAAATTAGAGGCCTATTGATTGAAGAAGACGAGAGCAAAATCGTAATTCAAAACGATCAGCTTGGGCTTATTACTTTCCAAAAAACTGAAATCAAGCGCATCGCCAGGCTCAACGATAAAGGTTGGTCTGCAAACCCAAATCCCACCAAATATTTTCTTGGTCAGTCAGCCTATTCTTTGGAAAAGGGAGATGGATATTATCAGAATATCATGGCCCTTTTTAACTCTGTGCAATACGGTTTTACTGACAAGCTAAGCGGAGGTTTAGGAGTTGAGTTGATCACATTGAGTGCAGGAAATCCCATCCTTTATGCCAACTTAAAATATGCACTACCGATCACGGATAAGTTTAGAATGGCGGTATCCAGCAATTTCCTTACCCTAGTTGATGAAGGTAGCATTGGTTTTTTGAGTGGTTTGGCTACCTATGGAAGTACTGAGCACAATCTGACACTCGGAGCAGGCTATGGTATTGCGGGTGGTGGACTTACCAGCGATGCCGTGATTACAATAAACGGCATGACCAGAATTGCAAGAAGATTCTCTTTGCTTACAGAAAATTACATCCTGCCAGGAAATGGTGAAGCCGTGAACGCTTTTGGGATCAGATTGATCAATAAAAATAACACCATGGACTTTTTACTGCTGGAAGGCCAATTCCCTTTGGTTGATTTTGTTTTCAAGTTTTAAGCAGATTACCTGCCACGTTTGATGCCGAGTTTTTTCATTCTCGATTCAAGCGTGGTGGGTTTCATTCCAAGAATCTTAGCCGCTCCTTGATCGCCACTTACCCGCCAAGTGGTTTCATGCAGTACTTTCAAAATATAAGCCTTTTCGTGTTGGGCCAAAGTCACAAGCGCATCATCCTTTTGAGCGATATCCTTCTTACCCATCCATCCGCCAAGCTCAAGTTTCTGGTCTTGACTAACAATCAGTGCCCTCTCAATGACATTTTCTAATTCCCTGATATTTCCGGGCCAATCATAAGCTTGCAAGGATGTAATAACTCTTTTAGAAATATTGGTAATCCGCTTTCCCATTTGTCCGCTATATTTGTCTACAAAGTGCTTAACCAGAAGCGGAATGTCTTCTTTTCTATCCCTCAATGGAATGCTATGGATCGGAAATACATTTAGGCGATAGTACAAATCTGCTCTAAAGCGACCTTCGGCAACCTCCGCCTCCAAGTCGCGATTAGTTGCGGCTATGATGCGCACATTCACTTTGATAGTCTTCGTTCCACCGACTCGTTCAAACTCTCCCTCCTGCAAAGCCCTTAACAGCTTAGCCTGAAGCTCAATGGGCAGTTCACCGATTTCATCCAAAAAAATGGTGCCTCCATCCGCCAATTCAAATCTGCCTGACTTACGTGCCACTGCCCCCGTAAAAGCGCCTCTTTCGTGTCCGAAAAGCTCACTCTCAATTAGATTTGCCGGTAGCGAAGCACAGTTGACCTTGACTAAGGGACGTTTCTTTCGGTTGCTGATATTATGAATGGCACGAGACAAAAGCTCCTTTCCTGTACCAGATTCGCCTAAAACCAAAACGGTAGCATCCGTTTTTGCTACCTGCTCCACTTGGTTAAGCACCAGTTTGAACTTCGGGCTCTGGCTAATGATTTCTTCGAAATTATGCTCAATCTTGATTTCTTGTTGCAGGTAAGAATTCTCCGCTTCCAATCTGTCTTTAAGACTTTCAACCTCTTGAAGTGCCAACAATAACTTTTCATTTGCCGTATTTCTTTCAATTTCGAGACTTGCACGCTGGGCAAGAGTTTTTAGGATTTGGATTTCTTCATCCGTGATCTCTAACTCCTTCTCGCTAAAAATGGCAAGATGCCCAACGGATTGACCTTGTCTTGAATTAATTGGAAGCCCCAAATAACCTTCCACTGTAGCTTCTCTAGGAAAGGTATTTTTGACTCCCTTCTTTTGATAATAGGGCTCATTAGTTTCTAAAATCAGTTGACAGGGAGTTCCGGCCAAATCGTATTCAATGTTTTCTTTGATTTGCCCTTCTCTGTAATAAGCCAAAGTGCGCAACCTGGTTCGGTCGGTGTCCATGCATTCCGTCACAATAGACATGCGCACACCCAAAGCCTTGGTTACGTTTTCGACCAAAGATTTGAAATAATCATCACCAATGGCCGCTGTGGTATTTTCTGTGATGAGCATGAGCAGCTTTTCCTTACGCTTTCGCTCACTAATATTTAGCACGAAACTTATGTTGTACGCCTTGCCTTCGAACTCTAGGTAGTGAACATAGACATCTACAGGAACAATATCGCCCGACTTGGTCCAGTGAGTAGATTCCAATTTCAATTGCCTTTCATCCTCAAAACGTGACCAAAGATTTTTATAAGTGGACTCCGAAAAATTACGGTTGATTTCGTAAATAAACATGCTCAAGAATTCTTCTCTTGAATAGCCATAGTTTTGGCTTGCAGTTGCATTGGCATAAACAATTTTGCCCGATTGGTCCATCCAGAAAATGGATGCCAAAGCATGCTCTATTGTAAAAAAGGAAAGCCTTTGTTGTTCGTCTTCTGCAATTCTATCGGGAATCATAGGCACTCATTCACTCCCGAAATATCGTAAATTACTTCCAGACATTCCCTACCTCTACTTTTTCTCAAATGTCAGCGGTCGAACAATTAAGCATATTACGTAGATTGAAAAACAACGAATCAACCTTAAGTTCGTAAGGTGATTCAAATTCTAAGAAAATGAGAAGCATAATTTCGATCCTATTGTTAGCCGCAGCATTCATGGGAGTTCATTCACAATTGATTGCACAGAACAATCCAACCAAAATTCAAAATTTGAAAGAAGGACTCGCCATTCAAGGTTATGACCCAGTGGCTTACTTTACCCAAAACAAAGCCATTGAAGGAAAGAAAACGATCAGCCAGCAATATAACGGAGCTACTTATTATTTTTCTTCAGAAGCCAATAAAACAACTTTTACGAAAGACCCTGCCAAATATGAACCCGCTTATGGTGGCTATTGCGCTTATGCAATGGCCTTTGGCGACAAGGTCAAGATTGATCCAGAAACTTTTAAAGTAAAGGAGGGTCGACTTTTCCTTTTCTACAATTTTAGGTTTAATAATACTTTGACGGATTGGAATAAAGATGAGGCCAATCTTTATAAAAAGGCTGAAGAAGAATGGAAAAAGCTGAATAGCAAGAATTAGAGACGCCTCAAAAGGGAAAACAACGCCATTGCTTTTGAAATCTACTCACTAAAAAAAATCAAATTATTTGGTACATTTGCCGTTAATTGGCCTATTAAATACGCACCGCTAAATGCAGTTACAACAAATCTCAGTTGATATATTGAATCAACTTATTGCTATCTCGAAGCAGCTAAAAGATAATGAGTTTAGCGCCCCTCTTGAGATTTTATCTAAAAACTCAATCGGAAAGCATATTAGACATATCGTTGAGTTTTATGATTTAATGCTCATTGGTCATGTTTCTGGTAATGTAGATTACGACAAACGCTCTCATGATAGAATACTTGAGGAAAACCGTGTTTTGGCCATCGAGAAAATGAATGCCCTAGCGGTAGAAATTCTGGCCATTACCAATGACCAGCCCATTACCATGTTTGCCAATTATTCCATTGATGGCAATGACCCTGTGAAAATTGATACTACACTTTTTAGAGAGTTACAGTACAATATAGAGCATGCGGTGCATCATATGGCCATTATCAAAATCGCCCTATTGAACGCTTTTAAAGAAGTGGCCATTCCGCAGGGTTTTGGAATTGCCTATTCTACCATTAAATATCAGAAGGACTCTGAATGTGCACAGTAACCTTTCTTCCTAAGGGTAAATCAGCTTATATACTTACTTCTAATAGAGACGAAACCCCGAAAAGGGCCGCTCTATCGCCCATGGCCTATGAGGTGCATGGCCAAACTGTTTTCTTTCCAAAGGATCCATTAGCTGGAGGCACTTGGATCGCAACAGACAAATCTAGGTTTACGCTTTGTTTACTCAATGGTGCATTTGAAAAACACGCACACAAGCCCCCTTACAAACTCAGCAGGGGCCTAATGCTAATTGACTTTTTCAAGTACCTCGATGTAAATGACTTTAGCACTCAGTTCGATTTTAATGGGATTGAGCCGTTTACGCTTTTAATTTTGGATAGCCAGAAAGGCCTTGCATTAACCGAGTTAGTATGGGACGAAAAGGAGCTTCATGTCACCCCTATAGATGTTGAAAAGGCTCATATTTGGAGTTCAAGTACACTTTATCCAGCCGCAGTTAGGCAGGAGCGATGGCAGTGGTTTGAAAAGTGGCTTGCCAGTAATGAACACTTTGATCAGAATGAGATCATGGAATTCCATAGAACCGGGGGAAAAGGAGACCACTGGAATGACTTTGTAATGAACAGGGAAGGCAAAGTACAAACCGTGAGCGTTACCTCAATCGAGAAGTCAGGTCATTTCAATATGATCTATGAGGACTTACTTTCTTGATGAAGGCTTTTTAACAATCAGGATGTCTGAAACAATTACTGGGTAGGAAATTGTTTTCCGATCATTCCGTTTCAGATTAAGCTTCTAATGGTCATTAAAAGAAAGTCCATTGACTTTGTATAATCCAAGTGATCATATTCCAAACCAAGTTTTCTGAGGTTGCTGAAGTAATCGGTTAGGTTTAGGTAATAGTTCTTTTCCAACTGGATGCCTTCTGCCTTATCTCCTAATTGCTCTAAAAGAAACCATTTCTCCATAAGCCGAGCAGTTCTACCATTTCCATCCTGAAAAGGATGCACTTTAACAAAAACCACATGAATCATCGCGGCATAATAGAAAGCCTCAAATGGGCTCAAATTTCTTGACTTAATGATTTCAATTTCTTTAAACAGCTGTTCCATTTCTATCGCGACATGACTTGGACTGGCAGCTACATATTCAATTCGATCGTCATTGCCAATAACAAACATTGGGTTCGTTCGAATCTTGCCATGCTCACTTTTTGGCAGCAAGTTAGCGCTGAGCAAAGCATGCGCCTTTCTAACATTCTCTGTGTTTAAATCGTGAGTTGCAATAAATTGGTAGGCTTCAAATAGATCATCGGCCTTTCGGGTATAATCTGGTTGATAGTGAACATTGAGGAATTTGTGCTTGAAGAAGCTATCGAAATCTATTTCCTCACCCTCAATTTTGGAAGAGTAAACAGACGAAACCGCCTTATAAAATTGAAAGTAATCTACTGGTAGTTTTTCGTTTCGAATGTTCTCCAATTGATCTATCCAAGTTTCATTTAGCTCCGCTAAAAACTCGGGCAACAGATCAGGCAATAAGAATCTCAACTTCATTAGTACAGGACTTTCAATGGCAAATTAAGATATTTCTTTCATTCAATCTTTCCTGAAAGAGAGCACAAAAAAAGCCTTCCCAATATTGAGAAGGCTCTCTATTTCTATTTTCTAAATTTTAACTTCCGCAAGCTTCGCAAGCATCTGGATTGTCTAATGAACAAGCCATATCCGCTGCTTTTTGCTCTAATTCTGCTGTTGTTGGCATACTAGCCGCTTGTTTATCTACCGTAAACTGAATGGCGTCTGTAGCCGCTCTAGACCTCAAGTAGTACATCCCTGTTTTCAAGCCTTTCTTCCAAGCATAAAAATGCATAGAAGTCATTTTGCCAAAGTTTGGATCTTGAATATGGATGTTCAAACTCTGCGACTGGCAAATGTAAGCACCCCTATCCGCAGATAAATCAATGATTGTCTTCTGCGAAATCTCCCATACTGTTTTATACAATTCTTTGATCTTGGCAGGAATTTCAGCAATGGCTTGAACCGATCCTTTAGCAGCAATCAGTTTATTCTTCATGCTATCGTTCCACAAGTTCAATTCAATCAAGTCCTTCATCAAATGTTTGTTCACAATGATGAATTCACCAGAAAGTGTTCTTCTTGTATAAATGTTAGAAGTATAAGGCTCGAAGCACTCGTTATTTCCCAAAATTTGAGAGGTAGAAGCTGTTGGCATTGGCGCCACTAACAATGAGTTTCTAACCCCGTGTTTCTTTACTTCCTTTTTCAAGCTATCCCAATCCCAAAGGCCTGAATCTGGCGTTACTCCCCACATATCAAATTGGAAAATTCCTTTAGATACTGGTGAGCCTTTGAATGTTTGGTAAGGACCTTCTACCATGGCCAAATCCTTAGAAGCCGTCATGGCTGCAAAGTAGATGGTCTCAAAAATATCCTTGTTCAGTTTTCTGGCTTCCGCTGATTCGAATGGCATTCTCATCAAAATGAACGCATCGGCCAAACCTTGAACTCCCAAACCAATTGGTCTGTGGCGCATGTTTGAGTTACGAGCCTCTTCCACTGGATAGTAATTGACATCAATTACTTTGTTCAAGTTTTTAGTCGCTACATAGGTAACATCATATAAGGCTTGAAAATCGTAAGTACGGGTTTCTTCATTCACGAATTTTGGCAAAGCCAAAGAGGCCAAATTACATACTGCCACTTCATCAGGAGCTGTATATTCTATGATCTCAGTACACAAGTTCGAAGACTTGATCGTACCTAAGTTCTTTTGGTTTGATTTTTTGTTGGCAGCATCCTTATACAACATGTAAGGCGTGCCTGTTTCAATCTGAGACTCCAATACCTCGAACCAAAGGTCTTGTGCTTTCACGGTCTTACGTCCGCGGCCTTCCTTCTCGTATTTAGTATAGAGTTTTTCAAATTCTTCACCATAGCAATCTGCCAATCCTGGTGCCTCATTCGGGCAGAAAAGTGTCCAATCTTCGTTGTTTTCAACTCTTTGCATAAAGAGATCTGAAATCCAAAGTGCGTAGAACAAATCTCTTGCACGCATTTCTTCTTTTCCATGGTTCTTTTTTAAATCAAGGAAATCGAAAATATCCGCATGCCAAGGCTCTATATAGATGGCAAAAGACCCCTTTCTTTTACCTCCACCTTGATCCACATAACGGGCCGTCATGTCGAAATTTCTTAACATAGGAACTATACCGTTAGATACCCCACCAGTTCCTTTAATGTATGATCCTTTAGCACGCACATTATGAATGCTGAGACCTATACCTCCAGCCGATTGAGAGATCTTGGCTGTTTGTTTCAAGGTATCATAGATGCCGTCAATACTGTCATCTTTCATGGTCAATAGGAAGCATGAAGACAACTGTGGTTTTGGCGTACCCGCATTGAACAATGTTGGGGTGGCATGTGTAAACCACTTTTCTGAAAGCAGATTATAAGTCTCTATGGCTTTTTCGATGTCTTCGCCATGAATACCCACTGCCACGCGCATGAGCATGTGCTGAGGGCGTTCAACGATTTTTCCATCGATGCGCATCAGGTATGACCTTTCTAGGGTTTTGTACCCAAAGTAGTCATAGCTAAAATCCCTATCATAAATTATGTTAGAATCTAAAGTGGCCGCATTGGCTTTTACAATACCGTAAGTTTCTTTAGATACTAATGGTGCGTTTTCACCTGTTTTAGGGTCTACGTAAGTGTAGAGCCATTTCATGGTGTTGGAAAACGATTTACTAGTTGTTTTATGAAGATTACTAATGGCGATTCTAGCTGCCAATTTTGCATAATCCGGGTGCTTCACCGTCATGGTTGCAGCGATTTCAGCCGCAAGATTGTCCAAATCTTGAGTGCTAACACCATCATATAAACCTTCAATTACCTTTTTAGCCACTTCCACTGGCTCTACAAAGGCCGGATCCAATCCGTAGGATAGCTTTTCTATCCTGGCAGTGATCTTGTCGAATTTAACCGACTCATGTCTGCCGTCTCTCTTTACAACTAACATATTTAATAGGGTTTTGGGGGTATCTTAAAAATAATTAAAAATCTTCGTCCATACTGAATTTGTGTGAGCTTCCACCCTCATCTTCTTTCATAACTCCAGCTTTTTGGTATTCACCCACCCTTCTTTCAAAAAAGTTGGTTTTGCCTTGAAGCGAAATCATTTCCATGAAATCGAAAGGATTATTTGCGTTGAAGGCCTTTTCACAGCCCAACTCAACTAAGAGCCTGTCGGTCACAAATTCTAAGTATTGCACCATCATATCGGAGTTCATTCCGATCAATCGTACTGGAAGAGATTCTGTAATAAATTCTCTCTCTATATCTAAAGCATCAATAATGATCTCTTTAATTCTTTCTTTCGGCACTTTGTTTACCAAGTGATGATTGTGCAAATGACAAGCAAAATCACAGTGCAGCCCTTCGTCTCTCGAAATCAGTTCATTCGAGAAAGTCAACCCTGGCATTAAACCTCTTTTTTTCAACCAGAAGATTGAGCAGAAGCTACCAGAGAAGAAAATACCTTCAACAGCTGCAAAAGCGACAAGTCGTTCTGCAAACGAAGGTGACTCAATCCATTTCAAAGCCCACTCTGCCTTTTTCTTTATGGCATCGAAAGTTTCGATGGCATGAAAAAGCTTATCGGCCTCAGCAGGGTCCTTTATGTAGGTGTCGATTAATAATGAATAGGTTTCAGAATGGATATTCTCCATCATGATCTGAAAGCCGTAGAAAAACTTGGCCTCAGTATACTGTACTTCGTTTACAAAGTTTTCTGCAAGATTTTCGTTTACGATACCGTCAGATGCAGCAAAAAATGCAAGGATGTGTTTTATGAAATACTTTTCATCATCATTGAGCTTATTCTCCCAGTCCGTAAGATCTTGGTGCAGGTCAATTTCTTCTGCAGTCCAAATACTTGCTTCAGCTTTTTTGTAGAAATTCCAGATGTCGTCATGCTTGATAGGAAAAAGCACGAATCTGTCCTTGTTCTCTTTCAATAGTGGTTCTTCTGCTACTGCCGTTAGCTCGCTCATGTCTTATTTTGTCGATTGGGGTTAATAAAATAAAGCTACGCTGCATCAAAGTTGATTGGTGCAAATCTTATCCTCAGGCATCACCTGAGCATAGTACTCCCATACTTAAATTGGTACTTCCGTGTTAATGGCCTGACATTCTTGGGAATGCGACACAACGGAAAGATAGGTTGTTGTATTGGGGTCGTAACCTGAAACAAATATTACACAAAACTGCGTAAAAATCAACGCGATTTCTTGAGGTTTTTTTCATATGTAGGGTGATTAATATGATCGTTTATTACACTATATAACAGTGACTTAAGTGCCTATTTTTCATTAATCACTTCTTTCTAAAATCAGCGCAATTCGGGTTGTAAAAAAATGAAAATTTAATATTGAAAATTCTCTTGGATTTATGCTGAACATTTGGTTTGCTTTTAGAAATCAAACTGCTATCTTTGCAATCCGTTTTTGAAAAGATTCAAAATAATGTACGCAATTGTAGACATAGCAGGAAAGCAGTTCAAAGTAACACAAGACCAATTCGTTTATGCCCCGTTAATGGCAGGCGAAGAAGGCGCTTCCGTAGAGTTCGACAAAGTCTTGTTGTTAGACAACGAAGGCACAGTCGAGGTAGGTGCACCTACCGTTAGTGGTGCAAAGGTTTCCGGTAAAATTATCGGACATGTAAAAGGCGATAAAGTTATCGTTTTTAAGAAAAAGAGACGTAAAGGCTACAAGAAGAAAAATGGCCACCGTCAGGATTTCACAAAAGTTTTGATCGAAACAATTTCTAAATAATAACTTACCATGGCACATAAGAAAGGAGCAGGTAGTTCTAAAAACGGTCGTGATTCGGAAAGTAAACGACTAGGAGTTAAGATTTACGGTGGCCAAGCAGCTATTGCAGGTAACATCATTGTAAGACAAAGAGGAACAAAACATCATCCAGGTGAAAATGTTGGTCTTGGAAAAGATCATACATTATTCGCTTTGAAAGATGGTGTAGTTGAATTCAAAAAAGGCAAGAAAGATAGATCTTATGTTTCTGTAGTTCCTTTTTCTGGAGAAGCTGCTGAAGCTTAATATTTAAGTTTCTAAAAACATTGAAAAGCTCAATCCCTAAAGGGTTGGGCTTTTTTAGTTCAAGCTATTTTCTTTCGGGAAGAAGATTAACGGCTATTTTCAAAATTACTTTTGAAGAGGTAATCCTTTATATAACTCAGATTATTTTTTCTCAAGGATAGTAATCAAAGCCTCATCATACTTTTTGTAATCCGATAGGCCAAGTTCAGACTCCAACTTCCTTCTTAACTGAAGGTGCTCAATATTGAAGGGATTTAATCGAATCAATACATTAAGCTCTTCTAATGCCTTGTTTTGCTTTCCCTTTTTTAGACTTCTAGAAAGCTTATCCAGAGATTTCTGATATACCTGTTGATGGTCTTCTATATCATATAAGGTACCAAATGTAGAGGGGTTATTGGGTGAAATCTGATACATGTTATCCAATCTATTCACCTGATTTTGTGCTGCTTGTCTAGAAGTATAGGTGCCGATTTTTTGCTTTGTGACAACACTATAAAGCCTAGCATATACTTGAATTGGCTTAATCCATGGAAACTCGAAATCCGTTTTAAAAGAATCAACCTTAAAATCATTCATATCAAATTGGCCAATGCTAAATACCATAGTATGGTAAACTGTATATGGCCTGTTCTTAATGACATAAAATCTAGTAGACTCGCTTAATAACTTTGCGGCCTCTATTTCTATATCACTATCGAGTTTGGTTAAAAAAGCAGCATCTATAACACCATTCGGGTTAACGGTTAAGCTATAAATGAGCAAGCCTTGTATTTTCTTATTAACAGACGAGGATGGGAATTCAATATTTTCATTAATAAACTTTACAAACTCCTCTTCCCCATTTTTAAAAACCTCTTTCTCATTGGTAAACTGTCCAAAACCGAGTTGAGTAGAGCAAGCAAAAAGCAGGCATAATATAAAGATCCGACCCAAAGTATATATTCTTAAAAACATAAGTGAAATCTAACAAATAGTAACTCTAAAATCTAAATTATCTTCTAAAAAATAGCCTCTATAAAAGATGATAATGTAGAAGGTCGCAGAATCAGGGTAAAGATCATTCCATATAAAGCACCAAATAAATGGGCATCGTGATTGATATTGTCTGCGTTGCGCTTACTCATAATCACTGAATAGGCAATGAAAAGGCCGCCAAGAATATAGCCGGGCAAGCAAATAATGGCATAAAGACAAAGGTCACGAACAGGATCGAAAAGGATAAAGGCCAATACCAAGGCAGAAACGCCACCCGAAGCACCCAATGAATTATAACCAGGATTGTGCTTGTGTTTTAGCGTGGTAGGCCAATTGGCCACCGCAATGGCCGAAATAAAAAGAATGACGTACAAGGCCAATCCCAAATCACCAAAATAGGTGTAGAAAATCTGCTCAATGGCTAAACCAAAAAAGTAAAGGGTAAACAAATTCAAAAACAGGTGCATCGAATTATTGTGCACAAATCCTGAAGTCAAAAGGCGGTAATACTGCCGATTATGCACCGTAAGGTAAGGATTGAGCATCAATCGCTTATGCCATTCCGGGCGCTGCCACGCAAAGTAGGTGACCAAACCAATCATTACCATTAGGATGTAGGTGATCTGCATTTATTTTTCTCTATCAATTAAATACGCTGCAAAACTTTTGAGCGATTGCCGTTTTTCTTGTGGGATTTCCATCTTTTCTAAAGCTTCAAAACCCATGTCAAAATATTCGTTCATCTTGGCTGCTGTCAACTCGTGAATTCCGATTTGATCATAAATTTTGGTTACCGCTTTTACCTTTTGTTGAGCATCAAACTCCTTTTTGGTCAACCAAAACTGAAGGTTGTCATGTTGCTCCTCGTTGGCCAATTCTAGTGCCTTTAAAAGCAGGAAGGTCTTTTTGTTTGAAATGATGTCTCCACCCACTTGCTTTCCAAACTTCTCTTGGTCTCCATAGACATCAAGCATGTCATCTTTGAGTTGAAAACCAATGCCAATTTTAACTCCAAAATCATAAAGCAAGTCAGCGTTGGATTGACTGGTTTCTGCAAGTAATGCACCTAGTTTTAAACTATAGCCTAACAATACGGCCGTCTTCAGCCTGATCATATTGATATAGGTTTCTTCGCTTACAGAAGGCAAGGACTCAAAGTTCATATCCATCTGCTGGCCTTCACAAACACCCGCAGCGGCTTCGTTAAAGTCTTTGATGATCTGCTTCAAATTACCTGGGGCTTCCAACAGTAGGTCATAAGCCTTCACCATCATTACATCTCCCGAAAGAATGGCAGTACTCGCGTTCCATTTTTCATGTACGGTGGCTTTGCCTCTGCGCAGCGGAGCGTTGTCCATGATATCGTCATGCACCAAAGTAAAGTTATGGAACACTTCTACCGCAATGGCCTGATCGATGATTTTTTCAGGATCGTCCTTGAATAAATTATAGGCTAGCATTACCAACAAGGGGCGCATTCGCTTACCGCCTAACGACATAATGTATCGAATAGGCTCATAAAGCTCTTTGGGGTCTTGCCCGTATTGTAGTTCGGCTAATCGGTTATTTACGAGCTTTACGAGCTCTAGGTGATTCTCGGTCATCCTCAGCAAACATTAAATCAATTGTACGCCTGTCAATATCCGTTGCTTTTACTCTAATCTTCACGTTATCCCCCAGGGTAATCATTTTCTTATTCCTTCTACCAATCACACGGTAGTTTTGTTCATCAAACTCATAATAATCATCATCCATATCCGACATGCGCACCATGCCTTCGCATTTGGTCTCTGTGATTTCCACAAAAATACCCCACTCGGTAACACCACTAACAATACCATCGAAGATTTTATCCTCTGCCATGGACATGAACTCAACTTGTTTGTATTTGATGGAAGCCCTTTCCGCATCGGCTGCCCTTTTTTCTCGTTCCGAGGAATGCACACAAAGTTGTTCCGTTTCTTCTTTATCGGCTGATTTCGCTCCATCCAAATAAAGCTGAAGTAACCTATGCACCATCATATCAGGGTATCTTCTGATCGGTGAGGTAAAATGAGTATAGTGAGCAAAGGCCAAACCGAAGTGTTTATTTTCCGCAGTGGTATATTTTGCCTTGGCCATGCTTCGAATTGCTAATTGCTGTAAAACATTTTGTTCTGGCTTGCCTTCAATCTCACCTAAAAGTGAATTCAAAGATTTCGAAATGCCTTGTCGTTCAACATCTATTTTATGACCAAATCGCATAGCAAAAGTCGAAAACGTGGTCAACTTTTCTGGATCTGGATCATCATGCGTCCTGTAAACAAAGGTTTTAGGATTCGCCTTTGTCCCTTGGCTGTAAATGAACTCAGCCACTCGCTTGTTGGCTAATAACATGAACTCCTCAATCAATTTATGCGCGTCTTTTCGCTCTCGCGGAAAAATCCCGAGGGGTTTGCCTTTTTCATCCAGTTTGAATTTAACTTCAACCGTTTCGAAGTTCACCGCACCGTTTTTAAAACGTCTGTCTTTTAAATGATGCGCTAAGCGATTCAGATGGTTGATTTCTTCAGCGTAATCACCTTCACCTGATTCAATGCGTTCTTGGGCATCTTCATAGGCAAACCTTCTATCGGAGTGAATAATCGTTCTACCGAACCACTCCTTTTTGATATTCGCTTGTTCATCTAATTCGAAAACAGCTGAAAAAGTCAATTTATCCTCGTTTGGTCGAAGCGAACAAAGACCATTTGAAAGCCTTTCTGGCAACATAGGAATAGTCCTGTCCACCAAATAAACTGAAGTCGCTCTATTGACAGCCTCTTTCTCCAATTCTGTTTTTAGCTGAACATAATGGGTCACATCAGCAATGTGAATGCCTACTTCGGTAATTCCATTGCCTAAATCTCTGATAGAAAGTGCATCATCAAAATCTTTGGCATCCACAGGGTCGATGGTAAAAGTGGTGACGGATCGAAAATCCTTCCTTTTTTTGATTTCTGCCGCTGTGATCTTTTCAGAAATGGTTTCAGCTTCAGCTTCTATATTTTCTGGGAATTCTAAAGGAAGGCCAAACTCTGCAATAATGGAATGAATTTCGGCATTGTGTTCCCCTGCCTTTCCTAAAATTCTTATGATTTTGCCTTCAGGTTTTTTATTCCTTTCAGGCCACTGCGTGATTTTTAAAATTACCTTGTCATTGTGCTTAGCTCCATTCAAATCATGCAAGGGAACAAAGATGTCGTAAAACATCTTTTTAAAATCGGGAATCACAAAAGCATAGCGAGTCGACATTTCGAGTCGGCCAACGAATTCATCCCGATTTCTTTCTAAAATTTCTACTACTCTGCCTTCTTGATTTTTACCTCGTTTTCTAGAATTCAATTCAACGATTACGCGATCATCATCTAAGGCACCCATCAAATCGTCTGCTGAAATCCAAATGTCTTCACCTGTGGTGCCATCTGGAGTAACATAGGCAAAACGGGCATTCACAAAATCGACCGTGCCTATTATGGCTGAACTACGATCTTGTTCCTTTCTTTCAGCGCGAGGCGTACCTCCCGCTTTGTCCATGGTGAATGAACCATTGCGAAGTTTCCTTAGCACACCTGTGTCCTCTAACCGAAAAACTACTTCAGTAACAATGCGTTTTGAGTTTTGGTCGCGAACATTCAAGGCTTTGATGATCTGCTTGATTTGATAGCCACGGCCTGGGAACTGGCCTAAAAAGTCTAAAATAAGCGGCTCAATTTGTTTCGCTCCTCTAGTTGGATTTTTATCGTTGGGCTGGCTTTGTTTTTTTCTACCCATAAAGGGGATGTTTTTTTGATT